>Ga0209080_1000584_pt1 | contig 23504 bp, 22 predicted proteins | sample JNZ110809AmetaG_FD_184123 | JGI IMG/M metagenome (GOLD analysis project Ga0209080, IMG submission 184123) | Hot spring microbial communities from Jinze hot spring, China to study Microbial Dark Matter (Phase II) - JNZ 110809A (SPAdes) (version 3) ...
TTCTGTTTATTAGGTCTATTAGTAGTTTTAGGTCTTCTTTTGTTGCTAGTTTATTCCATGGTGTTAGTTTAACGAGTAGTTCGTATACTAGTTCGGGTTTAACCTCTAAAGCCTTAACGATAACCTCGGGGTGTTCAATTAAAACCCTTTCAACCTGTTCTAGTAACGACAAGTACGCCGCCATAAAGCATGGCTAAAAAGCTTTCATAGCTAATTGAGGGAGGCGAACGAGGAGTTAGGGGCTTAACGCGTAGTTCTAAGGGCTTTAACCGGTTCCACGTTTATCCCCGTACCTCTTAATGGAAGTATGGTGAATAAGTTAAGACTAAAGCTGTTTAGAATAGTCTCCTTCTCGATGAAGGTCCACGACCCTTAACGGTTAGAGTATGTAGTGTCCTTTACTTATGCCTTCGGCTATTACGTTATTGTTTACTTCACTTGTCCCCTCATATATTCTAAGAACCCTAGCGTTACGGTAGTAGCGTTCAACGTCATACTCGAGGATGTAGCCGTAGCCCCCGAATACTTGGATTGCTTGATCTATTACCTCGTTCGAGACTTCAGCCGCGTAGTTCTTAGCCATGGACGCCATCACGAAGAGCTGTTGAGGCGCATACTTACCTTGATCTATCGCCCAGCCTACCCTGTAGGTAAGCATTCTAGCGGCTTCAATCTTAACCGCCATTTCCGCCAGTTTATGCTGGATGGCTTGGAACTCTATTATGGGGCGTCCGAACTGCTTCCGCTTCTTAGCGTAGTTAAGCGCTCGGTCGAAGGCGCCCTGAGCCATACCGACGCCATAGGATGCCGCCCTAGCCCTACCTATAGTGAAGAAGCGTAGAGCATAGTAGAAGCCACGGTTCTCCTGGCCGAGGAGGGCTTCCTTCGGTATGCGCGCGTTATTAAAGAAGATTTCACCTATAGGGGTACCCTTTTGACCCATTTTACCGGTTATCTTGGTTACGTCAACCCCTTCAACCCCGCGTTCAACAATAAATAGGCTTTGCCCTCTATAGGGCGGTGAAGCCTTAGGGTTGGTTTGACATAACACCACGTAGAAGCTGGCTATGGGCGCATTGGATATGAAAGTTTTAACTCCGTTAATCACGTAGTGATCGCCATCCTTGAGGGCCGTAGTGGATAACGACGTAAGGTCACTTCCATGCTCAGGCTCGGTGAAAGCTCCGGATGATACTGCTTCACCGCGCGTTATGAGGGGTAGGTACTTCTTCTTCTGCTCCTCGGATCCGAATTCGTGGATAAGGTCTGAGCCGAAGGGGCCGCTCATTAACGCTTGACCTAGCGTCGCGTCGGCCCGGACGAACTCCTCGTGAACCAGTAGGGTTTCGAGGAGGCCAGTCCCCTGACCTCCATACTCCTCCTTAAAGTGGGGGCATATGAAGCCGAGCTTAGCGGCCTTCCTATACAGGTCCCATGGGAACTCCTCCTTCAACTCGCATTCCAAGGCCCTCTCCTTAGTGAACTCCTTAAGGGCGAAGTCGCGGGCCGCCATTTTAATCTCCTTCTGCTCCTCGGTAAGCTCAAAGTCCAAGGTTAAACCCCGGAAAAACTAGAGGGCTTCAAACATATAAGGTGATAGTCCCTCTCCACGCCCTAACGGTTAAGGTGTTAGCTACGTAAGTGAAGCCGTTTAGGGTAAAGGTCGAGGTGTTGACGCTTCAACGTTGGTTGATAGCGGTTTTTGATTAAGGTTTAAACGTTAGCTTAACAGGGTAGGCTTGGTGGTGGCTTTATGGTTAGGGTTGCGGTGATAGGTGTAGGGTGTTCTAGGTTCGGGGTTCGGAGCGATGTAACCGTTCAGGAGCTTGCCTTCGAAGCCGTTAAGGAGGCGTTTAACGATTGCAGTATTACGCAGGAAGACGTTGAACTAAGCGTTATAGGATCTGTTGCTACGAGGCTCTACGAGCTCTACCCGGCGGTACCGGTTAACGAGTACGTTGGGTTAGATGGTAAAGGTCCTTTAAGGGTTGAAGCTGCGTGTGCCTCCGGTAGCGCCGCGTTATATACGGCTTACGCAAGTATAGCTTGCGGCCAAGTGGATACGGCGATCGTGATAGGCGTAGAGAAGATGAACGAGGTTGATACGGTTACATCGTTAGCCGTGGGGGGTAGAGGTGGTAACTACCTTTGGGAGTTCCATCTATTCGGAACGACTTTTCCAGCTTACTATGCGCTTTACGCGGCTAGGCATATGTGGAGGTATGGTACGACCGAGGAGCAGCTGGCGATGGTGGCTGTTAAAGCCCATAAGTACGGCTCCATGAACCCTAAAGCTCACTTCCAGAAGCGTATAACGCTAGATGAAGCTTTAAGGTCTAGGGTTGTAGCTTGGCCCTTGAAGCTTTACGACTGCTGCCCTATGAGTGATGGTAGCGCCGCGGTCATCCTAGCTTCTGAGGCTAAGGTTAAGGAGCTTCGCGTAGATACTCCTATATGGATTGAGGCTATGGGTTACTCCTCGGATACGGCAAACTTGGTTAGGAGGGAAGACTACCTAGGCTTAATGGCGACGGTTAAAGCTGCTCAAATGGCTTACCGTAAGGCCAGGGTAACACCTAGCGAAGTGGATGTAGCGGCCGTTCATGATTGCTTCACCATAGCCGAGATAATGGCCTACGAGGATCTAGGCTTCTGCCCTAAGGGACAGGGCGGTAGGATGATTGAAGAGGGGCAAACGGAGATAGGCGGTAGGATACCGGTGAATCTAGATGGAGGCCTTAAGGCTAAGGGGCATCCGTTAGGCGCTACAGGTGTATCGATGGTTTACGAGTTAACTAAACAGTTAAGAGAAGAGGCGGGTGGAAGGCAGGCTCCGATTAAGAGGGGTGTGGCTTTAGCGCATAACGTTGGCGGTACGGGGCATTACTGCTGGGTAACGGTACTTAAGAGGTGATTTACGCGTGTCTAAAGAGGCTCCCCATATACCTAGTAGGCCTTTAACCTACGCGCATAAAATACCGATATCGAAGACCGGGGTTTTCTGGGAGAAGTTAAAGTTAGGCGAGGTTTACGCTACTAAGTGTAGGAAGTGCGGTAAGCTATACTATCCACCTCAGGTTGATTGTCCCCGTTGCTTAACGTCTGAAGCCGAATGGGTTAAACTTAGCGGGGAGGGAAGACTATTTTCATATACGTGGGTTTACTATCAGCCTCAAGGCTTCACCCAGTACCAAAAGCCTTACGCTATAGCTGTGGCCGAGGTGGACGGAGGCGTGAAGGTTATGGGTTGGCTTGAAGGCGTGAAGCCTGAGGAGGTGAAGATCGGGATGAGGGTCGCGGTTTCAGCTAAAACGCTCCCTGACGGCTACCTCGTGATAGTTTTTAGCCCTAAGGGGGATGAGTATGGGTAGCTACAAGTATTTAACGTATCGGGAGGATGAAGGAGTTGCTTGGATAACCTTGAATAGACCCGAGGTTAGAAACGCGTTAAATATGGAGTTACGCGGGGAGATCAAGCAAGCTTTACGGGAGGCCGCTGGAAGCGAGAAGGTTAAGATTATCGTAGTAACAGGTGCTGGTGGGAATTTTTGCGCCGGGGCGGACCTTAAGGAGTTCATGACGATGGAGGCGAAAGACATAGAAGCATACCTAGATCGGTACGGAACCGCCGTAATAGCTAGGATGATCATGGACCTGGATAAGCTCGTTATAGCGGCCGTAGACGGCTTCTGCATGGCCGGAGGCTTAGAGATCGTTGAGGCTTGCGATTTAGCGATCGCTACGGAACGCGCGCGGTTTGGACAGACCGAGGTTAACGTGGGTTTAATGCCCGGTGGAGGAGGAACCCAGATGCTAGTTAGGCTTATCGGGTTGAAGAGGGCTAAGGAAATGGTGGCCACCGGGAAGCTGATCGACGCCTATGAAGCTGAGAGGATAGGCTTAGTTAACAAGGTGGTACCAGCTGAAAGGTTGGAGGAGGAGGTTAAGGGTTTATGCGTTCAACTATTAAGGAAGGCGCCGTTAACGCTTAAACTGATTAAGAAGGCGGTAAACTATTTAACGCGTAAAGAGCTCGAAGAAGGGTTTAAGTATGAGAAGGAGCTCTTCATAAGGTGCTGGCTTAGCGAGGATAGGGTTGAAGGGATAAGGGCCTTCCTAGAAAAAAGGGAGCCTAGGTACGTAGGCAGGGACCCGTTAGCCGAGCGTTAAGTAGCCGCCGTTCACGCTGAGAGTCTGCCCAGTTATATAGCTGGCTTCGTCGGAGGCGAGGAAGAGTACGACGTTAGCTACATCCGCCGGTAGGCCTAACCTACCGAGCGGGTAAGCCTTTACAAGCCGTTCCTTACCCACCCTCTCTATGAAGGATTTGGATCCAGGAGTTTCAACGAGCGCTGGCGATACACAGTTAACCCTCACCCCGTACCTCGCTACCTCCTTAGCTAAAGCCTTACTAAACATGTTTACGGCCGCCTTAGCCCCTGAGTAAACTGATAGTGTCGGTTCCCCTATCCTTCCCGCGTCGGAGATTACGTTTATGATTACGCCCGACTTCTGCTTAACCATGTAGTCGAGAACGGCGCGCGTACAGTATAACGTGCCGTAATATATGATTTTTATCTGCCTATCCCATTCCTCCTCGGTTTGCTCCATGAAGAACTTAACCGGCCACCACGCCGCGTTATTAACTAGTACGTCTATCCTCCCGAAGGTATCCGCCGCCTTCCCAACCATCTCACGTACCTCGTTAGACTTGGATACGTCAGCCTTCACCGGGAGCGCTTTACCCCCGGCTGCTTCAACCTCCTTAACCACTTTCTCGGCTGCCTCTAGGTTTACGTCGTTAACCACTACGTTAGCGCCCTCCCTACCGAAGGAGATCGCTATCTCTCTACCAATACCTGAACCTGCACCCGTTACTATTACGACCTTACCTTGAAACCTCGCCATACTAACCCCTAGCTTAGATTTGCTTGAAGATATTTAAGCCTCGCTTATATAAGCCGTGTAATCCGTTTATTTACCGGTAAACGCGTATACGTGAGCCTGTTAAGCCTAGCCATGCCTATAGTAAACGCCGAAGCCGCCTGGCGGATAACTCCATTCCACCGCGTCCGGGCAGATGATCCTACAGGCTCCGCATTCAAGGCATCCCTCGTGGACGTGTTGAACCTCCCCCTTCTCGTTTAGGGTGAAGAGGCCCGCTGGACAAACGTATAGGCAGGGTTTCGCTACGCATTTAACGCATACCTCTTTACGTAGCTTTATATGGGGCTCCGTATGCCTTTCAAAACCGGTAAGCGTTAACCTTTCCTCCGTCGATAGCTTCTTACTCGTTTCACTCATAGGGGTCGCGTAAACATTATACGTCGGCTATTTAAGGTTGATGGAGGAGTTCATGCTTAAAGTTTTTACGTCGAGCCTCCTTTTCAAGGCCGCGATGAACACGTTTCCCTTCAATCTTTTAACCCGTAAGACCTAAAGCTAGGCACGCTCGTTACATATAACTACTGAAGAGGGTGGGTTACGCGTTGAGGGTTAGGGCTCACGTATATATTAGCGGGTTAGTGCAAGGAGTATTCTTTAGGGCTTGGACCCGGGATGAGGCGATTAAACGCGGTATTGACGGCTGGGTTAGGAATTTGCCTGACGGAAGGGTTGAAGCAGTGTTTGAAGGGGAGAAGGAGGAGGTGGAGGAAATGGTTCGATCGTGCTGGCAAGGCCCCCCAGGCGCCATGGTAAGTAGCGTTGAGGTACACTGGGAAGACTGTCGAGGAGAAGTTGGCTTTAGGATTAAATACCGTTATTAAGCGGCTCTGTAGAAAGGTTAGATACTAGCGACTATTACGTCCGGTTCATCTAAGCTGGGTAATCCTAACGATACTGATGAGTCCTTTACGTTAATTCGGCTTAGAAAGCTTAATATTTAAGGTTCACTTGATGAATACTAAAGCCCTGTAGGAAGGAGGGGTATGAGCGCACTACGTAGATATGCTCTCGTTATAGCGATCGTAGTGGGCTTCGTGCTAGGCTGCGTTATCGGTGCTGCTATCGGTAAGCCTGCCGCTGGATTAAAGCCTCTTGGAGACTTCTTTGTAAGGCTTCTAAGGATGCTAGTTACACCCCTCGTGATAATAACCGTATCAGCCGCGGTAGCCCGTATAGCCGATATAAAGAGGCTGGGGAAGATTGTAGTTACTACGCTGTTTATATTCTTAGTGACTTCGTTCTTAGCCGCTACGATGGGGCTTATATCGGGTTTAGCCTTCGAGCCTGGTAAAGGGCTAGGCTTAAAGCCTCCCCCAGAGTTTAAACCTCCTGCGCCTGCTACAGCCGTTGACGTCATATTGAGCCTAATACCCTTAAACTTCTCCGATATACTCGGAGTCGCAGGACTTTTACAGGCTATAGTATTTGCGATCCTATTCGGAGTGGCGGTAGCACTTACCGGGGAAGCTGGTAAACCGGTAGTAAGAGCCCTTACAAGCCTCTCTGAAGCTATGATAAAGTTTACGATTATAATCATGTGGATAGCCCCGATAGGGGTCTTTGGATATGGCGCATGGCTTTTCGCGACGTATGGAGCCGCGCTACTTGGAGCGTACGCTAAACTGATAGGCGCTAACTACCTTGTAGCCATCATATACTGGCTTGTATTCTACTCCTTAGTGGTGAGGGCGAGCGGTAAAAGCCCCGTACACTATTGGAGGGCGATTATCGAGCCTATAACCGTCGCTTTCACCACGAGGAGTAGTGCTGCTACCCTACCGGTCAATTTAAGGGCTGCGGAGAAGCTTGGCGTTCCTGAGCATATTAGAAACTTAGTGCTTACGGTTGGATGCACGGTGAACATGGATGGCACCGCCCTATATCAAGCTCTCTGCGCCCTATTCGTAGCTCAAGCCTATGGTATCTCCTTAGAGCCATACCTATACGGGCTTATAGCCGTAATGGCTATGCTCGGCTCCGTAGCTACGGCCGCTATTCCTGGGGGAGGGCTGATCATGCTCGCCATGGTTCTCGGCGCCGCGGGGTTACCGTTAGAGGGGATAGGCCTTATAGTCGCTATCGATCCAATACTTGACGCTTTAAGAACCAGTATTAACGCTACGGGGGATACGGCTTATTCAACGATTATAAGTAGAATCTTCGAAGGCCCCCGATGGTGGGGAAAATCTTCATAAAAGCCTCAACAACCACTTTAACGCTCTTTTTTTAAGCCTTAACTATTCCTAAGCCTTTACGTGTTAAGTTGGCTCGTACCGTTTAATCGGTTTTAAGCTTGAAGACCTCTAAACCTTAATCCAATAGTAGAAGCTGGCTGGATCAACAGTGATGCTTTAAGGCTACTACGTGAAGCTGAAGGTCCACTAGCTACATAGACGTGGTTTCACAGTAAACCTTAAGTTCTTGATAAAGAACTTAGCGCTAGTAAGAAGTCCTTAAGGAGGGGGGTGACACAGCGTGGAGGTTGGTAGCTTTTCGCTCTTCTGTACGTCCTGTTATCGAAGGTACGATCTACGCGCTACATATTGGAGGTGCCCCTCATGTTTTTCACCTCTAGAGGTAGGTATGGAGTATCCTAAGGTTAAGGATTTTTCATCCCTTATAGATCGCAGCGAGCTTAGCCTTTGGAGGTATAAAAGCCTTATTCCATTCTCTAAGGGTAAAATCTCCCTAGGGGAAGGGTTAACTCCGCTCATCCATCATCGTGAGGAGGGTGTAGAGCTTTACTTTAAGCTTGAATACGTATCTCCCACCGGGTCGTTTAAAGATCGAGGCGCTACTGTTGAAGTATCTAGAGCGAAAAGCATAGGGGTAAGGAGGATAGTTGAGGACTCCTCGGGGAATGCGGGGTTAGCGTACTCCGCTTATTCGGCTTTCGCCGGGATAAAAGCGAGGGTATACGTACCGCGGGATGCACCGACGGCGAAAAGGATGCTTATGAAGATGTGCGGTACGGAGGTGGTTGAATGTGAGACGAGGGAAGAGGCTGCGCAAAGAGCTATATCGGAGCTTGATGAGGGGGATCTCTACATCGGCCATACCTGGAATCCCTTCTTCTTGGAGGGGACGAAGACGGTGGCCTATGAACTATACGAGCACGGTATTATAGGCTTCGACTCAATAGTTATACCGGTTTCAGCCGGTACTTTGCTTTTAGGGTTTTATAAAGGGTTTAAAGACCTTATGAATATGGGCTTTATAGATCGGCTTCCAAGGCTATACGCCGTTCAAGCTGGAGGTGTTACCCCCATTTACGAGGATCTTCGTGGAGAAAAGTGGAAGGGTGAAGAAGGGACGCTTGCTGATGGGCTTAGGATTAAAGATCCGCCGAGGCGTAAAATGATTGTTAACGCGATTAAGGAATCTAATGGAAGCGTGGTCGTCGTTGGCAATACCGAGATCGTGGAGTCCATGAAGCACCTGTATAAGATGGGGTTAACGGTTGAACCGACTTCAGCCACGGCTTACGCAGCGTATAGGAGGTTAAGGAGGGAAGCTGGGTTAAGGGTCCTTATCCCGTTAACCGGGACGGGTATGAAGACCCTCGATAAGCTAATACACTTAAAGTGAAGGTTAAGCTTAAAACGGCAGTTAAAACTTCATCGAGAGCTCAGCTTATATTGTAGGTGGGGCTTTAAAGCCTCTCCTCCCTTTAAGGAGTAGGCCTGGGGCTGACGAAATCTAAGGAGCCGCGTATAACTATTAAGGGGTACGTAGCCTAAAACCACCCCCTCCTTACCGTCGCCTCAGGTATATGCGTTCCTCGCAGCCTTCACTATAAGGCCTAATACGGTTATAGTTTCTTTCGAAGGTCAGTGTTTTACTTATCCTCTCCAAGACGTACCTGCAGACGGGCTCAGAAACCTCCCTACAAACCTTCTTAGTGTCGAGGTTGAAGCGTAAAGCGAGCCAAAGAATGGGGCATGGGTTTCTGCAACGCGTTACGAGCTCATCCTCGCTAAGCTTCACGACTTCAACGTCCAACTCGTCCAACCTTAAAAAGCCGTAGTAGAAAAGCTTAAGGACGTCAGCCATGGAGGAAGGCCTCCGCGGTATAAGGGACCATAAAAAGCCATACAGCATGAAAACAGCCTTTACCATAAACAATAGGATCCGCGCGAAGGCCGTCAAAGGGATGGATTCCTCCCTGAACCTTTCCCTCTAAATTGTCAGTAAGCTTGGCGGAAACTCATGACTGGTTTAAGCTACGTAAACCTCTATCCTTTGAGCTTTAAGCGGAGAGATAATCCTTTACTTGCGTAGAGGCTAAGACGCCGCCGTAAACGTGGAGAAACCCGGCTTCAACCGAGTGAAGGGGGATGCTGCGCTTATAGGCTACGTATCCCTCCTATTAGGTCGCTGATTAGGTTTATTGTGGAAACCTTCCTTCTCTTCATTACGGTTCGAAGCGCCGGGTAAAGTTTTTTCGGCGTACCGTTTACCGTGTGTAGGGCGCTTAGTAAATCGCAAACTAGTTGTGGGTAAAGGTTGTAGATCCTCGGGTTTGATAGGAAGGAGGGCGCTTTCCTGAAGGCTTTAAGCTCCTTCAGGATGAAGCTATCGTTTAAGGCCTTCTCGTAGTAAGCCCCTAACACTTGTTCAGCGTAGTTGCCCTCTCCATGTGCCTTCTCTATGGCTTCAGCCGCTAAACGGCCCGATTCAACGGCGAAGTCGACACCCCTAACGGTGATACCGTTATTTAACCCTAAGCCAGCCGCGTCTCCCACTACGAGTAGATTGTTAGCGTATAGTTTAGGAACCATGCGTATACCTCCCTCAGGGATTAGGTGGGCTAGGTATTCTACGATCACACCTTCTTTAAGGAGGTTCTTCATTAGCGGGTGGAGCTTGAAGTCCTCGATCATCTCGTGGATCGGTAGCTTGCCTTCAGCTACGCTGTCTAAGTGGGCGACGACGCCGAAGGTTATGGTCTCCTTATTCGTATATAGGAAGCCCCCTCCCGGTAGCCCCTTACTCGGGTAGCCTACGAAGAGTTGAGCCGCGCCTTCATCCCCGTGGAGGTTGAAGCGTTCCTCTATGGTTTTACTTGGTAACCTCACGACCTCCTTAACGCCTATAGCTACGTGCTCGGGTTTAAATCTACCCTTAAGCCCTAAGCCCTCAATAAGTACGGGGTTTATGCCTTCAGCGTCGATAACTACGTCCGCGTATAGCTTATCCTGGCCCGCGGCTACACCTATTGCTCCTCCCTTCTCCATCAGTATTTTATCGACTTTAACCCCAGTTATTATGAGGGCGCCTGCCTCCTCAGCCTTTTTACCGATCCACTGCGTGAAGGAGGTTAGGTAGGCCGTGAAGCTATCGTTTGGAGGCTCCGGATGCTTAGCTGAGTAGAGTTCTACTGTTACCGCTTCATCCTCGGTCATGAAGGTGAGGAGCTCCTTCCTAACCCAACGTTCGATGGGTGCCTCTTTACGGAATCCGGGGAATGCTTTTTCAATAGCGTAGGAGTAGATTCGACCTCCATAAACGTTCTTTGAACCCAGGTACTTACCACGTTCAATTAAAACTGTTCTAAAGCCCTTTTTAGCGAGATGGTAAGCAACGGTTAAGCCACCTGGCCCTCCGCCGATAATGATAGCGTCAAACCTTTCCTCCAAGCCCGTAAACCCCGCGTTAAAGGCCGTTAAAACTATCGGTTAAGGCTTTTATCTCTTCCTATTAGAAGGAGGCTTAAACTGGTTTAGCTTTAACGTTATAGCCGTACTCTTAGGTTAAGGATTGAAAGCTAAATTGGCTCTAAGCCTCCCTGAGGGGATACTTTTAATGTTAGGCTCTTTGATTAAGGAGGCTACGATGCTAGCCGCTAATGATTGTATGGCTGCGAGTACCATGTAGATCCTTATCCCAGTTACACTACTTACGAAGCCGCTTATCACCGGCCCTACGACGGAGCCTAAGCTTAACGCGGTGAAAAGCCGACCCATAACCTCAGCCCTCCTCTCCGATGGGGCTAGGTCTCCGGCTAAGGCTGTTGAACTGGTTATGAGCATCGACCAGCTAACACCTAGTACGACCTGTACCGGTACGATTAGGTAGGCGTTAGGGGCTAAGGCGTAAGCTATAAACGTTAAAGCTGATAGTAGTAACGCGATCGTTAACGTAATCTTCCTTCCAAACCTATCTGAAAGCTTACCGGCTTGAACCATGAAGGCCGTTTGGGTTACGAGGTTCACGGCGTAAATGAAGCCAATCTGGGTCTTGGATGCGCCGAGGGAGGATAGGTAAACTGAGAAGAGAGCCCATATACCTCCAGCTCCAGTATGCCTTAGGAATAGGCATAGGTAGAGGGGGGCGATGGAAGGGGTTACGATTCGAGGGGTGGAGATGGAAGGAGTAGATTTAACCGTTTCCTCATCGAGTACGTTGAATCCAGCTTTAGGCCTACTCATTATTAGGGTTACTGCCGAAACACCTACGAGGAGGGCACCCATTAGGAACGTAGCTTTAAAGCTTAACGCGTCAGCCAAAAAGCCTCCTACGAAGAAGCCTAGTAACATACCTATTGACGCGCCGCGGTTATAGATCCCCATAGCCCTCCCTCTAAATACCGGGGTGGATAATGAGGTAACCATTGCGGACGTAGCCGGTATGAAAGCCGCCCAGAATAAGCCTTGAACCGCTCTTAATACTCCCAGTTGGAGCGGGTTCTCAAAAAACGGTAGTAAAACGTTAATGACCGCTACCACTAGAAGGCCGATGAAAACTATTGGAAGCGCCTTACCTCCAGCCCTATCGAGAAGCTTGCCGAATACGTTCAACCCGATAACGTGAAAACCGTAATAAGCGGTTGTGAGTAAGCTTATAGCTAAGAAGCCGGCCTCGACGGGTACTAGTAACTGGGTGTAAGCTATAGCTAAACCTACACCGGCGGACGCTAATAGGTTAGCGTATGCAATCCTACTTATTACGTCGATTTTAACGCCATCTAGGCTTGAAGCCGCTTCAACCACCCCTTAATAGTAGCCATACGGTCGTAGCGGTAAGAAGACTACTTCATCCAGTTACGTTCAACCTTAGAGCCGTTTAAGTAGCTCCGAGGATTCTTCAACTTTAACCTTGAAGCGTTTAAGGTGTTTTAACGCTAATTCGTGAAGCCCCATGCTTCTCGACGCGCAGCAATCACTTACGACGATCACCTCGTAGCCTAACTCCTTAGCGTCGATCGCTGTTTTAAAAACGCATACCTCGGTACTTACGCCCGTAATGATTACGGTATCAACGTTTAAGCCTTTCAATAACTGATCTAAGCCGGTTCTATAGAAGCCGCTTAACCTAGGCTTAGGTACTACGAGGTCTCCTTCAACGGGTTTAAGCTCCTCAATAACCTCAGCCCCCCTAGAACCCTGAACAGCGTGAGGCGGTAGACCCCAAGCCTTAGCAAAGTACTCGAGGTCTTCAGGGCTCCGCGAATCACAAACGTATATTACCGGAAGCCTACGTCTTCGAGCCTCCTCTAGCAGCCTTCGAATCCTCGGAACGATACGTAGCCCCTCAGGCCCTACATAAAGGGGGGAGCCTTCGCGTATATCGTCGTTTACCATATCCACTACGATCAACGACTTCAAGCTTGACGCCTCCAAACCTAAAAGGGTTAGCTCTTTAAGCTTAACGGTGCTCCACGTCCCAAAGGGAGGTATACGGTTAAGCCTTAAGGCGATAAGCATACCTCTCCTCCATCCCATAGACCTCCCTCCTTAACTTCGCTTAGAGCTGAAAGCACCTTGCCGGGTTCGCCATCACTACGCGTACTTAGGTATTTACGCTCCGTAGTAAAAGGGATTTCGTAAGTCGATCTTAGCTTAACCTTACGTCAGCCTACCCCATTCACTCTTAAAATCAAGCTTATACCTTAGCTTTTCTTCCTACATAACGGCTTGACCCAAAGGATTGAGAAGTACCTTCATGTCTAGCCCGTACGACCTTCGTATAGGTCTCATGGGATCGTTCACCACGTTCTTAAAGAGGGGTTAACCGGGTGTGGCTGAAGTGTTTAACGCGTCAACCCCTACGCTTCGAACTAAAGGGGTGGATAATTGAAGTGGAGCGTTTAAATACCGTTAACGGCTGGTGTTAGTTATGGTTCCGATGGGGTTCTTCGGCTTCCTAGTTAAGGTTGTAGCCGTTAGTGCTCCGGCTGTTTTATCGCCCGGCCCTTTAACCGTCGCTACGGCTTCTCTTAGCGTAAAGCGGGGTTGGAGGAGCGGTTTATGGGTTGCTGTCGGCCATACACTGGTGGAGTTACCGCTCGTTTTAGCTATCGGTTTTGGTGTTGGAGCCTTATTAACGGTTGGCTTAGCTAGGTTCGTCACCGGTTTAATGGGAGGGATCTTCCTTCTCATCTTCGGCTTACTGACGTTTAGGGACGCGTTTAGGTATACGGCGTCTTCATCGAGTAGTGTTTACGGGTCGCCGTTACTAGTCGGGGTTGGATTATCAGGTTTAAACCCGTCCTTCATTACCTGGTGGGTTTGCGTTGGGTCAGCCCTAATCGTTGAAGCGTTAACGTACCACGGTTTCAGCGGGGTTTTCACGTTGTTCGCGGCCCACGTATGGCTTGACTACGCTTGGCTATGCCTAGTGGCTAAGACGGCGGCTAAGCTTAGCGGCAAGAGTCATCGGGTGCTACTATTGGTATTGGCCTCCTTAACAATGCTCTTCGGCTTAGACTTCACTTACGCGGCTATAAGGGGCGCACATTTAATACCGCTTTAAACACTTACCGAAGACGTTGATTATTAGACTAGTGGACGTTAGCCGATTAAAAAAGCCTGTATCGACAATTGCTTTGAGTAAAGCCTCACCTCTGGATCCACGGATCTTAACGTTAACGATCACAGAGCCCATCGTCTACCACGAGATAGTATTCGCCGTATTTCTTAAATGTTTGTTGATATCGACCACTAATTCATCGATAGCCCTATTGGTTTAAGCCGCTTTATAACAGGATCCATCCTATATCTGAGGACTATAGCCCCTAAGACTAATGTATCCTCCGATCAGCCTTTCAACCTTAAAAACCCAGTTATAGCTAGGAAATGTATATGCGGAGCGGTTCTCTGAGCTTTCTCCCTTAAACGTGAAGGCTTGCGCGTGAAAGGTATTCTTTTAAATCACCTTTTTACTTCTTTTTGGTACTCAAAATAGGAATAGGTAACCGTGTAAGCTGCGATAAGAATCACTGGGATAAGAATTGAGGGGAAAGCGTAGTCTGGAAAGAAGGCTCCGAGAAAAGTAATTATTCCAGCGATTTTGAACAGTTTTCCGCCGACTTTATGGGTTTTCTCCCACACATTATCGCTGCTTAAAGTCCAAGGGGTCCTTATCCCGATGAACCAGTTCCTTTTCGAGTTCTCACATAGGACGCCAATGTAGAAAAATAGAGGCCCGAGGCCTACGGATAGGAGTATCATAGGGTTTATCCGGATTCCAATGTTCCAAAGAGCTACTTGTAAATAAAGGGAAAGCAAGAGGATGGAGAAGATAATTACGAACCCGTCGTAATATTTTCTGAATTTTTCAATGTTCGCTTTTAATGGGTCTATTCGTGGAACCGCGGCGAAAAGTAAAGCGAGCCCAGTAAAAATGGAGGGTATAAGGAATACGCCTGCGAACTTGGAGATGTAACCGTCAACTTCCCCTCGAATATTCCAATGAAAAGCCATTTGTTCAGGCATTTGTGGATATAGCCAAACGCCAATAACGAAAAACAGTAAGACCTCCCCAAAGATGGCCATTTCACTCCTTCTAACGTTCACGGTTGCTACCTCATGTATTAAGCCTACGCATATTGGATTTTTAAGTTTATGGATTTAGAAGCGCGGTTTGAAGATTGCTTTAAGTAAGGGTTGGCCTTGCCTCAAGGGCATGAGGCGGCCTTAAGGAATGCTGAAGGCCTAAAACGGCATACTTTATTAAAAGTTTATTTTTCGCATCAACCTTACCGCGATTCGTCGAGCTCGTGATTGTAACGGTCAAGAGGATCGAGGCTTAAAGGAGGATCACGCGTTTAATAAGCCTCCTATCAATAACCTTTAATCTGTAAATTAAAATGGAGCGAAGGGGGCTTAAAGAATTAAGCTATAAAGCTAAGTTTAAGCTTATCGAGTAGTATTTTCGAGTGTTCAAGTATGGCTTCAACCGGTGGGTTTTCCGGGACCTTGGAGCTACTGGAATGGGTTATTGAACGCTGCTTAAAGCTTGGCTTCGACGAGGCCGCGGTTAAAGCGTCTAAAGAGCTCGTTAAGAAGGTTAGGATCGCTAATAGTAGGGTAGTGTTACCGATGAGCCGTGAAGAAAGCTCCTTAAGCATAATGGCCTGTAAGGATGGAAGGGTCTTAGTGGCTGAAACGTTAGACTTAAGGAGGGATCAAGTGGAACGTTTCCTATCAAACCTGAGGAACGCGGTTTTAAGCGTTAAACCTAGGGAGGACTATGCTCCGTTAGCCTTAGGCCCGTTTAAGTATGAGTATGTGAGCGGGGTGTATGATCCTAGGGTTATTGAGCTCGACGATGAAGTGGTGGATATAGCTGAGGCCGCTATTAACGCGGCTCTTAAGGAGGGAGCTAGTAGCGTAGCTGGCAGCTTAACCGTTAAAGCGGTGGAGGAAGGCTTAGCGACGACACGAGGCGTTCGGGGGGAGCATAAATATTCATCTTTAAGCTTGGAAGTTAGATCCTCGATTAAACTAGATGAAGGAGTTGAAGTTTACGGTTTAGGGCTAGGCTTAAGCGTGAAGCTAGCCGGGTTAAAGCCTGAAGCGGTTGGAGCTGAGGCTGGACGTAGGGTTAGGCTTTCGAAACGTATGGTTAAAGCTGTTGAAGGCCGTTACGACGTTGTTCTAGATAAGCCAGCTTTAGCCGTACTTACGGATTTATACGGCGGCTTCATGGCCTCAGCGTTCCACGTCGACTCCGGTATGTCCTTCCTAAAGGAGAAGCTAGGGCAGAGGGTTGCAGCGCCAACGATTACCCTCATCGACGACCCTAAGGCCCCCGAACGTGTAGGGTCAAGGCCCTTCGACGATGAGGGCCTACCGACCAAGGTTAACGCGATCATCGAGGGAGGTATACTTAAGACCTATCTACATAATAGGTTCACGGCTAAAAGGCATAGCGTAACGTCAACGGCTAACGCAGGCTGGATCGTACCTAAGGCTTGGAGCCTATACCTAAAGCCCGGCGACGCACGGTTCGACGAACTGCTACGAGAGGTTACGGATGGCCTACTAGTGACGAACGCCACGTACGCTAGGTTCACCAACTACGCCACCGGTGACTTCTCAGCCGTAGTTAGGGACGGAGTATTTAAGGTTAAGGAGGGGGAGATAGTCGGATACGTGAAAAACTTAAGGTTGAGCGATAACTTAGCTAACGTGTTCAGTAACGTCGAGCTCCTAAGCCGTGACGCCGAACAGGTCTTACACTGGTGGATGGAGGTAGGAACACCCGTAACGGTGCCCTCGGCCCTCGTTAAGAACCTAAGGTTTACGCTGCCAACGGCTTAACGCTGAATACGGCTGGCTTACTTTTAAGCGTTGAGGATGATGACCTCAAGAACGGCTACGCGGTTAGGCTTAAAGTATTAGCCTATGGAGACGTATAGGCATGGATAGGTTTAAGGGTGTAAAGGGTTGCGGTTACCTACCGTTGGTATCGAGGATAGGTTGAACTTAAATAGTACTTGAAGGGCGCTGTAGTGATAGGTGGTAGCTTTCTTTAATCTTCCCCGTGGCTATAATTTAAGGACTAGGAGGGCTAGCGTGAAGTAGGTTAGGAGGCCTACGATGTCGACTATGGTTGTTAGGAGCGGTGAGGATACGGTAGCTGGATCGATCCTTAACTTCGCGGCGAGGATAGGAAGTAAGCTACCGATTACGCCGCCGATGAAGACCACTAGTATCATTGCTGCGGCCACGATAAAACTGAGTAGGAGTTCGCGCGTAACTAATAAGCTTACCGCGAAGGCTAGGGGGGATACCATGAGGCCGAGGCCGACAGATGTTAAGGACTCTTTCATTAAAACCTTTAACGCGTCGTAGAGGGTTACTTCGCCGACCGCTAGCGACCTAATTACGAAGGAGGAGGCTTGGGACCCCGAGTTTCCACCCGTATCGATTATTAATGGTAGGAAGAAGGTTAAGGCCGCCATGGTTGAAATGACGAATTCAAAGCGGCTCACTACGGTAGCTGTTATGGCTTCGAGTAGGCAAAGTAGCGTAAGCCACGTAGCCCTCTTCTTAACGAGCTCCACAGTCTTAGCGGTAAGGTAAGGGGCAATCGGTTTTTGCGTGAAGCCTCCGAACTTAATTAGGTCTTCGCTGCTTTCGTTAATAATAACGTCGACGGCGTCGTCGAGCGTCACCACCCCTAATAACTTGTTGTCGGCGTCAACAACAGGAAGTTCCGATAGGTCGTAGCGAGCCATAATCTTAGCCACCTCCTCCTGATCAACGTCGGGCCTAACGACCCTTAACTGCGGCCTAACTACCTCTTTTAACTGTTTATTTCTAGGCGTTAATAGGAGCTCCTTGACGTCTATAGCGCCCGTAAGCCTACCTTTATCGTCAATGGCATAAACGTAGTTACTCGTATCGTACTCCTCAAGCTTAAAGCGGGCTACGTACTCGTTAACAACCTGTTCAACCCTTAAGTTTTCAAAGAAACGCGGAATCCTATTCGTCATTAAGCCTCCAGCGGTCGTAGGAGAGTAGCCTAGTAAAGGTTTAACCTCCTCAAGCTTAAACGCTGGCAATTCTTTAAGCAGAATCCTCCTATGCTGGATGGGTAACTTACCTATTAAGTCTGAGAGTTCATCCGCTGGAAGCATGGAAGCAATCCTTACTAGCCGCCCCCTATCCATGCTGGTTAATATTCCTAGTAATACTTCGAGCGGTAGCTTAGCTATGAAGTCCTTAATGACGTCGTCTGGAAGCAGTAGAATAAGCTCCAACACCTCCTCCTTCGGCAGCCTTCCAAGTATAAACGGGAAATCCTTAGGATCCAACTTCCTTAGTAGAAGTTTAACCTCTTTCTTCTCCTTCCTTATAAACTCGATCACGCGCTTTATCTCCGCGGCTTTAACCCTCTCAACCATTCCGGGCGACCCTTAATGGGGATTAAGGCTAGCTTATATATATTTAAGCTCTTGCCTTCCTAATGAATGATAGGTTATTTTTCTTCTTCTTATGCTTACGTATGGTTGGAGGTATACGTTTAGCTTCAACCCTTGGGGAGGTTGTTAAGCTTATCCGTAGGCGTAGGTGGCCTAATAGCGTAAAGTTCCCTTACTGCGGCTCCGTTAAGAATGGTAGGTCGGCTAGAAGGCTTTATGCTTAACGATATCTATGTAGAGGGCAGTTCTACGACCTTAGCGGAACAGTATTCGCTAAGCTTAGCAAAGCATTAACCATAGCCTACCTATACTACAAGCTTAAGCGCGTTGGCAGTATCTAGGGAGGTTGGTAGGAGTAGGAAGGCTATGGGCTCTTCGGAGAAGGTTTTGAAGCCTACCTTCAACGGGTTAAGGTTAAAGGGCGGATGGATGAAGCGTACGAGGCCGTTAGGCGTAAAGGCTTCAAAAGCGTGGTTAAGCCTAGGCTTAGGGGTAGGTTCACCGAGGATAAACTCCCATTGTTCCAAATAACGCTATTGTTGGCGATGCAAAACGAGCTACAAGGTCTTCTAAACCTCTCTTATAAACAATGTCTATAACCCTTTTTAAGTCATTTCTAGCGAATGCGACCGTCTTTTTGGCGAGTAAATTTATCAAAGATTGTTCATTTCTCTGCAAGCCAAATTTTAGAGCCTGCAATGACATTTCATAACCCGACGAAGATTGAACCCAAATTCTTCTGGACTGAGGAACCAAGCTCAGCTTAAGCGAAAAATCATTGTTTATTAAATCTTTATCCGAAACCCATTCAACGCCTCTATACTTATTTAGAAATCGTTCCAATTTTGCGACGCTATCAATCCCCCGGACTTCACTGATAGGAATATTATTATCTCGGAGTTTCTGACGATAAAATGCAACTTGCAAAAAAGATTTCCTGGCGCGTTTAGCAACCTCATTTACAGCTCGTTTTGCGAATTTTTCAAGCCACAAACCAGCATCCCCATTCATAAAACATTAAAACTAAAATGCCATCACTAAAGCTATAATTTTTTGGAAATATCCTCTATAACATCCGCCCTCAACGATCTATATATTTCTATTAGTCGCTGATAAACGAATAGTGTTTGAGTTTAAACAAAAATTTAATTAGAACCTGATACTTAAGGGGGTTAAGTACTTAAGAGGGTCTGGTTTGCCGCTTTTCAGCTTACATCCAAAAGAAAAAACAGAGGAGCTCTTTGGAAGGGAGAACGAAATTGAAGAACTTGTCCGCCTAATTAGGGCTAAAAGATGGGTTGCAATACTTGGTCCAAGAATGGTTGGAAAAACAAGCCTAGTTAAGGCAACAAACAAAAAACTGGAAAGCATGGGCATTAAAACAATTTATGTTAACCTTTGGGGTGCAAGAGGAACTCATGGCTTGTTAAATGCTTTAGCGCAAGGACTTAACCAAGAAAGAAGCATACTACAGAAAATTATGAGTATTGGTGAACGCATAGAAGGAGTATCGTTCGGAGCAGGAGGCATCTCCATTTCTTTATCTAGAAAGCCCATGACAACCATGTGGGAACTCTTAGCAGCTATAGGAAAACAAGGGGGAGATTGCACTATTGAACTTGATGAAGTTCAAGAACTCTCAGTAATTTCTGGCCATCTTCTAAAACTACTTGCCAACATTTTCAATACATACCCAAACATAGTCTTCATCTTCACCGGATCTATGTTCGGCCTCTTAAAAACGCTACTCGAACCAAAATCCACTTCACCACTCTATGGAAGATCACCAGCAAAATTATACTTACAACCCTTTACAAGAGAAAAAGCAGCAGAATTCCTAAGAAAAGGATTCCAAGAATACCGAGAACCTATAAAAGAAGCGGAGATAAACGAGGCTGTTGAAAAGCTGGATGGCATCCCAGGCTGGCTAACCCTATATGGAAATAATGCTGCAGTTCAAAAAATGCCTCACGACAAAGCACTACAGGAAACAATATCGGAGGGCACAAAAATAGTTAAAGACGAACTTGAACACTTTCTAGAGGGAAGAGACAGAACACTTTACATAACAACCCTTAAAGTCACAGCTATATCAGCCCGCTGGAAAGAAATAAAGAACGCAATAGAAGCACGAAAAGGCTCATCAGTTAACGATGCAACAATACAGAACATAATAGAAAACCTAAAGGCAGCAATGCTAATAGAAGAGCATGAAGGGGTATATACGGTCAAAGACCCGATGCTAAAAGCCCTACTGCTAACTTCACAAATTACTTAACAGGGTTAAGCACTTAAGACACACTAACACAGAAAACACATTTCTGAAAACTAATGCCACGTTTATTGTAACACGCAAATTCTAATCTAGTCTCAAAGTTTATTCCGCTATTTGCGGCAAACGAAGATAAAGACAATCCGGATAGATATAGAGAAAGAGGGAGGGAGCGGGAGAGATCACCAATGGTCGTTGTTCCGGGTTCAAATCCCGGCCGGAGCATTAAATTTTAAGCCAAACACCAAACGCTAGCATTTTAAATTTTAATGGGTTTTTGGGGGATTAAATTTTATCGTTTGGGTTTGGGATAGTATTTTTATACGTGCTTGTTACTGGTTGCGGATTGATATGCCAGCTAGGTATGAGCATAACTTAACGGCTTTTAGGAAGCATAAGAAGCGGCGGAGGCTTAAAGGTAGGGTTAATTCTTTCCTTCACTATAACAAGCAACTTCCTCTGACAGTAGGAGTTGCTGTAAGCATTCAGGTTCGCTTGTGAACCTTTTACATACGCTTACGGCTTCGCTTACCCGTTTACATAGCCCTATCGCTCTACGATACAAATCGCAGATCTTAGCTTGACATTCCTTGATCACCGGGTCATCCCTGTAGGTAAATATATCTACGTCACCTAGCTCCTTCATCCTCCTATTAATAATTGCGCAAAGCTGTTTAACTTGGTTTAAAATATCATTAATACGCTCATCCAGAGACACGGTATCACCTCTCCTTTACGAATTTATAAGCGATTAAAAGTTTTCGCTTCATGGCTTAGTTATAAGGCTTCTTTAACTTAACGCTTATTACTTAAGAAAAACTACAAGCTTCAAGCGTTCAACTTTGCACTGCCTCGGTAAGCTTGATTTTTTAGCGTTGAGTACGCATAGGACGGAGAATCGTGGTATGAGGCGTTAGAATGGGTTAAAGCGAAGCATAAACACGTAACATTGGAATTAGAAACACTGTAGAAAAAGCTTCAGATTATTAAAGCGTAGACTAAAGATAATTCTCGAAACCCTTAAATATTGGGACGCGGGAAGGCTTGATCGTGAGCGAGGAGAGGAAGGAAGTAGAGATTCGTAGTCATATTATACCGAGGAAGGCCTCCGATAAGATCATCGGGGTTCTGGTGTTTATCTGCTTACTGATGCTATGGTGGCCCGGTTGGCTTATTGCTGGAGCTCCTCGCGCAATCCTCTTCGGGGGGTTCTCCTTAGCGTTCTGGTGGGCTACGTTCTGGTGGACCGTACTAGTGTTGATACTGGCGGTGGCGGCTTTTAAACTATGGAGGTGAAGGGCATGGTTGAAGCGTGGGTTATATCTACCAGTGTTATCGTCGGCTACTCCATCGTATGCTTAATAATAGGCTTCGTGACGATGAGGGTGCTAAAGCTCACCATAGACGACTTCTTCGTAATGGGTCGAACCGCGGGCTTCATTGTTCTTTTCCTTGTTACCGCCGCTACCTACCATAGCGCCTTCGCCGTGTTAACTTCTGCGGCTACAGCTGTAACCCACGGTGTAGCTTGGTGGGTTGGCTCATGCGGATGGACTGTTTGCGCCGGCATGGTCGCGATGGTTATGGGTCCAAGGTACTGGTACCTCGGTCGAAGGTTCGGCTACATTACTCTAGCAGACCTCCTAGCGGATTTCTATGAGAGTAGGCTTTTAAGGTGGATTGTCGCTATACTCATGGCCCTCTGGATAATCCCCTACATCACGGTTCAAGCCATCGGGTACGGCTTAATAATGACGATAGCGACTGAGGGTAGGGTTCCCTACGTATGGGCGAGCTTAATCCTTACCTTGGTTACGATGATCTACTGCGTAATGGGTGGGCAGAGGGCAACCGCTTGGACCGATGTTCTTCAAGGGGTCTGGATGTACGTAATGGTCTGGGTTGTTTCACTAGTCGTAACCTTTAACGCCATCGGCGGCCCCGGGCCGTTATTCGAGGAGGTAGCGAAAATTAGGCCGGAGCTACTCTCAGTCCCTATGACTGGATGGAGTGCACCGGGAGCGATACTATCAAACTACTTAATCTTCAGTTTAGGCTTAATGCTTACGATGCAACACCTCCAGATGAGGTTCTACGCGGCGAGGGATCCTCCAACCATAAGGAGGTCCCAGTTCTTCACGACGCTCTATCTATCCACCATATACGTTCCGCCGGTACTAACCGGGTTAACGGGCTTCCTCCTAATACAGAGGAAGGTAATCCCCCCGTTGGCGGAGATAACGGCGAAGTACGGTACCGTGGACGCTATGCTACCCCTACTTACCTCAATGTACGCGCCTGCCGTACTAGCGGGCCTATTGTTCGCTGGGGCCATCGCGGCGGCCATGTCTACGCAGGACGGCTTCCTTCTAGCTACATCGACCGTTATCACTAACGACATGCTTCGTAAGGGCGTAAACCTGAAGGCAAGCGAGAAGGGATGGGTTAACATTGGAAGGGTCTTCATGGCGATCTTCGCCTTCATAGGCTGGTACTTCGCTGTTACTAGGCCCGGATATATTTTCGATCTCGTCGCCCTAGCTTGCGCTGGCTGCTTACAGTTCGCTCCAGCTACCCTTATAGCTATTTATCCGCATAGGAGGGTTTTAATCACGAAGTGGGGCGCTATAATCGGGATCATCGTCGGTACCCTAATACTCGCCCTAGGCTACTTTAAGCTCATTACATTACCAATACTCGGCGCCCTCGGGCCTTTACACGCTGGGGTTTGGGGCTTCATATTCAACATTATAGTGGCGTTAATCGTAAGCCTATTCACAAAGCCGCCGTCAAAGGAAACGCTTACAAGGATCTATGGATGCTTGGAGGAGGCTCTCTACGGTAAACCTATAACCACCTAAACCTCCCCCTCCTTTTTCTCGATACGCAACCGGCTTTCAACGTATTAATAGGGTGGTTGACGTGGAGGAGGGTTTTAAGGCTGAACCGTAATGGTTGGGGTTACGCCTATTGGACGAGTAGCGGATTTAGCTTTATGGTGAAGTCGTCTTAAAACTCTTAACGAAAGGTTAGCCAGTCGGGTTAAAGAATTGAGCTTTAAGAAGGGTTCGGTGTTAATGGGCTTTAAGCCTCCCCTAGCCCTAACGATGGCATCCTAAAAGCTTGGTTCTT
>Ga0209080_1000585_pt1 | contig 23482 bp, 21 predicted proteins | sample JNZ110809AmetaG_FD_184123 | JGI IMG/M metagenome (GOLD analysis project Ga0209080, IMG submission 184123) | Hot spring microbial communities from Jinze hot spring, China to study Microbial Dark Matter (Phase II) - JNZ 110809A (SPAdes) (version 3) ...
TAAAGCAATAATCTTAGCACAAAAACTTATGCAAATAAACCCTGATATTAAAATAGAAGGCATACAGAGTGCTACAGTTGCATCATCTACTGAGACGAAGACGAAAGAAGAAAAGAAGAAGGAAGAAAAGAAGAAGGAAGAAGAAGAGGAAGAAGTTGCAGAAGGATTAGCATCACTCTTCGGATAAACAATCTTTAAATATACGTTATTACAACTTTAATCACAAAATTGGAGGTGATTTTTATAGAGTACATATATGCAAGCCTCCTACTACATTACGCTAAGAAGCCAATTGAAGAAAGTAGATTAAGAAAGATTTTAGAAGCAGCTGGAATTGAAATTGATGAGATAAAGTTGAAAGCAGTAACAACAGCAATAAAAGAGATAAATATAGATGAAGCTATAAGCGCAGCATCAATTGCAGCCCCAATGGTAGCGATGCCAGCGGCTACAGTTGCATCATCTACTGAGACGAAGACGAAAGAAGAAAAGAAGAAGGAAGAAAAGAAGAAGGAAGAAGAAGAGGAAGAAGTTGCAGAAGGATTAGCATCACTCTTCGGATAAACAATCTTTAAATATACGTAGACTATAGTTTAATTTTGCTAAACTTTATATTATATAGCTTAAAATAGGCATTATCTGATATTAGGAGCGGTGGTAAAATAAATGATTAATGAAAAGGAGTATGAAACCTTATTTTTCACTCAAAATTCATTTCATAGGAAAATCTGTGCAAAATGTGGAAAAACATTTTGGACATTAAATCCACTACGTGAAACATGTGGAGAGGCTCCCTGTGAACCATATGAATTTTTGATGAATCCTATAATGAAATATTATAGTTCAATAGATGAATTAAGAAACAACTTTCTACTATTCTTTAAGAGGAATGGGCATGAAATCATAAATCCCTACCCAGTTGTGGCTAGATGGAGGGATGATATATATTTAACAATAGCAAGCATAGCGGTTTTTCAACCATTTGTAACGAGTGGAGAATCAGATCCCCCTGCAAATCCATTGGTAATCTCACAACCATGTATAAGATTAGTTGACATAGATGAAGTGGGAAAAAGCATGAAACATTTAACAATATTTGAAATGGCTGCTCATCACGCCTTTAACTATCCAAATAAGGAAATTTATTGGAAAGATAAGACCGTTGAACTATGCCATAATTTTATGACAGAAGTTATGGGGGTAGACCCTAAAGAGATAACGTATAAAGAAAGTTGGTGGGAGGGAGGGGGAAATGCAGGTCCATGCTTCGAAGTTTGTATAGGAGGTTTAGAGGTAGCTACACTGGTATTTATGATGTATAAAGTAGTTAATGGAGGATATAAACTAATGCCTCTTAAAATAGTTGACACTGGATATGGATTAGAAAGAATTTTGTGGGAATCCCAAGCTAAACCTACAATTTTCCATTCAATATATGACCCCATTTTAAACAAAATTCTTAATGAAGAAGAAATATATATTCAAGAAAAGAATTTAAGAGATCACGTATATAAGAGTTCAATTCATCCAGAGGAATTATTAGTAGATGATGATCTAAATAGGATTCAAAATATCTTTGCATTGCTAGATTATACAAAATGTTTAACATTTATGTTAGCAGATGGACTTGTACCATCAAACTCCGGTGGAGGGTATCTAGCAAGACTACTCATAAGAAGAATAATTAGGTTAATAAACCAAGTTAAAATAGACTTTTCATTAATAGATCTAATTAAGCTTCAAATAAACTATTGGGGGAAAGCATTTCCACATATACTAAAAATGGAGAGAGAAATCTATAATATACTCAAAGAGGAAGAGGAACGCTATGTAACTACTTTAAAACGTGGAGAGAGAATTATAAAGAATATTATAGAGGAAACTATTAGAAGGGGAGATAGAATAATCCCAGTAGCAAAGCTCATAGAACTTTATGATTCCCATGGAATACCCCCAGAAATCACTAAAGAAATAGCTGAAAGAGATAATGTGAAGGTGGAAATACCCAGTAACTTCTACTCAGAATTAATGAAGAGGCATTTAAATATAGAAAGGAAGCATGAAGAAGCATTTCAAAAGATAAGCGTTGAAGAATATCCTCCCACAAGAAAGATATACTATGAAGATGCTTACAAATTTAGATTTGAAGCAGAAGTGCTTGGAGTAATAGATAATTATGTAATATTGGATTCAACAGCATTCTATCCAGAGGGAGGGGGGCAGCCTTGCGATCATGGAGTAATATTATGGGAAGACAAAGAAGCTAAAGTTATAGATGTACAAAAAATTGGAGAAGTTATTGTTCATAAAATTGATGGAGAGAAGCCACCAATTGGGAGAAGAGTTATGGGCATAGTGGATGTTGAGAGAAGATTATCACTTATGAGAAGTCATACAGCAACACATCTATTATTGGCTGCAGCAATAGATGTATTAGGTAAACATGTATGGCAAAGTGGCGCACAAAAAGATGTATTCAAAAACCGCTTGGACATAACACATTATAAACCATTAACAATAGAAGAAATTAAAAAAATAGAAGAAAGAGTCAATACATATGTATTAAGTAACATTGATGTAAAGATTTATGAAATGCCGAGAGCAAAAGCTGAAGGTACTTATGGTATAAGGATTTATCAGGGTGGAGTAGTCCCTGGAAAAAATGTTAGATTAGTTAATATTGGAGATATTAATGTTCAGGCATGCGGGGGATTACATGTTAATAAGACTGGAGAAATAGGACTTATAAAAATATTAAAGACCAGTAGAATTCAGGATGGTGTAATAAGAATAGAATTTACATGTGGATTATCATCATTAAGGTATATACAAAATAAAGAGGAAATATTAATGGAAGCCGCTAAGATTTTAAATTCTCAAGAAGAAAATTTGATAAAGAATATTGGTAAAATCAAAGAAGAAATAGAAAAATACAAAATCGAAAATAAACAACTTTGGAGAAAATACTTAACTAAACTAGTGAATGAAATAATCCAGCAACCAAAAATAACTTATAGTGATATAAAGGTATACATACCTGAATTTGATGAATTAACGCGGGAACAAATGATAGAAATTGGAGGAGAAATATTAAAGAAGCATATGGAAGCAATAGTAATAGTTGTAAACAAAAAGGCGGAAGCAATTGAATATGTGGTTATGTTAAATGATGAAATATCAAAAAGAGGATTTGACTCTTCAGCAATAGCTAAAATAATAGCTGAAAAACTTGAGGGTAAAAGTGGAGGAGAGAAAACTATAGCACAAGGATTTGGCAGAAAAATAGACAATGAAATTTTCCAATCTATAATATGTGAAGTGAGAAATTACGTAATTAATAAATTGAAATGATGAGTATAAATTTAGAAGCATTAAGAGAAGCAGTAAAGGATATGAGATATCTATTGAATAGAGGATACAATCGAAAAACAGCTGCAGACTATATTGCTTCAAGATATAAATTGAGTAAAGAAGAGAGAGCAATAATCTTCAGAGCAGTGTACCCAGAGCAACAAGTTCAAAATATATTAAAAAAATTACTAAGTCCAAAGGACATAATTGGAGAGAGATTATTAATAGATGGATTTAATAATATAATAACGTTAGAAAGCGCTCTAAAGGGACATATATTATTGATGTGTGACGATGGAGTTATACGTGATATATCCTATACATCCAGGAAATTTAAGTTTTCACTATACACGGAAGATTCGATAAAAATGATTTTTGAATTATTAAAGGTGTATAGACCAGCTGAAGTTATATTCTTATTTGACCAGCAAATTAGCTTTAGTGGGGAATTAGCGTCTATTATTAGAGATATAATTGAAAAGGAAAATTTAGTTGGTTATGCAAAAACATCAAAAAGAAATGATAAAGAAATTCTATCAATCGGTGAAATTATAGCCTCAAGCGACTCCATAATAATGGAAAAAGCTAGAAAAATATTTGATCTTGCAGGTTACATAATTAAATCTAAATTTAAAGATAAAATACTTGATATAACTTCATTTAAATAATTTAACGGGCCCGCCGGGATTTGAACCCGGGACTTCTGGCTCCGAAGGCCAGCGCTCTATCCAAACTGAGCTACGGGCCCGAAGATATATTGAACATGTCAACCATAAATTTATTCTCTCATCTTCAATGCGCAAAAAATATAAAAACAAATTGTATTTTAGTAATGAAATCAAAAGCCCAGGTGGTGTAGCCCGGTCTAACATCCGAGCCTGTCGAGCTCGGGCCCCGGGTTCAAATCCCGGCCTGGGCGCCATTTAAAGTACATCTTATTATCGTAATTTTTTAATATTTATTATACATGAAAATTATAGGTAGTTTCTTGAGTATAGGGCCCGTAGCTCAGCCAGGACAGAGCAGTGGGCTTTTAACCCATTGGTCGCGGGTTCAAATCCCGCCGGGCCCGCCAAACAAAAGTTTCTAATGAGATCCTAAGTTTAATTGTAAAATTCTATTAACATTGAAGTTTTAAAGAAAAACTTTAATAATTGGTTTAATGGTGTTTTGATGAGAGTAATGAAAAGCGAAATATTTATTGGTAAGTATTTACGCTTAACTTTTTTGACTTAATCTTATATATAATTTGGTGATATGAATGAGTAAGAAATTTTCAATTTTTGATCATGTTCTTGTACCACAACATATATTATTAAGCAAGAGGGAAGCTGAAGAAGTTTTAAAACAGCTTGGAGTTGAACCTCATCAATTACCATATATAAGGGTGAACGACCCTGCTGCAAGAGCCTTAGGTGCAAAGAGGGGAGATATAATAAAGATAATTAGGAAGAGTCCTACAGCAGGAATTTCAATTGCATATAGATATGTTGTTCCAGGTTAATGGGTGGTGGAATTTGAATAAATCTATGAATACAAATGGATGGATATTAATAGAATCCTTCTTTAAGGAGAAGGGGCTTGTTAGACAACACTTAGATTCTTTTAATGATTTTATAACTAGGGGTTTACAACAAATAGTGGATGAACAAGGTGAAATAGAAACAAGTATACCTGGATTAAAGGTAAGGTTAAGGGAAATTGAAGTAGGTGAACCTACAGTTCTTGAAGCTGATGGTTCAGAAGAGAAGATATATCCAATGGATGCTAGACTTAGGAATTTAACGTATGCAGCATCAATACATTTAACAATGATACCAGTTGAAGATAATATTGAGGGGGAGCGAGTTAAAGTTTTTATAGGTAGACTTCCAATAATGGTTAAATCAGTTAAATGTAGATTGCATGGTTTAAGTACAGAAGAGCTTATTGCAGCTGGAGAAGACCCTGATGATCCAGGCGGATATTTCATAATCAATGGTTCTGAAAGAGTATTGGTTGCTCAAGAAGATCTTGTGACAAATAGGATTCTTGTAGATGTGGGAAGAGCTGGATCTTCAGCTACCCATACTGCAAAAGTTTTCTCAACTGCAGCTGGATATAGAGTTCCAGTAACACTTACAAGATCTAAGGATGGCACTCTACACGTATCATTTCCATCAGTCCCTGGTAAAATCCCACTATGTATATTAATGAAAGCACTAGGATTGAAAACGGATAAGGAAATTGTGGAAACAGTTTCTGAAGATCCTGAAATACAACAATTGATGATGCCATCACTAGATCAAGCTTCAGCTGTAACAACTGTTGAAAATGCATTGGATTATATTGGGAATAGGGTTGCAATAGGTCAAACTAGAGAATACCGTATACAAAGGGCTCAACAAATACTTGATAAATACTTCCTACCACATCTTGGAACAGACTATAGAAGTAGAAAGAAGAAGGCTTTATTCCTCGGTCAAATGGCTGAAAAACTACTAGAATTAGTATTGAATAGACGTAAACCTGATGACAAAGATCACTATGCAAATAAACGTTTAAAACTTGCCGGAGACTTATTAATGAGCTTGTTTAGAGTAGCCTTCAAAAACCTATGTAGAGATATAAAATATCAATTGGAACGCGCGAAGAGTAGAGGTAGAAGGATAAACATAGTAAATCTAGTTAGAGCAGATATAATTACTGAAAGATTAAGACATGCAATAGCTACTGGAAATTGGGTTGGAGGAAAAGTTGGTGTAAGTCAACTTTTAGATAGAACAAACTATATGTCAACTCTAAGTCACTTAAGAAGAGTAGTATCACCTTTAAGTAGAAGTCAACCACATTTTGAAGCTAGAGATTTACATTCTACACAATGGGGAAGATTATGCCCTACAGAAACACCAGAAGGACCAAATTGCGGGCTTGTAAAGAACTTAGCATTAATGGCATTAGTATCAGTGGGTACAGATGAAGAAAGTATAGAGAGGAAGTTAATACATCAATTAGAAGTAATACCAATAGAAATTGCTAGACGTGAGAAAATTGCGGGAGCAAAAGTATTCTTAAATGGTCGTTTAATAGGGAAACATAATAACCCAGAAGTTTTATGTAATGAATTTAGAAAGCTCCGTAGATTAGGAAAGATACATCATGAAGCAAGCATTGCACATTATAAAAGTGAGTACATAAATGAAGTATATATAAATTGTGATTCAGGTAGGGTAATGCGACCACTAATAGTAGTTGAAGATGGTAAACCAAAACTTACAGATGAAATCATAAACAAGCTGAAGAAGGGTGAATATACCTGGAGCGATCTAGTTAAAAATGGAATAATAGAATACTTAGATGCAGAAGAAGAGGAAAACGCGTACATAGCTATAAATCAAGAATCACTTACAAAAGAACATACACATATGGAAATAGCGCCCTTCACAATTCTTGGAATATGTGCATCAATAATTCCATATGCAGAACACAATCAATCACCAAGAAACTCTTATGAAGCAGCAATGGCAAAACAATCTCTAGGATTGTACTCCATAAATGCACAAATAAGAATGGATTCAAGAGCCCATCTACTACATTATATTCAAAAACCAATAGTAACGACAAAAGCTAGTAAAATAGTTAAATACGAAGACCGCCCAGCGGGACAAAACCTTATAGTTGCAGTATTAACGTACTCTGGCTATAACATTGAAGATGCAATAATAATAAATAAATCGGCTGTAGAAAGAGGACTTGGACACTCAACCTTCTTTAAATGTTATGAAATAAGTGAGAAAAGATATCCTGGAGGCGAAGTAGATAGGATAGAAGTACCAGATCCTTCAGTAAGAGGATATAGAGTTGCAGATGCATATAGATTATTGGATGATGATGGAATAATAGAAACAGAAGTGGAGGTTAAAGGAGAAGTAGTATTGGTTGGTAGAACCAGCCCCCCAAGATTTTTAGAAGAACCTACTGGAATGAGAATAGAAGAAAGAGCTAGAAGAGAAACATCTCTAACATTAGCACATGGAGAAGAAGGAGTTGTTGATAAAATACTACTCACAAAAACATCAGAAGGAGATAGACTGGTGAAAGTTAGAATAAGAGAGAATAGAATACCAGAAATAGGAGATAAATTTGCATCAAGACATGGTCAAAAGGGAGTTATAGGACTCCTAGTACCACAAGAAGATATGCCATTTACAGAAGATGGAATAGTACCAGACCTAATAATAAATCCTCATGCATTTCCATCACGAATGACATTAGGACAATTAATTGAAAGTATAGCTGGAAAGGTTGGGGCATTAGAAGGAAGATTTATCGATGGAACACCATTTGAAGGTGAAAAAGAAGAAGATTTAAAGGAAGCATTAAAGAAACTTGGATTTAAACCAAATGGCTGCGAAATAATGTATGATGGAAGAACAGGCCAAATGCTTCAAGCAGAAGTATTTATCGGTGTAACATACTATCAAAAGCTACATCACATGGTTTCAGATAAGATGCATGCACGTGCAAGAGGACCCGTACAAATATTAACTAGACAGCCCACTGAGGGAAGAGCTAGAGAGGGAGGATTAAGATTTGGAGAAATGGAGAGAGACTGTTTAATAAGTCATGGAGCATCAATGTTATTAAAAGAAAGATTATTAGATGAATCAGATAGAATGGTTGCATACGTATGTGAAAATTGTGGAACAATAGCATATTATGATGTTAATAAAAAGGAATATGTTTGTAGAATATGTGAAGGAAAAGCAAAAATATCTCCAGTAGTAATATCATATGCCTTTAAACTTTTATTACAAGAATTAATGAGTTTAACCATTATGCCAAGAATAATTTTGGAGGAAGTCTAAAATGGAAAGCGCTATTGAAACATTAAAGAAGATTAAATCCATTAAATTCGGATTACTTTCACCAGACACTATTAGAAAGATGTCTGTTGCTATAATATCAACACCAGACACATATGACGAAGATGGATGGCCTATAGATGGAGGACTTATGGATAGAAGACTAGGAACCATAGAACCAAGCCAAAGATGTGCTACATGTGGAAATAGAATGGGTGAATGCCCAGGACATTTTGGACACATAGAATTAGCGAGACCAGTAATACATGTAGGTTTTGCAAAAACTATTCACCAACTACTTAGAGCAACATGTAGAAGATGTGGTAGAATACTGTTATCACAAGAAGAAATAAACAACTATAAAAAGATAATTGAAGAATATTCAAAAAGATGGCCTGAACTATTAAATGACTTATACCTAAAGATAATGGCTAAATGTCTCAAAACAAAAGAGTGCCCACACTGTAATGAAATTCAATATAAATTGAAATTAGAAAAACCGACAACATACTATGAAGAAACAAAAGAAGGAGTAATAAAACTTTCACCAATAGAAATTAGAGCTAGGTTAGAGCGAATACCAAATGATGATCTAATGCTCTTAGGTATGGACCCAAATAATGCTAGACCAGAATGGATGGTTTTAACAGTATTACTAGTTCCACCAATAAGTGTAAGACCATCCATAACATTGGAATCAGGCGTGAGATCTGAAGATGATTTAACACATAAACTAGTAGACATTGTACGTATAAACGAAAGATTAAAAGAAAATATAGATGCAGGCGCACCACAACTTATAATTGAAGATCTATGGGAATTACTACAATACCACGTTAATACATATTTTGATAATGAAGTTTCCGGAATTCCGCCAGCACGTCATAGATCTGGGAGACCACTAAGAACTCTAACCCAAAGATTAAAGGGAAAAGAGGGAAGATTTAGAAGCAATTTATCGGGGAAAAGAGTAGATTTCTCGGCAAGAACAGTAATATCCCCAGACCCAAATATAAGCATAAATGAAGTTGGAGTCCCCGAAGAAATTGCAAAAATACTAACTATTCCTGAAAGAGTTACACCCTGGAATATTGATGAACTAAGAAAACTAGTTATGAATGGCCCATTTAAACATCCAGGGGCAAACTATATAATTAGACCTGATGGTAGGAGGATAGACTTAAGATATCCAAAGGATCTAAGTGTAATAGCTAACAATATATCTCCAGGATACATAGTTGAAAGACATATCAGAGATGGGGATATAGTAATATTTAACCGTCAACCATCACTCCATAGAATGTCAATAATGGCCCACAAAGTAAAAGTTCTACCCTATAAAACATTTAGATTAAACCTATGCGTATGCCCACCATACAATGCAGATTTTGATGGTGATGAAATGAATTTACACGTACCACAAAGTGAAGAAGCAAGAGCTGAAGCTGCAATACTTATGCTAGTACAAGAACAAATACTATCACCTAGATATGGCGGTCCAATAATGGGAGCTGTACAGGATTACATAACTGGAGCATATCTCTTAACTAGAAGAGAAACATTACTAAATAAAGAAGAGGTATGTAGATTATTATATGCTGCTGGATATACAGGTCCATTACCACCACCATTAGTCAAAGAACCTAAAGAATTATGGTCTGGAAAACAAATAGTAAGTTTATTCTTACCACCAGATTTAAACTTTGAGAAAAGAGCAAATATATGCGTTAAATGTAATGAATGTAAAAAGGAAAAATGCCCATATGATGCATATGTATTAATAAGAAACGGTAAACTTATTTCAGGAGTTTTTGATAAAAAGATTATAGGGGCAGGACAGCCTGAAAGCTTACTCCACATAATAGTGAAGGATTATGGAACTGAAGTAGCTAAGAAATTTATGGATCAAGTTTTTAAAATGTTCCTCGCATATATAGATTCGCATGGATTCACAATAACATTAAGAGATGAAGAAATACCATTAGAAGCAAGAGAAGCTATCAAAAATGTAATTGAAGAAGCAGAGAAGAAAATTGAAGAACTTATAAAATCATATAAGGAGGGAGAATTACAAAGACTCCCCGGTAGAACACTTGAAGAAACTTTTGAAATGAAGATCATGGAGATATTAAGTAATGCTAGAGATACATCAGGTAAAATAGCTGCAGAATACTTAGGTTTAAACAATAATGCTGTAATAATGGCTAAAACTGGTGCAAGAGGAAACATATTAAACTTAACACAAATGGCAGCAGTAATAGGGCAGCAATCAGTAAGAGGTGAAAGAATTACACGTGGATACAGTAATAGAACACTATCACACTTTAAACAAGGAGATATAGGTGCAGCAGCAAAAGGATTTGTTTATAGCTCCTATAGGAGTGGTCTAAGCCCCACAGAATTCTTCTTCCATAGCATGGGAGGACGTGAAGGACTTGTAGATACAGCAGTAAGAACATCACAAAGTGGATATATGCAGAGGAGATTAATGAATGCACTACAAGATCTAAAAGTTGAATATGATGGTACTGTAAGAACTTCAGATGGCAAGATAATTCAATTCCGTTATGGAGAAGATGGGGTTCATCCAGCTAAAAGCTATCATGGAAAATCCATAGATTTAGATAAAATAATAGAAAAGAGTTTAATGGAGGAAGATTAAAATGGAGTTTATGACCAAAGAGGAAATAATTGGAGAAATAGATAAATTAAACAATATACTTCCACAATCAATAATTGAAGAATTAAAAAAGAAACTTTCCAACATCAAATTAACAAAAGAGAAATTTGAGAAAATCATTGAAAAAGTAGTAGAAGAATATATTAATTCACTAGTTGAACCAGGAGATCCCGTGGGAGCTTTAGCAGCTCAATCAATAGGAGAACCAAGCACACAAATGACTTTAAGAACATTTCACTATGCAGGAGTTAGAGAGTTTAACGTGACACTAGGTTTACCTAGATTAATAGAGATTCTAGATGCAAGAAGAATGCCATCAACACCAATGATGACAATATATCTAGATGAAGAACATAAATATGATGAAGAAAAAGCTAAAGAAATAGCTAGAGCCATAGAAACAACATATATAGAAAATGTGATAAAGAATGTTGAAATAGATTTCATATCCGCATCAATAATTTTATTACTGGATCTAGAGGTCCTCAATGATAAAGGAATAAAAGTAGAAAATATCGTAAATGTTCTTGAAAAATTAAACCTTGGAGAAGTGGAAGTTAGAGATGAAGATAAAATCATAATACACACAAATATTTATGAAATAAATAAACTACAGAAAATTAAAAACAGGATAATGAGCACCAAGATAAAAGGTATTAAGGGGATTAATCGTGTGATAATAAGAAGAGAGAAAAATGAATACGTACTTTACACGGAGGGATCGAATCTCGCAGCAGTATTAAGGGTAAAGGGGGTTGACCCTACAAAAATATACACTAACAATCCATATGAAATAGCGGAAGTATTGGGAATAGAAGCTGCAAGAAATGCAATAATAAAAGAAGCGGTAGGGGTACTTGAAGAACAAGGTTTAGACGTAGATATAAGACACGTAATGTTAGTTGCAGACATAATGACTGCTGATGGAAAAATAAGACAGATAGGTAGACACGGAGTAAGTGGAGAAAAACCAAGCGTATTAGCAAGAGCAGCCTTCGAAGTTACAATAAACCACCTATTGGAAGCAAGCATACGTGGTGAAGTAGATAGATTAATGGGGGTAACAGAAAACGTAATTGTAGGTCAAATAGTTCCAGTAGGTACAGGAATCGTACAAATGCTAATCACAATGAAAGATACAAAAAATGAAGAGAAAAGTTAAAATTAGCCATTTGTTATATCATAAATAACATGTAATATGCATGCAAAAGAGGGATGCTATGTAAATGTCGCTTAAAATTGATCGAGAGTTACAAGTTGCAGCAAAAACGGGTAAAATTGTAATTGGTTCTAAAAGCGCAATTAAAAGAGCAAAAATTGGAGGAGCAAAAATGATAATAATTTCATCTACAATACCAGAGGATATAAAGGAAGATATAATTTACTATGCAAAACTCTCCAATATACCAGTAATAAAATTTCATGGATCAAGTTGGGATCTTGGAGCAATACTTGGAAAACCATTTATGGTATCAGCCGTATCAATAATTGATGAAGGAGAATCAGAATTACTAAAATTTGCGGAGAGTGATGTGAAATCCCGAGCATAAAATTAACTATAGATGAAATGCATTATATATCATTGTTTGAGAGTTTAACTGGAGCTGTAACTAAAGATTGCATTTTAGATGATAAAAATGATAGAATAATATTCATAGTTAGACAAGGAGATATGGGTTTAGCCATAGGGAAGGGAGGCGTAAACATAAAGAGGATAAAAGACATAATAAACAAGAATATTGAAGTTGTAGAATACGCAGAAGATCCAGAAACCCTAATAAAACATGCATTTCTACCTGCAAGAGTAAAAGCAGTAAAGATAACAAAGACACCAGATAATGAAAAGATAGCATACGTAACTGTAGATCCACAAGATAAAGGTATAGCAATTGGCAAAAATGGGAAAAATATTTTAAAGGTAAAATTAATTGCTAAAAGATACTTCGACATAGAGAAAATTGTAATGGTATAAATTTATTTACTTTAAGAATATAATTGTAGTACATGATTGAAGGAGATAAATATATATCCAAAAAAGCTTTAGTAAGCAACGTTACTTTTGAAGGCTCATGTGTAATACTCGGTCAAACAAGAATAGGTTCTAACACATTCATTGGATGTAGAAGTATAATTGGATATCCAAAGAGAACTTCCATTAAAAAACTAATTTCAGAAAAGAATGTTAATTGGTCATCCTATGATGAAGTAAGTATAGGTGCAACAATAGGAGAAAATAGTATACTGCGTTCTGAAACCATAATATATGAGGATGTGGATATTGGAAGAGAATTCGAGGGGGGACATAGGATATTAATAAGGGAGGGAACAAGAATCGGTATAAATGTAAAAGTGGGAACAAACACTGTTATTGATGGAAATGTAATTATTGGTGACCATGTAAACATTCAAACTGCAGTATATATACCCCCGAAATGTATAATAGAGGATCACGTATTTATAGCCCCAAGAGTTTGTTTTACAAATGATAAATACCCTCCAAGTAAAAGATTGGAGGGGGTTATAGTTAAGAGGGGGGCTATTTTAGGTGCTAATTGTACATTAATCTCTGGAGTAACTATAGGTGAGGGAGCTGTTGTTGCTGCTGGAGCTGTTGTTACAAGAAATGTTCCAGACTATTCTGTAGTAGCTGGAGTTCCTGCAAAAGTAATTTCAAGTAGAGAAGATTTTGAGAATAAGAAATCAGTTTGGGAAAAGTTATTTATCTAAGTGGCTTTTGCTTTTTACCCTTCAATAAAGCATCTAATGATACACCATTAACTTTAATAACTTTGTATCTAACTCCCGGCAAATCTCCATAAGCTTTACCCATGGGTCCACCTATTCCTTCTATCACCACTTCATCATGTTCTTCAATAAAGTTTAATGAACCATCCTTAGGTAAGAAAGCGGTAACCTGCTTACCATTTTTTATTAATTGCACTCTTACACATTTCCTAACAGCAGAGTTAGGCTGTCTACTTTCAATTCCAACTTTTTCAATAACAATTCCTCTCGCTTGCGGCGCCCCTTCTAAGGGATCTGCTTTTACATCCAACATAAGCATTCTTCTCTTATAATCCCTCTGCTTCCATCTAAACTTCTTCCTTTTTTCACGAAGCTTTCTAGCAGCATAAAGACCTTTAGGAGACTTAGAACCCAAATTCTCACCTATAATGCTATTATTCTCCAAAATATGCACACTTAAATATTTTTCTCTAGAAATAAAAGGAAGAAAAAAGGGGGATTATATGTTTTCACATCTACTCTTTAGATCTTCCCACACAGCATCAACGTACTCTTGTAATCTCTTTATTAATGGTTGATTTTGTGGTGTAAATAAATGACTAAATCTACCTTGAACTTTTAAGAACTCTTCAATAGGTTTCTTTAAACTTGGATTCTTTGCTATCATTAAACTTCTATCAGTTAATCTATAAACACCATTATCATATTCCCAGAGTGGGAAGTAACATGTGTCAACAGCTTTCTTACATATCTCAATAGTTATAGATTCACTATGTCTCCAACCTCTTGGACATGGAGATAATGCATGAATAAATGTTGGACCATTAACTTCAATAGCTTTTCTAGCTTTTCTAATTAGATCGAGGTAATGTGCTGGTGTTGCTGTAGCAACATATGGAATTTTGTGAGCAACAACTATATCAGCTATTGGCTTTTTATTTTCGCTTTTACCAGGAATAACTTTTCCAGCAGGTGTGGTGGTTGTTGAAGCACCTAAAGGTGTACCACCACTCCTCTGAATACCTGTATTCATATAAGCTTCATTATCAAGCAATACATATAGGAAATCATGCCCTCTCTCTAATGCACCACTTAAAGCTTGTATACCTATATCATATGTTCCACCATCACCAGCAAATGCTATAACATCTATATTCTCATATTTTGATATCCCCTTCTTATGCAATATCTTTGATGCAGCTTCTATTCCTGAAGCTACAGCTGCAACATTTTCAAATGCCACATGAATCCATGGAATATTCCAAGAGGTATATGGATAGATCGTAGTGGAAACTTCAAGGCAACCAGTAGCTGTAGCGACGATCGTTGGACCTCTAATGGCAAGAAGCACTTGTTTCACTATTATTGGTTCAGCACAACCAGCACATAATCTATGCCCAGATAAAATACCTAAAGGACTCTTAGCAGCTTCTCTAATATTAAATCTAAACATACTCATGTCATCTCACCCCAAGGAATTTTACTTCTCCACATTCTAGATTTGGTAATTCTTCAAACATTTTTTCAATCAACTTCGGAGGAGTATCTCTACCTCCAAGACCATAAATGTAATTCACAATCTTCGGTCTCTTTTTCTCATTATAAAAGGCTGCTTGAGTTTCTACAAAAACTGGACCGCCAATACTTCCATAAGCTCCACTCCTATCCATGACACAAACAATTTCAACATTTCTCAAAGCTTTCACGATTTCTTTAGAGGGAAAAGGTCTAAATGTTCTAAGCCTCAATAAACCCACCCTTTTACCTTCCCTTCTAAGCTTTTTAACAACATATCTAACAGTTCCAGCAGTTGAACCAAGAACTATAACGGCTATTTCAGAATCTTCTAATCCATAGCAATCAATAAGTCCATCACCATATCTCCTACCACTTATCTCAGCATATTCGTCATGTACTTTCCTTATCACATTCCTTGAGTTTTCTATTGCATCATGTTGCTGAACTTTATGCTCAAAATAATAATCATATAAGTCAAGTGCACCAAAAGTTAATGGTATTTCTGGATTAAGAATCATTGGAACTTTACCCAAATTTGGAATTTCTATTTCTTTAGCCTTTCTAATCCCAACAAATTTTTTAACAACATCATCTGAAAGCAATTCAACATTCTGTAAAGTGTGACTTATTTGAAAACCATCTATTGTAACCATTACTGGTAATTGAACATCTTCATGTTCAGCTATTCTAAAAGCTTGAATTGTAGTATCATAAGCTTCTTGAGCATCTTCACAATATATTTGAATCCAACAGGAATCTCTACAACCCATACTATCACTATGATCACAATGTATATTTATAGGTGCAGATAAAGCTCTATTTACAACAGCCATAACTATTGGAAGTCTAAGCCCAGAAGCTATGTATAAAAGTTCCCACATAAGTGCTAATCCTTGCGAAGATGTAGCTGTGAATGTTCTTGCACCTAAAGCTGAAGCTCCTATGCAAACACTTAATGCTGAATGTTCAGATTCCACTGGAACAAATGCACAATCAACTTCACCATCAGCAACAAACTCTGAAAACTTTTCCACAATAATAGTCTGTGGGGTTATCGGATATGCGGATACCACATCTACATCACATTGTTTCACAGCATATGCAATAGCTTCATTACCATTAAGTCCCATTAAAACCTTGTTTTCATACATTTTTCACACCCTCACCATACTTATACATTTAACGGGACACTCATTCGCACAAATACCACATCCTTTACAATAATCATATTTTTCATAAACCTTTTCACCATCCCATCCTATAGCCATATCTGGACATAAAATCCAACACATTAAACACTTTGTACATTTACTTTGATCGATTTTAGGTTTAAATGGAGACCAATCACCAGTTTTATTTTCCAATGAAGACTTCCAGGCAACACCGCCTATTGGTATCTCCCTCCAACTTCTAAGTTCACTCAATTTTCCCACCTCTCGTCTCATTATATGCTTTCTCCACAACTTTAATGTTAAGTTCAGCTATTTTAGGTGGAAATCTCTCCCTTAAAACTTGATAAATACTATTTAAACTCACAATCCCACTAACTCTTATTAATGCACCTATCATAGCGGTATTTGTTACTGGTCTACCAATAATTTCTATTGCTATTTCAGTTGCAGGAGTTGTATATACATGAAAACTACGAGAAACCTTCAAAACTTCAGCCATTTTTAATGGGGATTCACTTGAGTTTATCAGTATCTTACCATTTTCCTTTAAACCTTGAGTTACAGAAATTGATTGTAATAATGAGCTATCCAATACAATCACTATGTCAGGTTCATAGATGTTACAATGCACTTCAATAGGTTCTTCACTTATCCTTGTAAACGCCATTACTGGTGCACCCATTCTTTCAGGACCAAATGTAGGGAATGACTGAACATATTTCCCTTCTTTCAATGCCGCTTGAGCAAGTATATTACTGGCAGTCCAAGCACCTTGTCCACCTCTACCATGCCACACTATCTCCAACAAACCATATAACACCTCACAATTTTCTACACTTCACCATATAGTTAGATGGCTTTAAATCTTTCTAAATAAACATTAATAACATGAAATCAACAAAATTTAAATTTATAATTTAGTATTTTGAATGAATGTTGAGTGATGTGAAATATGTGTGCACTTGAAACAGAAATAAAACTCTTTGATAAATGGAGTTTTAATGGAGTTGAAGTTAGAGATCCAGGATTAAAAAGGTATATATCTCTAAAACCAGTTTATATACCACACACTGGAGGTAGACATGAACATAAAAGATTTGGAAAAGCAGAAGTACCCATAGTAGAGAGATTAATAAATAAATTAATGAGACCTGGGAAAAATATGGGGAAAAAACACTTAGCAACAAACATAGTTAAACAAGCATTTGAAATAATACATTTAAGAACTGGAGAAAACCCTATACAAGTTCTTATAAGAGCTATAGAAAACTCAGCACCAAGAGAAGAAACTACGAGGATAATGTATGGTGGAATTGTTTATCATCAATCAGTAGATGTATCACCACTTAGAAGACTAAATCTATCATTAAAATTCATAACCGAAGGGGCAAGGGCAGCGTCCTTTGGAAACCCAAAGAGTATAGAAGAAGCTTTAGCCGATGAAATAATTAAAGCGGCAAATGCAGATTCATCTTCATATGCGATACAGAAGAAGGAGGAAATAGAACGTATAGCTTTAGCCTCTAGATAAAAATCAATATTATAGACCGCAAAAAACTTAAATATGGAAATAATTCACTAATTTGCAAGGAGGAAGGTAAAAATATGTCCGAAAAACCGCACTTAAACCTCATAATCATAGGACACGTAGACCATGGAAAAAGTACAACAATGGGTCACCTACTATATATAACTGGAAATGTAGATGAGCGAACCATGAAGACATTGGAAGAGGAATCTACAAAGATTGGAAAAGGATCATTTAAATTTGCATGGGTTATGGATAAATTAAAGGAAGAGAGAGAAAGAGGGTTGACGATAGATTTATCATTCTGGAGATTTGAGACCCCAAAATACTACTTCACTATAATTGATGCACCAGGACATAGAGACTTCGTTAAAAACATGATTACAGGAGCTTCACAAGCAGATGCAGCTATATTAGTGGTATCTGCAAAGAAAGGTGAATATGAAGCAGGAATGGGTGCTGCAGGACAAACGAGAGAGCATGCATTCCTAGCTAAAACGTTAGGTATAGATCAAATAGTTGTTGCAATAAACAAAATGGATGATCCAACAGTAAATTACAGCAAGGAGAGATATGAAGAAGTTAAAGGGGGAGTAGGAAAGTTCCTTAGAATGATAGGATACGATATAAATAAGATAGATTTCGTACCAATTTCAGGATGGTATGGAGATAACTTAGTAGTTAGAAGTGATAAAATGCCATGGTATAATGGACCTACATTAGTTGAAGCATTAGATAAATTCACAGAACCACCAAGACCAATAGATAAACCACTTAGAATACCAATACAAGACGTTTATACAATTTCTGGAGTAGGGACTGTGCCAGTTGGCCGTGTGGAAACAGGAGTATTAAAAGTTGGCGATGTAGTACTATTTTTACCAGAAAAGAAGACGGGTGAAGTGAGAAGTATAGAGATGCATCATCAACCACTCCAGAAAGCTATACCTGGAGACAATATAGGATTCAATGTAAGAGGAGTTTCAAGAGAAGATATAAGAAGAGGACATGTATGCTGCCATCCAACAAACCCAGTTAAAGTAGCTAAATCATTTATTGGAAGAATATTCGTATTATATCATCCAACAGCAATAGCAGCAGGATACACCCCAGTTCTACACATACACACAGCTACAGTAGCTGTTAGATTTGATCAAATACTAAAGAAGATAGATCCAAGGTCTGGAGCTACAATAGAAGAAAATCCAGCATTCATAAAGCAAGGAGATGCAGCAATAGTTAAATTTGTACCATTAAAACCAGTTTGTCTAGAGAAATATTCAGATATACCACAACTTGGTAGATTTGCGATAAGAGATATGGGAAGAACAATAGCTGCTGGAATAGTTATGGAAATTGAAGAATAAGAGACCTATAGACTACTGACGCTAGGTGACTTCAATGGTTAGAAGAGCTAGAATAAGGCTTTCAAGTAACGACTATAAGAAATTAATGGAAGTATGTGAAGAAATAAAAAGAATAGCTACCACCACTGGTGTTCGAATGGCAGGTCCTATACCACTTCCAACAAAAAGACTTTTAATACCAGTCATGAGAACACCATGTGGAGATGGTACAAAGACTTGGGATAAGTATGAAATGAGGATACATAAGAGAATAATAGATTTAGATGCAGATGAAAGAACAATGCGACAAATTATGAGGATAAGAGTTCCACAAGAAGTAAAGATAGAAATAGAATTAACTTAAATTTTTAAATAATACTTAACCTTTATTTTAAGTATTATATTATTATTTTTCTAAACTTTTTATCGAGTATAGTAAAAGATTCTAGAATTATTATAGCGCCGGGGGCGGGATTCGAACCCGCGCGGCCTTAAAGACCATCGGCTTTTTACGTTATACATAGCAAGCCGACGCCCTAACCAGACTAGGCGACCCCGGCCTACTATAGTTTTTGTAAAAAGTTTCTTTTATCTATTTCCTTCACATTATACTAATTAAGATATGAAGAGAACTGTTGTGGATTTATTCTGTGGGTGTGGAGGATTTTCTAGAGGATTCCTAGAAGAAGGCTTTGATATTGTATTGGGTATTGATATTGATGTGAAAGCTTCAAAGTCATTTTCAGAAAATTTCCCAAAGGCAGTGATATTGCGAGCAGATATAAGAGAGATTCATGGAGGGGAGATTAGTAAAGTTATTGGTGAACCTCCAGACGTAGTTATCGGTAGCCCACCATGTGAACCCTTTACACCAGCTAACCCTAAAAGAATGGAAAATGAATTAGATAGATTATATACTGATGAAATTGGTATTCTTACACTACATTTTATACGTTTAGTTGGAGAATTAAACCCAAAGATATTCATTATGGAAAATGTTCCACAATTAGTTGAGGGAGAATTAGATTATTTCATAAGGTGGGAGTTCAGTAGGATCGGTTATAAAGAAATTTATTTAAATATTTTAAGAGCAGAACAATTTGATACACCATCAATTAGAAAGAGGTTATTCATATCAAACATACCAATAAAATTAGTTGGTAGAAAACGGAGGATAAATGTTGAAGATGCATTAAAAGGATTGGAAGACCCTATGGGAATTATAAGTTGTTTAAATCATGAAATAACTCCAATAAGTGAAAGAAAACTTAAGAAAATTGCTAGATTGAAATGGGGTGATTCTCTAATAACATTTAAGGGGGCTAATGGAAAATTTTATAGAAATTGGATTCGATTACATCCAAAAAGAGTTGCGCCAACAGTAATGGGGGGATCAAGGTTTATACATCCGTATGAAAATAGATTACTAACAGTTAGAGAACAGGCGAGACTTATGGGCTTTCCAGACGACCACGTATTTTATGGAAAAAGAGAGGAACAATATAATCAAGTTGGAGAAGCAGTCCCACCAACAGTTTCAAGAGCCATAGCAAAATATGTAAAGAAATACCTGGAAAAGGTGGATTAAAATGTATGAAAATGTAAAAAACCTAATAATGGTAATTCATAACATCCATTCACCGCAAAGACTAATTGAATTAGCAAAGGTATTCTATGGATTAGGGTATACAAATCTAGTTATTTCAAAAGCTGCAGGAGCAGCTGCTCAAATGGGGATACCTGAAGTACAAAAAATATCAATAAAAACTGGAGGAAAATTAATTATAACCACAAATTTAGAGGATGCTATAGAACTTATAAAACCAAACATAATACTATTAGCTACGTATAAACCCTATGGAAAAACAGTATATAAGCCAGAGGAAATAGCGAGGAAAATTATGGAAGGATTAACCGTAATGATTGTTATTGGAGGACTTGAACCAGGACTAACTTCAAAAGAATTATCACTTGGTGAAACAATTTATGTTAACGGTATAGAAAGTGATATAGGATGCGTTGGTTTAGCCACAATAATAATATATGAATTAAAGAAAAAAATAGATGAACTAAACAAATAATTTATACTCTATATATAATTACATAGATCCAAAATATCCATAAAAACCTCCATTCATTTAATCAATAAATAATGGTGGGCGGGCTGGGATTTGAACCCAGGACCACCGCCGTGTCAGGGCGGTATCCTAACCAGCTAGACGACCCGCCCAATCATAACTATCTAGGTTAATTTTCATTATTAATTTTTCCCTTCAATTTACTTAAGTTTATATTTGTATGAAGATTATTGATTATTGTTGGGCCGGTAGCTCAGCCTGGAAGAGCATCCGCCTCGCACGCGGAGGGTCGCGGGTTCAAATCCCGCCCGGTCCACCAAATTTTTTAAGCGAATCCTTTATATAAAATAGCGATTTCTCAGCTTTTCTTGATGTTTAGGGCTAAGTATGGGTATTTGCTTGAGGATGAGGATGTTAGGCGCTGGTTTGATAATTTGGCTGCTAAGTCTCTATTAACCGCTACGGTTTACCTTAGGAATCTCGGCCTTTACTGCAAGCTGAATGGTACTGATCCTAAGGGCATTCTTAGGGATGCTGGCTCTAAGGCCTTTAAGGATCGCTTCGCGGATTTTGTTAGGCGTTTGGAGCGTGAAGGTAAGGCCGGCTCATATATTGCTAGGTTTAAGAAGGTTTTGAATAGCTGGCTTGCCTTCAACGGCATAAATGTTAAGCTTAAGGTTAATGTTAAGGGCGAGTCTGATGCGCCGACTATCGCTAATGAACGTGTCCCAAATAGGGAGGAGCTTGACAGGATACTTTCTCAGGTTCGTAAGCGGTGCGCTATAGCATCCTACTTCCTAAAGTATTGGGGGATCTTAGGGGACGCTGATATAGCAATACTATACGCGATTGCGATGGGTGTAGACGCTCTCGTAGCCTTCCCAATAGGATACCTATATGATACGATAAAGTTTAAGAGCCTCTATGTAGCGCCCATAACAATGCTAATGATAACATTACTGTTTACTGCGAAGATCACTGTGCTAGCGTATATGATGGCGGTTCTCTGGGGAGTCACCATGGGCGTCTCGGAGACGATTATGAGGGCTTCTATAGCGGACATAGTCGGCAGAGATGTGCTTGGCAGTAGCTTACGGCATATTCGGAATGCTTTACGGGGTCTCATGGAGCGTCGGAGGCTTCATAATAACCTTCCTACTAGAGTTATCAGCGCCAATAGCAATAGGCTACACGAGCCTAACGCAAGTATCATCACTTCTAATGCTAGCAGTGTTAAATAGGCAAATTAGCTCTGAAAGCTACGTCACTAGTCAACTATTTTAAGCCCATCACCCATTGTGGCGTTATATACCTAACCTGTTCCGCCTTAACCTTCTTTAAGATCTTTGAGGATCTTCTCCACCTGCTTGATGGCGTATTCCGCCTCATCAGGTTTATAGACTCCATTATAGAGCGCTTCCTCATGCAGAGTTTTCATGACGTCACTGTAAACGGCCCTCAAATCCTCGGCCCTATCTTCCTGAGAAGCTCTCCTCCCGCTGTGGGATCTAGGCGTCACATTTAATTTACGATGGATATAGGAGTTTACCGCAAGCACCATGCTTAAGAAGGCTTTATCAACAGCATTCCTATAGAGAAATATATCGCCTAATTTAATAGCCTTCTCAAACACCTCCTAGCATACTTTAAGATCTCCCTCAGCGGTTATGGATGCGGCATTTTCCTCACTTAAACGCCCCGCCGCACGCCATAGATAAATAGTGGTATAGGAAATAAATGGGATGCCGAGACTACGTGAGAAGTAACGCTCCATAAATTATGGCGGATCAAATCAATTAAGCAGAAATTCTTTAAAACGCGGTTCCTCCCGATAAACTTAAGCAGGATAATTATATTCTTGATTTATTCTGCCGTATCTCGCCTTAAGATAGACGCTGATGTCCCGCCAGTCATCTAATATTTTAGGCCAGAGCTCGCTGAACACATATTTATTAACGTAATCCTTCATCGCCTTTTCACGCCTAATTTTCCCCTCACGCCAGTCGACGGATACTAGGCCCGCTCTGCGCAAATACTGGAGGCTGCGGTAAATCTCCTCTGGGCTAATGGGATAGGCTACTGCGCGCTCTAAATCGCTGATTAAAGCGTTTATGGGTATCTCATCCTCATGCCTCAGATAAATCATAGCTATAGTATCCTGAGTCACCCTCATGGTTCTGCTCAAATACAGCCCAATCCCCCTAGACGGCATTAGCACCT
>Ga0209080_1000587_pt1 | contig 23354 bp, 27 predicted proteins | sample JNZ110809AmetaG_FD_184123 | JGI IMG/M metagenome (GOLD analysis project Ga0209080, IMG submission 184123) | Hot spring microbial communities from Jinze hot spring, China to study Microbial Dark Matter (Phase II) - JNZ 110809A (SPAdes) (version 3) ...
TGAATAAGGAGAAAGGGGTAACTGTTATAGCGGCAACGCATGACCTAAAGATGATTGATGTAAGCGATAGGATAATTTATTTGAGAGATGGTAAAATAGAGAGGTATGAAACTAGAGCAGAAGTATATGTAAGAGTGGGCGAATAAATAAGGAACTAAAAATGTTTAAGCCTTAAGTGGAACTAAACATTTCATCCTCTTTCATTTGTATGTACTTAACCTATCCCAGTCAACTTTCTTGGCAATGGCCTTAAGATGATCTTTCAGGATTTTCTCAGCTCTTGCAAATGTTAAGCGTCCAGCATTCCACGTCACGAATGGTGGGTAAAATGAAGCTTCCTTAAAGACAGCCCTTCCCTCTTTAATTTCAAATTTTATGTATCCAAGCTCTCTCAAATAGCACGAATCATTTGGGCAAAGAATATCTATCTCTTTTAATTCATGCTTCAGGTAAAGGATTTTATACTCATCCGGGCTGTCTATTATTCTGCCGCATGGACATTGAATCTTCTCTTCTTCCATAACTTAATCCTCCTATTCTTCAGTAAAATACTCTTCAGCCGTTAGGGTGAGCCCCCTCCTCTCCTCAATATTTTCAATCATGCCATCTCTGAGGAAAACCACCCTATCGCTTATATCGATCATCTTAAGGTCATGTGTGGCACATATAATCGTTGTACCACGCTCAGCCTTTAAACGATACAGAAGCTGAACTATTGCGAAGCCGGTGTTAAGGTCTAGGTTTCCTGTCGGCTCGTCTGCAAGTATTATTGATGGATTATTTGCGAGGGCTCTAGCAATAGCAACACGCTGCTGCTGACCACCACTAAGCTCAGTGGGTCTGTGATTAACTCTATCACCTAGACCTACAGTCTCAAGTAACTCTACAGCCCTCTTCTCCCTCTCTTCCTTTGGAATGCCGAGAAAAACCATGGGTAATGCAACGTTCTCCTTCGCTGTTAGTACTGGTATCAGATTGAAAGTCTGAAAGATATAACCGATCTTACGACACCTAAGCCAAGCCATGGCCTTTGATGGTATCTTAGATAAATCTACGCCATCTATAAAGATATCGCCTTTAGTCGGCCGATCTATTCCGCCAACCATATTGAATAACGTAGTCTTACCAGAACCTGAAGGACCCATAACAGACAGATATTCGCCACGATGAACCTCAAGGTTTATTCCACGTAGCGCGTGAACGACTTCACCCTTCAAGTAATAATCTTTGTGAAGATTAACTGTTTTAACGGCTGGAACGGATTTTTCCATTTAAAGTCTTTCCCCCATTCTCTTAAAAGAGTATGTTAAGAACTTTATATTTAAACTTTTGCCAACATCAATTAATTCAACCTTAAAAAGGCTAAATAAGTCTCATTTTTCATTCAAAAAGCTTCGATAATATTAATTTGATGTTATCACGTGACAAAGAGATCTCTTTTAGGAAATCTTCGCCTTTATATGTTAGGTGATAAACTCTTTTCCTACCGCGTATTACCTTACCCTTTATCAACCCTTCTCTCTCAAGAGAGTAAAGCAGTGAGTAAACAGTTCCAGGACTTACTACAAATTTAAACTTCTTATAGAGTAATAGTATAATGTCGTAACCACTTAAAGGGGATTTAGCAAGTTCAGATAAAACGAGTATATCTATGAAACTTTTTATAAACTTTTGCTGAATAAACCTACTTACATCTTTATTAATCATACTTATCTAAACTTATTTATATTATTCAAACAATATAAATTTTTTCCTTTTCATCATTGCACGAATCTAGATTAATATAATATTCTTGGCTATTCCCATGTAATAGTAAAGATTATTTGTCCTATCGCATCCACAACTCTTCGGTGTTAAACGTGAGTTTATGGAAGTACATGTTTGAGTTAGCTTTAAAGGACTTAGACCTTTTAAGAAAGAAGAGACAGGCATTAGATGAGATGATGGCTTCAAATAGAATATCTCAGCAAACCTATGAGTATTTAAGCAGGGAAATAAGCGACGCCTTATCCGACATGGAGAAATACATTGAAAGCCTCTCATGCAGGATGAGAAATAGGGCTGAAAGCCTTGAGAAACAGGCAAGTCTTCTAGAGATTTTCTTGGCTAATACTGAAATGCTTCATGCTGCTGGTGAGATAGACATCGAGACATATGAAAGGCAGAGTAAAGCAATATCCCTTGGCTTAGAATCTACGAGGAACGAGATAGCTGAAATAAAACAGGTACTGGAAAGATTAACCACAAAACCATCTGTGGAGGTTAAATGTGAGGAGGCAGCTAAGGCCACTGCTGAAACCCCACAGCCCACCCAGCCAATCGAAGAGAAAGCCCCTGAAACCCTTCCTCAACCCATGCAATAAAAATGCCCATACTTCCCTTTTTCTTTTATGACTAAAAAATTAAGAGTTCTTTTCAGAGGCTGAAAGAAAGATCTTTTCATCAATAACTACTTTAGATTCGGATCGCCCTATCGGCTTCTTCTATCTCCTTTCTCTTCGACTCCTGATATTCGCGTATTTTGTCAGTTAGTTTTGGGTTCCCTATGGCGAGGATCTTGGCAGCGGCTATAGCTGCCGCCTCAGGTTCAATTGTTACAACAGAACCTATTCCGCTCGGAACCCTAAGCGAGGAGAAGATATCTACGCCACTAAATTTTTCAGAGTATGGTGGGCACGCTATCACAGGCTTTGTTGTATTTGCGTCAACGAATGCGCTTAGGGCGTTAGACCTGCCAGCAACAGTTATGTAAACGACTTCAGCTCCCTCATATTCCTCTAATATTTCAAGAACCTTTTTCGGAGTTTTATGGGCGGAGGCAACTCTAAACTCATATTTTACGCCAAGCTTCTCCAGATATTTTGCTATCTCGCGTGAAAAGTCTATATCGTTCTTCGAGCCCATTAAAATGACAACTTTACCTTCCATATTACGCCCACTGATTACCCCGCTACTTAAGTGGGAAGCTTATAACCCTATTGCTTCTAGCGGACTCATATATAGCCATTATAACTTCAAGGGATCTTCTTCCTTCAGGACCGTTAACTGCGGGCTCCTTATTCTCTATAATTGCCTTAGCAAAGTCCCTCAATAGAGAAGCATGGTTAGTTGCTGGGACAAGCTCGGGTCTAACCCAAGACTTTAATCCCTCTTTAACGCCCTCAGAAACGATCTCTTCCTCACCAGCTATAGACCATCTTTTCAAAACTTCGCCCTCAATTATAGCTGTTCCTTTTGTACCATGTATTTCAAGTCTAGTTGGTAAACCTGGGTAAATAGCTGTGCTTCCTTGAATGACTCCTATGGCGCCATTCTCAAACCTTATTACTGCGGCAGCTAGGTCTTCAACCTCAATCTCATGTGCAAATGTGCCCATCTGAGCCCATAGATATTTTGGCTGACCCATTATCCAAACGAGGAGGTCGATTGTGTGTATAGCCTGGTTTATTAGGGCGCCTCCACCCTCAGTAGCCCAGCGCCCCCTCCAAGGGCTCTCAGCATAATATTCTTTGGTTCTAAACCATTCAACCACAGCCTCTCCCATAATTAGCTGACCAAAACGCCCACTATCAGCCGCCTCTTTAACCTTCCTTATAGTTGGGTCGAAGCGTGACTGTAAGTTTACGCCTAACTTAACATTGCTTCTCTTAGCTGCCATTATCATTTCATCCGCCTCCCTCAAACTTATAGCCATCGGTTTATCCACTAAAACATGCTTACCGCTCTCTATAGCGTCCATAGCCATGGGATAATGCTGATAATGTGGCGTACTTATTATAACCGCATCGATGGGGGCCTCTCTCAGCATCTTCCTATAGTCTGTATACCAATACTTTAAGCCCCATTTAGATGCGAAATCTCTAGCTTTCTCCTCCCTTTGACTGGCAACGGCAACCAGCTCAGATAAACCCTCATTGGCTATTAGCGCCAACCCATTAGCACAGAAATTGGCTCCGACACCAGTGCCAATTATGCCAAATCTAACCTTTCGGCTCATTTAATCACCTAAATAACTCTTTTTATTAAACCTTAAGATAAATTTACATGGCAGTGCCATGAGACTGTGGTTACATGAAAAACGGTCTTCTCCTCCTCACGGCTTCGATAAAAAGATCCTTTAAATAGTTGTCGTCCGCTCCGCTCCTCATCGGGCCCAAGAGGTCTATGAGGTTATCGTTCCTAAATAGGCATGGCTTAAGCTTACCATCAGACGTCAGCCTGATCCTATTACAGTAGAGGCAGAATTCCGTGTTATGCATGGGTTTAACGATCTCAACCTCAGCTCCACCCTTCAAGATGTACTTTTTCCTATGATGCATCTGTCTAACAATAACCCTTAAAGATCTTTCTCTGACTTTCTTTTCTATATCATCAAGATCAGCGTGATATTTAATATATAGGGGGTCGTCCCCAAACCCTTCAAGCTCAATTAATTGGAGGATCAGCTGATTTTCTTCAGTAAACTTAATCATATCCTCCACCTCATCACAATTTATGCCCTTCAAAAGAACCATGTTTATTTTTATTGGATTTAAACCAACCCTAGCAGCCTCAACTATTCCATCCATGATCCTTTTATGGGCATCAACGCCTGTGATAAATTTAAACTTCTCAGCGTTTAAAGTGTCTAGGCTGACATTGACTCTTGATAAGCCAGCATCCTTTAGTTGCTTGGCGTACTCTTTAAGAAAGAAACCATTTGTTGTCATGGATATATCCTTTATGCCTGGTATACTGCTAATCCCACGCACAATCTCAACGATATCTTTTCGTAGGAGTGGTTCGCCGCCCGTCAACTTAACGCTATAGACTCCTAAAGACGCCGCTATACTAACAATCCTCTTTATCTCTTCGGCTGAAAGCTCTACGTTGGAATCAAATAGCTGGCCTTCTCGATGACAATAAATGCACCTAAAATTGCATCTCTGCGTCACAGATATGCGAAGGTTTTCGACAGATCTACCAAAACTATCCTTAATCGCCAAGAGGATCACTCTGCCCGCTTAAGTATAAGGGGCTGAACTTACTATTAATTTTTATCTTAGGACAACTATCATCCATTAGAAAAATATTAGAGGTTGAGGTGCATCTTTAGTTTAGGGGTATCTTCAGTGAATCCACGTAAAAACTTCTTCCTAGCCATTAGGCATGAGGAGCCCTACTGGCTTCCATGCCCCCTCTTCGACAAATCGGTCGCTACGGTTTCTCATGGCTTAATTGAAAGGTGCAATTTTGGGCTAGATTCATGGGGAGTGCGATGGGAGCTGAAGGATAATCGTTCAGATAGTTTTCCAGTAGAGCACCCATTAAAGTCTCCGGATATGGTTGACGATTACCCAATGCCTTCACCATATGAGCCACATGTGATTAAGCGAGCTATAGAGGAGGCTTCGAGGGTTGATCGAAGCAATACGGTAGTTATGGGCGATAACGGCTGGGGTCTCTTTGAGAGAGCCTGGCTACTTTTAGGCATGACAAGGTTCTTTATATGGTCTTTCCGACATCAGGATGCACTAAAAAGGCTCATAGAGCGTATTGCTGAGGTGAAGGTTGCCATAACCGAAGAGCTCATTGAGAAGGTTAATATCGACATAATCGCTTACGGCGATGATTGGGGTATGGAGGATCGCCTTCTAATATCCCCCAATAAATGGAGGACATTTATAAAGCCGTATCAGGCCAAGCTATATCAGATAGCCAAAAAGAACGGTGTACTCGTATATCAGCATAGCGATGGGAAAGTTGAGGATTTAATACCAGACCTAGTGGAGATGGGAGTTGACATATTAAATATTCAGAGAGAATGCAACAATTGGCAGAAGATAATTGAAAGGTTTGGAAAAAGAATATCGCTTTGGGGCGGAGTGAGCGCAAGAACCCTAGATATAGGAAAACTAGAGGAGATCGCTAAAGAAACGGAGGAGTGCTGCCGCCTTGGAAGGAATGGAGGAGTAATACTTGCGCCGGGACATGCATTAAAGTATTCTCCAGAAAAGATAGATGTGATGCGCAAAACATGGCTGGAAAAAGGATTCTATAAACCCATTTGAAAAATCTTCCCTGTAAGAATAAAAGTTTATCTTTATCCCAGAATAAAAAATATTGTTGGACCCGTGGCCTAGTCAGGATAGGGCATCGGCCTCCTAAGCCGAGGGTCGGGGGTTCGAATCCCCCCGGGTCCGCCAAAAGCATTTTTCTGTTTTTTGAAAGTAATCAATTTTGGGCTTTTCTAAGGGTACATAAAAGTTTATGTCTTCTTGGGGTTGACCCCTGGCGCCAAAAGCGCCAGGAAATTGTTCCCTTAGGATGGCTTCGAGGAGCTGATTGGCGTCCTACAGCCCATCTCTGCTGAGATTTTTTAAGGATCTCCTTGAGAAAATCAAGCAGCTGCAAAAGAAAAACCTATAAGTGCCAGCACATGTGTGCTCAAAATGCGGCGTAGTAGTCTTTGATAACCGTCCGCCAGCCCTCAAGTTCTCTTATCTATTGCTATTCTCAAGTCCAAAATTCCCGTAAAATCTCTTAATAAGGGCTATTTTAATTCAAATTTTATTGGCTTTTAGCATCTGCTAACAGAATATACCCTCTCCCTCTCTATCAGCTCTTATCTCCCCAATATTTTTGGTAGGCTTCTTGTGAGCTACGTAGACTATGTGGCTCTTATCGTCTATAGCCATAGGCTACCTGAGCATTGCTCCATTCCATAGATTCGCCGTTAATGAAGACCAACCTAAGAACCTTCATTATGGCATTCCTCCTTGAACTCGTAGAACCTACATTCCCATTTCTCCGCGTCCCCTCTGGGTCCGCCATAACTTGTTAACTTTTTTGAAACAGTACTTATAATGGGCTTTTCTTGGAGAATAGAGATTTGTGTGGCGGGATCGTTCCATGACTGTTCCAGCATATATTCTTGAAGTAATTGCTGCCTAAAGCTTATCTTGGATGAGAAAACTCTCCAAAACTTATCTGTTATAGCCAACTTAAGTTCAGAGCATACTTTGATTGATTTAAAAATGGGAAAGGAAATTTTAATGTAATGTTTGTCTGATTTCATCTAGCTTTTTATCCACGTCGTCTAACCCTAGTCGTTTAAGTTCCTCAGATGTTGGTATACCCCTCTCATCCCATCCGACTGCCCTATAATATTCGCTTATATTTTCCCGCATCCTCGCTTTATCAACAGCCTTACCGCTGTATGGTCCCTTAGTTAATGGTTCATACCACCTTTGCGGGACGTCGTCATGAATCCTTGGATCCCATCTTAAGTCTGGTCCTCCAAGGAGGAGAGTTGCCCTCTGTATTTGGAGTATTCTGCGGGCCATAACGTTAAACCATTCTTCGGGCGTAATGTTCCAGCCCGTAACGGCCTCCATTAATCCCCACAACGCTCCATAAGCTTCTTCGCTGAAGAAATTAAACCAGCAAACGACCCCTGAATCATATAGAATTGCTCTAAGCTCACTGTTTCCATGATCTAGTGGGATGTAGGCGACGGAGGTGTGATCCCCTCCCTGAACGGAGCATGGATACGAGACATAATGTGGATAGTCTTTTCCGCTTCTTATCCCATGGGCGCCTATAGCTATACCCTTACAAGTCACAGCATATTTTGTGACATCTATGCCCTTAATCTCGCTTATCTTAAGAGCAGCCCTATATGTTCCCTCGGCGAGAATACTGCCTATACCTCTTCGCTCAACGATCATTTTCAGAAGCTCTGAGAAGGCTTTTGCATCGCCCCAATTAAGCTCAATGCCCCCTAAATCCTCCTTGGTCAGTATACCCCTCTGATACAGCTCCGCCGCGAAAGATAATAGATTACCAGTCTGAATCCCGCAGAAGCCCAGCTCATCTATAAGCGCCGTTAAATAAATGTTTCCCTCAGGCGTGAATATTCCTAGATTCGGCCCAAGGTAAGCTTGGTTCTCATAATCCGGGTTGTCGGTTATAGAGCCTTTAAAGTCCCCTGAATTAATGACGGCGAGCTTGAGGCATGTTGTGGCGCAGCCGAAGTCGCCCCAGAACTTCTTAACCCAGAATAGCTCAAATTTATCGACACCAAAGCTTCTCTCATTATGCCACTCCTCCTGCCAGTTCATAACCGGTTCTGAGCTCTGCTCTGCGCCGACAGTATAGCCGGCTGAGCCGGTACCCCAACGCCTAAATAGCCCCATGCCCAAGGAGGCCTTAATAATCCTGTTAATGCACTCCATGGTTTTCTCCATATTGTATACTTCTGGCAGCGGCCCAGTTCCCTTAGCTAAAACCGCCTTCAGATTCTTTGAGCCCATAACAGCTCCGTAGCCACCATATCCAGCGGCGTGCGACCATTTAGCTAGAACCGACGCTGTCCTACATAGCCTCTCACCAGCAGGTCCAATATACAGCATTGACGGCTCCTTGAAGATGCCTCGACCACTATACCTTTCTCCAAATATATGTCTAGCTTCTTTAACTAAGGTTAATACTGTCTCCTTAGCTCCTTTACCCCAAACATGACTGGCATCCCTTAATTCAATATCTGAATCCTTAATTAACAGGTAGACTGGCTTCTCAGCCACGCCAAAAAACATTATTCCGTCATAGCCAGCGCATTTAAGGTCTATTGGAAACTCGCATCCAACCGTTGAGCCAACAATGCCATTGCTCTGCGGCGATTTTCCCGAAATGCAGATTCTGCCTCCGGGCGCAAACCCGGTTAGCGGGCCAGTGAGCATAAGCAAAATATTCTCGGGACCTAGAGGATCTATATCGCTCCACCTGCTTCCTAAACGATCCCAAAGTATCTTTGAAGCCAGTCCTCTCCCACCAATATATTGTCTAAGAATATCCTCGCTGACTTTGGTTTCTCTTATGTTTCCTGAAGATAAGTCCACCTCAAGAAATTTACCAGCGTAACCCCTCATCTCAAATCCTCCCCGCCATCTCCTCACCATAAATTACTTTGGCTAAATCCCTAGTTATTTCTTCAGGAGTCTTCGCATAAAGTTTAGCGTTATAGCCAGCAGATCCCCTGACAAGCTGTAGCGCATTCCAGCCGCCTTCACCACAGACCTTAACGCACTCTGGATCCCCATTACATAAGTCACATATGACAGCATATCTCTCAGCTGGATGGATAAACGGAACTTTACCAGGACAAGCATCTATACATCGGCCACAGGCTATACATTTCTCCTTATTAACAATCACCGCACCAGTTTCTTTATTTGCTGAGAGAGCACCAGATGGACAGGCGTCAATACATGGATAATCTTGGCACTGGGCGCATAGATGCGGGACCTCTATTCCTGGGATAAGCATGAAAACTCTAATTCTCGATGCTTCAGGCCATATCTTTCCTTCATGCTTCAGCGAGCAGACGATTTCACATCTTCTACAACCGCTGCAGCGTAGATAATCTCTGTAAATCCATATTAAGGCAGCTTTACTCATGTTACATATTTTTGCCTGAACATATTTATTTCATTTTCCCTTTCCTAACAACCAAAGTCTCCTGATAAAACAAAATTGGGTAGGCTAAAATTTAGTAGATTATATAATGAACTGGGCATCTTTAAATTTTCTATAAACTTTCCACGTTATAAGAAAAATAATATTAGAAAATTTGGGCCTAAAAGAACGCTTTGATAAGGCAAAAGATTTATATAATGAAAATGACCTTTAAAAAATTTTACGGGCTGATGATCTAATCGATTCCGATCTCATTAATGAGGAATCGTTTTTGTGAGGTTTCCTTCATGGGAATTAGGCATGTATCCTCATAAATATATGGGGGTGGATAGTGTGGAAGAGGAAAATGTTGAGGTAAAACCCGTGCCAACGGTTATGGTAGATAAATGTCCCGAGTGCGGTAGCACTAATATTATTAGTGATACTGATACTGGCGAAATTATTTGTGGGAATTGTGGTTTAGTTATTCAAGAATCTGTTGTAGATAAAGGCCCTGAATGGAGGGCCTTCACACAGGAGGAGAAGGAGAGCCGAAGCCGAGTTGGCATACCAATCTCCTTTTCCGTCCACGATAAAGGCCTTTCAACTGCAATTGATAAAATTAACCGTGATGCGCTGGGGCGGAAGCTTCCCTTAAACGTTAGGCTGCAAATGTGGCGGCTGAGGAAATGGCAGATAAGATCAAGAGTTCACTCATCAATTGACAGAAACCTGGCGCAAGCTATGACGGAAATTGATAGGTTATCTGATAAGCTTGCGATCCCATCATCGGTTAAAGAGAAGGCTGCTGTGATATATCGAAAAGCGCTTGATCAGGGTCTGGTTAGGGGTAGATCAATAGCGGCTATAGCTGCGGCTTCCCTCTACGCGGCATGCAGATTAACCGGTACCCCAAGGAACCTTAGGGAAATATCTGAGGCAAGCCTTGTTGGGAGAAAAGATGTTGCCAGATGTTACAGGCTGCTTTTACGTGAGCTCAACTTAACGATGCCGATAGCCGATCCAACAATATATATCTCAAAGATAGTTGAGAAGGCTGGAGTTTCAGGGCAGGTTCAAGCACTAGCGTTAAAGATTTTAAATGAAGCAAAAAAGAAGCATATTTCAGCTGGCAAAGATCCTATAGGTTTAGCTGCGGCCGCAATCTACATCGCCGCCTACTTGTCTGGAGAGAAGAAGACTCAGAAGGAGATAGCTGATGCTGCTGGAGTGACTGAAGTCACTGTTAGGAATCGCTATAAAACCTTAAAGAGACAGCTACATTTAGAGATACCAGACTAGCTGTAGAGCTCCTTTAATCTCTTTACCGCTATTCTTCTAAGTCGACCTCTAAGACTATCGGCCCAACGTAACCGCAGTCTCTACAAGCATACCGCTTCGGCATCAGCCATGCATCAAATTTACTAGATAACCCTATGTTCCGGCTTCCGCATCTAGGGCAGACAGAAATTCTATTTTTGTGATGGGAGAAGCGCAACCCAATATTATTTAGCGTCCTACTAATGGCCTTAATTTTCTCCATATCTTACTGCACTTCGATATTCTCTTTTGGAAAACCCATCTGAATTAATATCTGGTAAACTTTCTCCCTTTGGTCGCCCTGCAGCATTATTTGCCCATTCTTAGCTGTGCCACCACATGCGCAATATGACTTCATCTTCTGCGCTAGCCTACCGAGATCTATCTCTTTTCCATCTAAGCCCTCTATTAATGTCATAGCTTTCCGGAACTTTCTTGTCTCCAATCGGATCCTAATCTTCTGCTGCTCTTTATGAATCTCCCCGCAAACGCATATATCCTTTGGAAGGCCGCATACGGGACAAATATTCACCATCGTGCCTATCTTAACCCCTCACAGCCCTATATATTTTACGTGATTGAAGTATTTAAAAGTTTAAGTAAAAATAAGGGTAATGTTTCACGCATTAAAATATTTTAACACTTGAGAGTGAATAGGAGGGTCCCATTGATGAGAGCTGACATAGTGATACGTGGTTGTTTGGTGGTTACAATGAATGAGGTGGCGGATGTTATAAAGCAGGGGGTTATAGCTATAAAGGATGGTTCGATAATCTATATTGGGAAGGCTGCCGAGGCGCCAGCATTCGAGGCAGATAATTTCATTGAAGGAGACAAAAAGATAGCTATGCCAGGTCTAATTAACTGCCATACGCATGCAGCAATGTCGCTTTTCAGAGGCATAGCGGAAGACAGAGAGCTAGACGCTTGGTTAAGAGAAGTTATATGGCCCTTAGAGGCTAAGCTTAAGCCTGAAGATGTTTACTATGGCTCATTGCTTAGCTGCATTGAGATGATTAAGAATGGGGTTACATGCTTCTCAGACATGTACTTCCATGAGGATATGGTTGCTAAAGCAGCTGAAGAGACAGGTATAAGGTGTGTTTTATCACCTGGAATAATCGATGTTGGAAACAGGGTTCTTGGTAAAATGCTTCTCAGAGAAGCTATCAAGTTTGCTGAAAGATATCATGGGAAAGCAGGTGGCAAGGTGTTTGTTATGCTCGGCCCCCATGCAGTTTACTCCTGCAGCTTAGAGTTACTTAAAGAGATTGGCGAAAAAGCCAGTAGCCTCAATGTCGGCGTACACATGCACTTGGCGGAGTCAGAGGGGGAAGCCATGAAAATAAAAGAGAAGTATGGTAAGAGTGAGGTTGAACTGCTGGGCGAGGTTGGCTTACTTAGAAATAATCTGTTAGCCGCCCACTGCATACACCTCTCAAGCACGGATATCGATCTTATGGCCAAACATAATGTTAAAGTGGTGTATAACCCTGTATCCAACATGAAGCTATCTTCCGGGATACCGAGAATCAAAGATCTTTTAGACGCTGGCGTAACTGTCTGTCTTGGAACGGATGGACCTGCCAGCAACAACATTTTAGACATGTTTGACACAATGAAGATAGCAGCTCTTCTCCAGAAAGCTAAGTATAGGGATCCAAGAGTACTTCCAGCTAAGAAGGTTGTTGAGATGGCTACGATGGATGGCGCCAAAGCTCTCAATTTAAATAGTATGATAGGCTCGCTTGAAGTCGGCAAGAGGGCTGACATTATATTGATAGATGCCGATAAGCCCCACTTAACCCCGCTGCATGACGTGTATGCTGCGCTCGTCTATTCGGCTCGCGGAAGCGACGTGAGCACAGTTATCATTGATGGAAAAATAGTTATGGAAGATAGGAGAATCGTGAATGTAAACGAGGATGAGGTTATAGAGAAGGCTGAAAGAGTATCTTATGATCTTTTAACCAGGAAAAATCCTTTGAGGGATTTTATCTGGAAGCTAGTAGAGAGGAGGCTTAAAAAATAATTAGAGTTAAATTATTGTGTTCAGATTTTCTCGCCGCAAAGCTCTACTATCCTCTTCCAGTTTTCGTCAACCCATCTCTGAAGCGCCTCAAGTTCACGCTGGAAATCCGGCTGAAATAGATGCGCAAACCTCCCTTGCATCTTCAGGAAATCCAGCAGCGGCTTTGGCTGCGGAACCTTAATGTTAAGCCTATACTTGCCTCTCTCAACCTCATATACTGGCCAATATCTTGTCTGAACAGCTAACCTAGCAATCTCAATGCTCTTTGAGGGGTCGAACCTCATGCCTGTTGGACATGGAGCGAAGACATGTATGACAGCTGGACCATTAACCTCTAAACCTTTTCGAACCTTCGTTATATAATCGTTCCAGTAGGCTGGGGAGGCTGTTGCAGCATACTCAATCCCATGCGCCGCACATATCCCAATTAAATCCTTCTTAAACTCCGGCTTACCTGGAATCTTTCTTCCAGCAGGGCTTGTCGTTGTAGCTGCTCCATGAGGGGTTGCCCCTGAACGCTGTATTCCAGTATTCATGTAAGCCTCGTTATCATAGCATATATATAAGAAGTCGTGGCCCCTCTCAAGCGCACCTGAGAGGGCCTGTATCCCGATATCGAATGTTCCACCATCGCCAGCTATGGCGATAACATCAACATGCTTATCCCATAAACCCTTATGCCTTAACACCTTATACGCCGCCTCGATTCCAGAGGCGACTGCAGCAGCATTCTCGAAGGCTACGTGAACCCATGAAACTTTCCAAGATGTGTATGGGTATATTGTTGACGCAACCTCAACGCATCCGGTGGCGTTCACCACAACAGTCGGCCCGCGAAGCGCCTTCATAGTCATCCTCATTATTGTTCCAGCGCCACATCCGGCACATAATCTATGGCCTGATGTAAACAATTCCTCAACTGGTAAATCTTGAAGTCTAACCATTTTTACTCCCTCACCCCTATATACTTCACATATTCCTTTATTTTTCCAGTTTTAGCGACTTCAAGCGTTTCTTCAAAAATTGCCTTTAAATCGGCTGGCGTAATGTCCCTTCCGCCAAGACCGTATAGGCAATTGAAAACTCTCAAGTCCTTTCCATGGCGGTATAGTGTCGCTATAACATCGCTGCATAGTGCGTTAAATGGTGCGCCGAAGCTACACGCCCTATCAAGGACAGCTACAGCCTTAACATCTCCAAGAGCCCTAATTAGCTCTTCTTCGGGGAATGGTCTGTAGATCCATGGCTTTATTACGCCAACTTTCTTCCCTTTACTTCTAAGCTCTCTTCCAACAGCCTTAGCTGTCCCGGCAGTGCTTCCAAGACATATTATGGCGGCCTCAGCATCATCCATAGCGTAGCTCTCTAAGAAACCATATTTTCTTCCAGATATGGACTCATACTCCGAGTTAACTTCAAATATGACATTACAGGACTCTTTCATGGCTTGAATCTGCTGGAACTTCATCTCAAAGTAATAGTCTGGAAGGCAGAGCGCCCCAACTGTTACCGGCTTAGTAGGATCAATTGTTATGAGCGGCTTCCTAGGCGGTAGAAATCTGGAGACATCCTCATCTTCTAAGACTTCAACCCTCTCCATGGAGTGGGAAAGTATGAATCCATCAATATTTACGCTTACCGGAAGAAGAACTCTATGATCCTCAGCAATCTTAAACGCTTGAATAGTCCAATCGTATGCTTCCTGCGGATTCTCTGCGTATATTTGTATCCAGCAGCAGTCCCTTGAACCCATCATATCCGAGTGGTCGCCATGAATGTTGAGGGGCGCTGAGAGCGCTCTATTTGCAATGCCCATAACTATAGGGCACCTTAATCCGGAGGCAATATAGAGCATCTCATGCATTAGAGCTAATCCCTGACTGGCAGTTGCCGTAAATACTCTTGCTCCAGCTAAGCTGGCGCCGATGCAGGCGGAAAGAGCCGAATGCTCAGACTCGACGCATATAAACTCAGCATCCATTTCACCATTATAAATATATTCGCTCAGCACCTCAACCATTATAGTCTGCGGCGTAATTGGGTAAGCCGCCACGACATCAACATTACACTGCTTAACGGCGTAGGCTATTGCTTCATTGCCAGTTAAACCCATCACCTTAGCCATACTATCATCTCCCCTCTTCAACCATAGTTATACATTTTACTGGGCATTCATTTGCGCAGATACCGCAGCCCTTACAGTAGTCATAGTTTACGTCAACATGTTTTTCAAGCCTTACTATCGCCGAGTCTGGGCAATAAATCCAGCATAGGAGGCAGTTTACGCATCTCTTCTGATCTATGACTGGCCTAAAGGCCCTCCAATCACCAGTCTTATACTTCATTGCTGAGCCAGGCTCAAGCAGATAACCACCGATCGGAAGGGATCTCCATCCAAGTTTTTTCTCACTCAATCCCATACGCCTCCTCATAAGCTCTCCTTATGACCGCAATATTCTTTTCTCCAACAGCTCCAGGAAACCTCTCAGCTATAACTTTCGCTAAGGAATCCATTGTTGTTACAGGGACCGCTTTTAAAAGCGCGCCGAGCATAGCTGTGTTATATATTGGTCTCCCAAGTATCTCAAGGGCTATCTTCACAGCATCAACGGTGTAAACTTTCGCATCCAACACTTCTAAGTCTTCTCTGATCTCCTTCGGGCTCCTCTCGGAATTGACTATAAGGAACCCTTTCTGAACCAAACCTGCCGTAACATTAACCTTACCAATAAGCGTTGGATCGACAACTACCACGACATTCGGATTATATATTTGACTGTGAACAATTATCGGCTCATTAGATATCCTCGTATATCCAGTCACAGGAGCACCCCTTCTCTCAGGACCGAACTCTGGAAAAGCTTGGACGTATTTACCGTCCAGTAGAGCAGCCTGAGCTAGAAGCCTACTCACAGTCACTATGCCTTGACCACCCCTACCATGCCATCGTATCTCAATGAGCAAGCTAACTACCTCCACCAACTACTTCCCTTTTGAACCACGTCTATTTTACTAGCAGATAAATAAATATAATTGTATCTCTCTTTCGACGCTTATTAAGACTAAAATGATTGATTATAGTGCGAGGGACCATGGTGCAAGCATCTTTGCCAATAAGAGCACTAAAAAGGAGGTCGCCGGCACAAGTACATTGTCATCTATTATCTTAAATTCGAGGTGCTCGACTAATGAGGCTACAGCTCCAGCAATGACGCCGGCAACACCAACAATTATGCCAACGTTAATTGAGAAAACCGCCATGGCGAGGTTACCCCACCAAGACTTAGTCCTCCTCTTATAGATAGCATTTCTCACAATACCCGTTATCGCATCTCCAACAGACATAAAGATCACAGGCATTATGCCAATTCGAAAGTCTCCATCACCCAGTATCCAGCCCAATGATATTATCAGCCCCCACATAATGCAGAAGGATACCTCATAAGTATTGTCTTCAGTTTGAAACCAGCGCATTATCTTCGCCTTCCTGTGATTATATAGGAGGAAGGCTGCGAGGAGGAGGCTCATGGAAAGAGGCAGTATAAATGACTTAAATACTACTGGAACTAGCGCTGCGCATAATCCACCGGTCAAAATATGTATCACCTTTCTATTATAATAGACTGCCACATAATGTTCGAGGCCCCTCTTAACCATGACCCTGTAAAGATTTTTTGTTAAAAATGTGATCACAAATACAACCCATAAAAGCAGCAAAATAGATGCTGCTATCTCCTCAACATATATCATAAATTAACAATATCTTATAAAGATCTATTTAACAGTTTTCAAAAATAGAGGAAAAATACATAATTTTCTGTCACCAGAGTTTTCTATTCGGCCTCCATGATCGACTTAGGCTTCCATTCGCCCAAGTACACCTTCGGCTTATAGCCCCTCAGAACCTCGGGGTTAAACTTTATTCTTCTGCCCTTCTCAGCCGACATATAGGCTGCCATCATTAGCTGCGTAACTAGGAGACCATCTCTCCAATTCTCTTCGGGCATCTTGCCCTTCAGAAAACAGTCAACCATATATCTGTTCTCATCTTGGTAGCCGTAGGTTATTGCTTCGTTCGGCACTATCGGCATAAGCCCCTGCTCAGCAGTCTGCTTTTCGACAAACTCTTCTGTTGGCGGTATCTTAATATTTCTGCTAAAGAACACATTCAACTCCTGCTGGAGGCTGTTTATGGTTAAGGAGTATTCTGGCCCTAAAACCTCAAATGTCAGCCTTAAACCTGGACCTACAAAACTCCATGAGGTTCTAGCCTCAGAGAGCACTACGCTGCCATCTTCATCCTCATAGACTACAAGTGTTAAGGCGTAGTCTTCCGCCGGAGACACCCCATAATCTACATTAAAGTTCTTCTTAAGCATGGAGACGTAGGGTTCCTTAGTCCACTTGAGCGACGCTATAACAGATTGGACGGCAATAGGCTTAAGGGCTTCCTTAGGCTTATCCGGGTTCATGAGCAGATATCTACTGGCCTCCAAGCTATGGCAAGCCATGTCCAAAAGAACCCCACCTCCCGATAATCGGGGATTCCAGAACCATGCTGAGTGGGGTCCTCCATGCTCCTCCGCCGCCCTAGCCAAATATGGTCTACCGGAGTACTTTGCCGCATATTTCCATATTGTCTCCTTTGCGCGGCTAACCGAGGGAGCGAACACTTGATCCTCCAGGTATCCGTGAAGGAGACCAGCTTTCTCAATTAAATTGACCATTTCTTCGGCTTCCTCAACATTTCTGGCGAGCGGCTTTTCACAGCACACACCAACAATATTCGTTTTCCCTTGGATTACCTCTTCAACTATCGTCCTTACTACTTCAAGTCTAGCGAAGTTAGGGTTAAGTATCCACACAGCGTTTACTGACGGATCTGAAAGCATGCTTCTCAGGTCTGTGTAAACTTTTGGTTTGCCAACACCGAGCGATTCAACTAAGCTAGATAATCTACGAGCGCTCTCCTCCCTAACATTATAGATGGCTGTTATCTCGGCATCTCTTATTCCAGTCCAAGATAATGCATGAAATCTGGCCACAAACCCCGAACCTATAAAACCCACGCCCAACCTCTTCAACACTATGCACCCATAAAATTTTATCCTTTGCAACGCTTAAAAAGTTTACAATTTTATGTTAAATCTCCGCATGCGCATTTAATTTCATGTAGTATTGTTAAAATCTCCTCGAAGCCCATACCAGTCTTGGCAGATATCAATGGGACTCTTTTAGGTGGGAAGAAAAGCCTCAAGGATCTTAGGAGTCTAGCATCCATTTCCTCTCTGAGGTTAGATGGTTTTTTGGTGAGGAGTCTCTTTGGATTCATAAGCATGCTTCTAATCTCCTCAACTTCGCTCTCCTTAAGTAAGTCAGCCTTATTTAAAACGGCAATTGTTTCGGTCTCAAGAGTGTAATAGGCGGTTAGGGCGTATAGGTAGAAGCTCATAAGATTACCCTTTAGTGCCGGAAGATCGCCGAGAAAAAGGCAACATCTATCACTAAACTTGCTAATAATGATTCGACCAGCATCTCTAAACAGAAACGGCTCTAGCTGACCAGGAGTATCAAAAAGCACATAATCCACATCCTCAAATTTCGGCATCTCGATCCTCGCTAGCCTCTCCATACTTTCAAGCATTGCCCCGTTCGGTCCAAGATTCATTTCACGCATAATACCCTCTACAGTAAACATTGATCTTATGTCAAAGTCAGGGGAGTATCCCGGATCTAAGACGCCTGGATCTAAGTTTACTGTTCTAACCTTATAGCCCTCACTAACTAAATATGCTGAGAAGTTTTTAACGAATAGACTTTTACCCGAGCCAGCCGGTCCTAAGATGAATATATTCATTACCTTACCTTTCTCTATAGAAGCGTAAAATAAAAAGCTGCTGAAGCTCACCCATATCATTTCTCGACGACTAGGCTGAGAGCATAGTCAACGCGTCTGATCTTTGTGAAGCCTGCAAGCCTTAACCGCTCTATTATGCCCTTTAAATACCTCTTCCCCTGCCTTATCCCAGGTCTTCCAACATAGTGCAACACTCTACCATTTCCTTTGAGAACCCTAAAAAGCTGCCTATAGAAGTCTACTGAGTATAGTTCTGGGGCAATGTTTATTCTCGGCGGATCATGAATTATAAAGTTAAAGTATTCGTCATCAAAATTTCCTATTTCCTCAAAAACATCCCCAATTATAAGTTTTATTTTACTGTTCTCGAAGAGCGGCTTTGAGAAGGGGTTCTGTCTAGCAATAAATATGACGTTCTCATCCTTCTCGATGGTTATAACTTCCCTAACATTCCTCCTTTTGGCTGCCAAAATGGCGGTGTAGCCTAAACCAGTACAGCAGTCCAAGATGGATCCATAAATCCTACCCAAGGCCCTGATCTTCAGCATAGCATCAGTTTTTGGATCTACATCATCAGCCCTATGCATACGTATTCCAGAGATCTCAAGGTATGGCCAAGTCTTTGTTTCCACAAGCCTATAATACTTCCCAGTCTTCTCGCTGTAAAACCTTATTATATCCATCTCCCCGAACAGCTAGCTGAAGCTCTCTTAGGGTTAAAGTATTATGGGCTTTAGCCTATAAACTATATTTTTCTCCGGGCTTAAGTAAGATAACCTTAATCTTTGAGTGGGACTCAACCCTCCTCTTAAACTCTTCGGGATTTGTGTCCCATCTATGCATCGGGATTACCGCTTCAGGATTAATCTTTATGGCTGCTTCGGCGGCCTCTGGGTTATCCATCGTGTATGTGCCGCCGCTTGGAAGCAGGGCAAGCGTAATTTTCCTTTCCCTAAGAGCATTCATCTCCGGGATAAAGTCGGTGTCTCCTGCATGGTAAACTATTTTCTCACCTATTTTTATCAGATAGCCCAGGCCAAAGCCCTTTGGATGGAATGGTACGCCGGGAGACCTAAAGCGCCTAACATTATATGCGTGAACAGCCTCGATCACTATGCCATCAATCGTTACACTATCGCCGGGCCTAAGGACTTTAACATTCCCCCTAATCCTAGCCGCACAATCCTCAGGAGCAATTATAACCGTTCCATTCTTCCTTACCCTTTCAATCTTAGATATATCGCAATGATCGTAGTGGGAGTGGGTTACGAGAATAATATCCGCCTTATCAACATACTCTCCCTCATAGGGATCAATATAAATGTTCTTCCCATCCACAGTTATCTGGAAGCTAGCATGCCCAAGCCACTTAACGCTCACGCCAACCATATCCACATGCCCCCAAAAATTAAAAGCAACCTCTAAATATATAAAAATGTCATCTCACAGACGTAACGTTTATTAGGGTACTCAGATAATCAGAAATATTTGGTTATAAGCCCTGGTAGTATAGCCCGGTCTAGTATAGGCGGCTGTCGCCCGCCCGACCCGGGTTCAAATCCCGGCCAGGGCGCCAACCTCTAGGGTCCAAATCCCTACACCTCCTTTTAAATTTGGAAATAATGAGTTTAGCGTGAAGAGCGAGATCTATGATTATGATGAGAGGCTTGAGCGCTACAGGCGGATTATCGCTGGATTCGGGCGTAACGGCGAGGTTGCCCTCCGCTTCCTGGATCACCTGGCCAGTTTAGGGCTTTCGACGGCTAGGCTGAGCAAGGTTGCAAGCCATATCCCGGCGCTCCTGCGCGCCATAGACTTCAACCTGGAGGATGCGACCAGGCGTGATGTTGAGCGCGTTGTAGCCTGGATTAACAGGCAGCCTTATAGGGAGTGGACTAAGCGTGACAAGAAGCTAGTTCTACGCAAGCTGATCCAGTATGCTAAGGTTGGCAGGTGCGACAGGGATGCGCCGATGCCGCCCGAGGTCAGCTGGATAAAGCTAAACATTAGGGAGAGACAGCCGGGTTACGCCCGAAGCCCTCCTGGAAGATAAGGATGTTAAGGCTATGGTTGAGGCCGCTGATAATCCGCGCGACAGGGCCATGATTCATGTGTTGTTTGAGGGCGCCTTGAGGCCCGGCGAGCTGCTGAGCATGAAGACGAGCAGCGTCGAGTTCAAGAGGGACTACTGCATAATCACAGTGAACGGTAAGACTGGGATAAAGAGGATACCTCTAGTCGCATCGCTTATGCCGCTGCTTGACTGGCTTAGGGTCCACCCGCGCAGGGATGACCCCGACGCGCCGTTATGGTGCTCGCTTGCAACAAACTACGTTGGCAGGCCGCTGAGCTACAAGCACTTCCGCCTCATCATCAAAAAGATGGCTGGGAAGGCTGGGCTGAAAAAGGATGTCTGGCCATACCTATTCAGACACACTACGCTGACAAGGATGGCTAAGATCCTAACAGAGGCCCAGCTGGAAAAGTTCGCGGGGTGGATCCATGGATCAAGGATGACTGCTAGGTACGTGCACTTCAGCGCAAGGGATGTTGAGGATGCTATTCTCAGCATTTATGGGATTAAGAGAGATGGGGAAGAGTCAATCGCTATCAGGACTGTGAGGTGCAGAAGATGCGGGGCAATAAACCCTGTAACAAATACATTCTGCAGCAATTGCGGTCTAAACTTTAAGCAATCAGATCAAGCGCTGAGAGAGGAGGGCGACATGGAAGATTTAGTGAGGGAACTTGAAGGCATAAAGATGCTCATTACTAGACTGGAAGCTGAGATAGAGAGGCGAAGATCCCGCTCTAAATCGCCCACTAAATCCCTCCTTTAAGATGCTGAATTAATGCTTTGTCTTGCCAATACTTTTTATGAGGTTGTAATGAAAGAGCGATAAAAATAAGACAAAAGTGCCTTTCAATTCTCTTTGTGAGATTCAAAAGTATAAGGAGTCATGGTCACGCAACAAGTATAAACCTAAACTTTCAATTCTCTTTGTGAGATTCCAGAGAGTGCCGCGCGGGCAGGAGAAAGCTGAGCCAACCATCCAAAGTGGAGAAGGACCTTTCAATTCTCTTTGTGAGATTCACCCCCAACCCTTCAAGCGTGAAGCGCGCGTATTCTGGATATCTTTCAATTCTCTTTGTGAGATTCTTTGGGATATAAAAGCCGTTAATAGGCTCTAACTCTAGACTTTCAATTCTCTTTGTGAGATTCTAAAACTTTTATCTCGATTCAGATAAACGCGAATCTTATCCCCGCTTTCAATTCTCTTTGTGAGATTCAAAAGATGCTATAGAACGATATAATTGGTGATAAAGGCGCTGATAACTTTCAATTCTCTTTGTGAGATTCCCATCTTTTTACTTTCCGCATGTTCTCAGTAAAAGAGAGTTTCTTTCAATTCTCTTTGTGAGATTCTGTTTGTTGAAATTCATGCATGGAGAAGATCGGATAATCTTTCAATTCTCTTTGTGAGATTCTTTCGCATCTGCTCAACCGGGAGAACCGCGGCTTAGACTACTCTTTCAATTCTCTTTGTGAGATTCCTAAAATTAACCATTTAAAGCTTTAACCTGTAACCTGGCATAACTTTCAATTCTCTTTGTGAGATTCTAGGGAAAGTAAGAGGGTGATAGGTGAAAGAAGACTTTCTTTCAATTCTCTTTGTGAGATTCCTACGGTTGACGTAAAGAATCTGCTCCAGCATGTTAACTTTCAATTCTCTTTGTGAGATTCCAAGCATCTTCTCGATTTTCTGCTCATCCAAGCCCGTCTTTCAATTCTCTTTGTGAGATTCAGATGTCCCTAAGCTTGAAAGTGGTTACTTTGAGATAACACTTTCAATTCTCTTTGTGAGATTCCTCGAGAAGAATAGGGATGAGGTTCTGAAGGCGCTTCGGCCTTTCAATTCTCTTTGTGAGATTCTTATGAGTAGATATATCTCAAAATGGCGCAAGCTATATGCTTTCAATTCTCTTTGTGAGATTCAAAAAAACCAAAGCAAACACTACAAAAAATTAGATAAAACTTTCAATTCTCTTTGTGAGATTCTGTGGATTTGGGTGCGGCGCCGGGTGGATGGTTGCAAGTAGCTAGACCTCATGGTTATCCTTTCAATTCTCTTTGTGAGATTCAATAACGGAAAATACCATACAATACATTATGAAGATTATATATCACTTTCAATTCTCTTTGTGAGATTCCATTCGCTCAACAATTTCGGCGAAAGCTTGCTTATCTCGTTTTATCGCTTTCAATTCTCTTTGTGAGATTCAAGGAGGTGAAATTGAATGGCAAAACTCATATATAAACTAACTAACTTTCAATTCTCTTTGTGAGATTCATGTTATATGTGAATTTTTGGAGTTTGGGCCTGTTTGGTTCTTTCAATTCTCTTTGTGAGATTCGCGACTTAAGTAGCGAGCCTAAAACCGAAAAGGCCCGAAAACTTTCAATTCTCTTTGTGAGATTCTCGAGCTTGTGAACAAGATAATAGCTAAAACAATACACTATTGCTTTCAATTCTCTTTGTGAGATTCTCATATAAACCACCTATGGAACTGGCTGAACAATCGATTGCTTTCAATTCTCTTTGTGAGATTCAACATTGCTAACCCAAAAGCTTCTACCAGCTAAGTTATCTTCCTTTCAATTCTCTTTGTGAGATTCTTACGCTTAATTTCTCATTCAGCTCTTTTAAA
>Ga0209080_1000589_pt1 | contig 23318 bp, 24 predicted proteins | sample JNZ110809AmetaG_FD_184123 | JGI IMG/M metagenome (GOLD analysis project Ga0209080, IMG submission 184123) | Hot spring microbial communities from Jinze hot spring, China to study Microbial Dark Matter (Phase II) - JNZ 110809A (SPAdes) (version 3) ...
TTTATCTTTAGGAGGAATGTATATTGTCCCATAGTATCTAGCATGCTGACATATCATTACATAGCCGACAATATCCTTGTCTGGACCAACACCTTCAGGTACAGCTTTACCCAGCTTCACCAATATACATGGAATATCAGCAATTGGATAAGAGAATAGGTACCATGTATTCTCCTTCAGGTCTTTTATGTTCGCTAGTCTGAGTTTAGGCCATTCAGGTATCTCAAGTTGAGGTGCAGTAACAGATTTTAAGAGAGATAAAAGACTGCCTAGACCAAAGATAAAAGATAATGTTGTAAGTATTTTTAAAGCTCTACGTCTTTCGACAACTACAGGTTCTCCTCCCTCATGGGACAATCATATCACCTTTCTTAGTTTTCAGAGAAATGGCTGTCTATTTAGACGCAGCCTGTAGGTTTCGGTAGGCCAGCTACTTTACATGCACCTTTAGCTGGACCTGAAGGGAAGAGTTCATATATCTTCTGTAAGCTGAACCCTGTTTGTTTCACAAGCATTCTTATTGGTGGAGCGACACCATACTTTAGCCAGTACTCTCTAAGATAATTGATAACTTTCCAGTGTTCTTCAGTAAGCTTTTCTATACCTTCAAAGTGTTTAGCGAAGAATTCTGCTACTTCAGGGCTCCACTTCTCAGGTTCCTGCAAGAACCCGTCTTCATCAACTTCAAGTTTCTGACCTTTAAACTCTACATACGGCACCCTATCCCACCCTTAAATGGTATTAAATATTTGGAGTATTTATTTTTTTAGATATAAAAATTTATCTCTCAAATGTAGGAATAGAATATTTTTACTATCAAGCGAAGAATTTCAATTTATATTATTTGATCTTTAATCTTCTTGGTATCGTGTTTTCAATGTTATTCCTGCTTAATGTTTTGATTGTATTCTATCTGGATCTTCTGTATCGAAGAAGAGTTGGAGCAGGTTTACTAAATCGTTGTAATTTAACTGTCTATAGTTTTTCTTCAAGTTTTCTATGAATGGATTCATTATTCTCTTTACTATTGCTTTAGACATACACTCCATTATCTTCAAGGTTCTCTCATCTACAGTTGCCTCCACCTTTCTGATCATTGATAGTGCTTCTTCAAGTTCTTCTAATCTAATATTCTCAATACGCTTATAGATTTTAGAAATTATTTCGTTCACTTGCATACTCTCAAACTTCTCTAAGAATCTTTCTACTTCTTTCTCTACGATATTCTCAACTTTCTTTACTTCCCCCATCTTATCGTAAATATATTCGTCTACGTATTCTTTTATATCGTCTAGAGTTAAGAGTTTGACTGAAGATATTTCTGAGATTTCTGGGTCTACGTTTCTGGGGACGGATAGGTCTACGATTATCAAGGGTTTCTCTCTTTTCTCTAATGCTTCTTCTACTTTCTCTCTTGTCAGTATGTAGTGTGGGGCGCTTGTTGTAACGAATACTATGTCTGCGATTGGAAGGTAGTTTGGTATTTCATTTAACTGTAACGCTATTCCACCACTTATATTTGCAAGTTGTTTAGCTTTCTCGTAAGTTCTATTTGCAAATAGTAGTGTTAGCTTTCTATAGCTCTTCCCTACTAGCGTAGAGTTTACTAGCTCTCCTGTTTCTCCAGCTCCAATTATCATTATTACTTTATCGTTTAAGTCTCTAAGCATTTTCTCAACGACTTCTACAGCTATCTGGGGAAGAGAAAGTCTTCTTTTATCTATCTCTGTCTCAGTTCTAATCTTTTTACCGAGTCTGATAGCTTCTTGGAAAATAATTTTCATCGTTCTTGATAGGCTTCCAATTGTTAAAGCTTTATAGTATGCGTCTTTAACTTGACGTAGAATTTCCTGCTCACCTATAACCATAGATTCTAGTCCAGATGCAAGCCTAAAGATGTGTCGAACTACATCTACACCTCTAATTATCGTTAAATCTTTACTGAGTTCTTGATCTTCAACCAACTCTTCCCAGAATTCTATTAGATATCCCGGATCTCTTCCACTACTTAACTCTACGTAAAGCTCTACTCTATTACATGTCTGGATTATTGCTACACCTAAAACACCGTCTATTTCTTTAAATACTCTTAGAGCAAAATCCAAGTCTTTATAAGCTGCTTTATCGAGACGAGCGATAGGCACGTTCTTATGATTCAAGAGAAAACCATAGAGATTCTCTAACATAGATCTCCTCTACTCCATCAATACTTGACTACCTCATTCCTTAAAACACTTTTCTCTACAATAACTCTCTACCTAACCTATCACATTTTTTAGAATTATATTCGTGTATCTTGAAAACGTATTTATTTTTGATGGATTTTGTATATGTTGATCTAGGTTGCCTTACCTGAGGGATGAGATTTATTATGAAGTTTATGGTGAGGGGCGTCCGCTCGTTTTGATACATGGTGCTTGGGCATCTCATGAATGGTGGAGGATGCAGATACCTGAGTTATCAAAATATTATAAAGTTGTAGCCATGGATGTTAGAGGTCATGGGAAGTCTGCTAGATTAGAGAAACCGACTACGGTTGAAAAGCTGGCTGAAGATTTGGATATGCTTCTCGATCATCTGAAAGTAGATGAAGTTGTTATGATAGGCTGGTCTATGGGGGGTATGATATCTACACAATATTATTTCATGCATCCAGAGAAGGTTAAGGCACTCATCCTGCTTGCAAGTAGATTATTTAAGAGACCTAGAATGCTTCTAGAAGCATATCTAAGAGTTTGGAGAGAGATGCTGACCGTGTTTATGGATTTCGCAGATTATGAAGGATTTGAATCAACCAAATACGAAGACTTCGTAAGAAGAGAATTGGAGAAATCCTTCCACCCAAACACTCCACGTGAAGTTATAGAATGGGCTGTGAGAGACTTGACAGAGAATAGGAGAAGAGACTACCTAAATCTTGTTAAGACTCTTAGTAGGTACGATGCATCGAAGAAGCTAGGTGAGATCAAGGTCCCCACACTTATAATTGCTGGTGATAGAGACGATAGGGTACCATTAGATTATGTGAAGAGAGCTAAAGAAATGATTCCAAACTCTAAGCTAATCATACTAGAGGGATATGGACACTACTTTCTCTTAGAAGCACCTGAAAGAGTCAATAAGGAAATACTGGAATTCCTCCGTAGCATAGGGTACTACTAGCTTTCTTCAACCCATTTAAGCATTCTCAAGAATATTCTATAGTTATGTAGAACGTGTAGGTGCGTATACATCGCTAGAATATTTTCTTTAATTATTCCATCATGTACACCGTTTACACCGTATCCTTTCTTGACTTTGAAAGCATAATCTACTTCTTCACGTAGGTTGATCTTCGAGTAGTGGAATTCATGTCCAACGACTTCTGAGCCAGGATCTGCGAGAGGATTACCTCTTAGAGCTTCTAGATACGTGTATCCGTGAGCGACAGGTTTCTCAAACATTTCTACAAATCCATCTATTAATCCTACCATCTCATACTCTTTATTATCGAATGCTTTAACTTTTTCTGAAAGGTACATAAGTCCACCACACTCAGCGTAGATCTTCATCCCCTTCTCCACATTTCTAACAATCTCTTTCTTCATAGTTTTATTCTTCTCGAGAGCTTCGGCATACACTTCTGGGAACCCTCCACCGATGTAGAGCATGTCTATCTCTGGTAGCTTAGAATCTTTTAGAGAATTTATTGTTACTATTCTTTGAGCAGTATTCTGGATATACTCGACGTTTTCTGGATAGTAGAATGAGAAAACATCATCTATCATTACGCCGACTCTTACATTTACTTTAACTCTTGGGAAATCTAATTCTATTTCTGGGAGATCTTCAGCTTCTCTTGAGATTTCGATAATCTTATCTATCTCTATATGTTCTCCAACAAACTTTATTGCTTCCTCCACTTCTATCATCTCTCTACTTCTCTCTGAGACAGGTGTTAAACCTAAGTGTCTATACCTCATCTTCTCTTCAACTATCCTACTTCTAGGAACTGTTCCAACAACCTCTACATCTTTAAACTCTTCTCTGAAAGCTTTGACAATCTTTTCTTTTTGACGTTCATTAGCAATATTGTTTATTATCACTCCTCTTATCCTCACTTTTCTATCGAACTCTCTAAAACCTCTCAGTATTGGGATGAGACCTCTGTTTATTCTCTCAGCATTCATTACGAGTATCACGGGAGTCCTCAGAATTTTAGATATTTCAGCCGTGCTACCTTTCTCTGTAACCCCATCTACACTATCATATAGTCCGAAGACACCTTCAATTACAGCTACATCAGAGTTAGATGAATTTTTTATGAAAGAAGCTAAAATAGTCTCTTCGGAAAACATTACTGAATCGAGATTTCTAGAATATGTTCCAGAGAAGTATGTGTGATAAGAGGGGTCTATAAAGTCTGGTCCAACTTTGAATGGTTGCACTCTTAAACCATGTTCTCTAAGCTTCTTTATCAAAGCTATCGTTACAGTCGTTTTCCCAGATTTCCCACTCACACTGGAGATAAGTATACGTGGAATCTTCAATTACAATCCCTCTCCAATCTCTACACTATTTTCCTTTAGAATCTCTAGAATCTTCTTAGTAGCAGAATCTATGTCCCCGGTCTTAACATACCGTCTAAACTCTTGGTCGCTATAAACTCTACGGTATATCTCCATCCTCTTTTTCGGCGTCAAATTTGCTTCTTTGAGAATCTTTTTTAGACGATGTATTAGCTCTGCAAGTAAGTGGAGTTCCATATCCTTCTCAAGCACTTCCCTGATCTTGTATAAAGCTTCTCTCGCAACCATGCTGCTTTTTCCTTCAGTTGTTAAAGCTACTCTAAACGGTCCGACAGATGTGTCTATCGGTACAACTAGATCTGTCTCAAATGCATCATTAGCTAAATTCAGTAACCGTTTATGTTTTTCTACAATCTTCTTGATGTATTCATTATGCTCTCTTGTATCCAACGTTACCATGACGATATCTGATTCCTTTACAAGCTTCTCAAGTTTCTCTTCTTCAACAACATCTCCTTCAACTAACTCTATAAATCTTCTAGAAGCTAACTCAAGTATCCTTTCATCGAAGCTCCTACTATAGACTATTATCCTAGCACCTGTCTTACAGTATTTCTCAGCTCTTTTGAATCCTTCTTCACCTCCACCTATTATTAGTACTGTTTTCCCAGACATTTCAATAAAGAACGGCATTCTCATACAGTTCTTCTCAAAGAATTCTCTAAGAGAAATGCTTAAAAAGATTACACTACTAAAATTAATCTTGATGATGCAGTCATTTAAAGCTGGTTTTCCACAAATCAGGATGAGGAGGCTTAGAAAAATCAAAACTTTGAGAAATCTCATAGCTGAAGAACATGTAGATTTATCTTCACTGGTCATGCCGTTGTTTGTCCGTGAAGGTTTAATCGGTCGAGAGAAGATAGATAGTATGCCAGGTCAGGAGAGATTATCTATAGATGAATTAGTTAAAGAAGTTTCAGATTTACTTGAAGTTGGTGTTAAGTCTATACTCCTCTTCGGCATTCCTTCTAGGAAAGATGATTACGGATCCTCAGCGTATAGTAGAGATGGAGTTGTCCAGAAGGCTATTAGAGAAGTTAAGAAAAATTTTGGAGACGACGTTCTAGTTATATCTGATATCTGTTTATGTCAGTACACTAGTCATGGGCACTGCGGTATAGTTGTAGAAAAGAATGGAAGGAAGATAGTTGATAATGATACAACATTAGAGGTTCTTTCTAAAATTGCTTTAAGCCATGCTGAGGCAGGTGTAGATATCGTGGCCCCTTCAGATATGATGGATGGAAGAGTTGGAGTTATAAGAAGATCTCTAGATGAAGAAGGATACACGGATGTCGCCATAATGTCCTATTCCGTGAAGTATGCTTCATCCCTCTACGGCCCATTTAGAGATGCAGCTCACTCTTCACCTAGATTCGGAGATAGGAGAAGTTATCAGATGGATCCTAGAAACATTAGAGAAGCTTTGAGAGAAGTTGAGCTGGATATAGTTGAAGGCGTTGATATAGTGATGGTTAAGCCTGCTTCATGGTATCTAGACGTGATATCTCTCGTGAAGAAGAACTTCAAGATACCTTTGGCCGCTTACTCTGTAAGTGGAGAGTATACTATGATTAAGCTTATGGCTGAGAAGGGTTTGGTGGATGAGAAGCAAGCCGTCTGGGAGCAACTACACTCGATAAAGAGGGCTGGGGCAGACATCATAATAACGTATTATGCTAAAGAGTATGCGAGGTGGGTTAAAGATGGTCTCATCAGCTGAACTATATGAAAGAGCACGGAGACTCATACCCGGAGGTGTAAATAGCCCCGTTAGAGCATATGATCCATACCCATTCTTCACTAAGAAAGCCTCAGGATCAAGAATACATGATGTTGATGGTAAGGTCTACATAGACTACGTGATGGGTTACGGTGCTCTACTACTAGGTCATTCTCCAGAGATAATAATACAGACTCTCAGAAAAGCAGTAGAAGATGGTGTACTCTATTGTACGCCTACAGAAGAAGAAGTAATCTTAGCTGAAAAGATCTGTAAACTCTATCCATCGATAGAGATGGTTAGATTAGCAAATACGGGATTGGAGGCAACGATGCATGCTATAAGGCTGGCCAGAGGATACACGGGTAGAAAAAAGATACTGAAATTCGAGGGATGTTATCATGGGGCACATGACTCACTATTAGTTAAGGCAGGTTCAGGAGCATTAACTTTCGGGGCCCCTTCAAGTCTAGGTGTTCTAGAAGATTTAGCTAAACATACGTTAATCTCAAGATACAACGATATAGAACTTACCGAGAAGATCGTTAGAGAAAACGCTGAAGATCTAGCAGCAATAATAGTTGAGCCAATTCCAGTAAACGTTGGATTAATAAAACCTAAGAAAGGATTCCTAGAAGCTTTGAGAAGATTAGCAGATGAGGTTGGAGCTGTCTTGATATTCGATGAAGTAGTCACAGGTTTTAGGCTTGCTCCTGGAGGTGCACAAGAATACTTCAACGTTAAAGCTGATATAACAACTCTAGGTAAAGCTCTCGGTGGAGGTTTACCTATATCAGCTTTCGGTGGAAAGAGAGAGATTATGGAGAACTTATCACCAGTCGGGAAAGTGTATCAAGCTGGAACATTTAGCGGAAACCCACTCTCAACCAAAACAGCTTTAACAGTAGTAGAATACATTGAGAAGAACAGGCAGATATATGGAGAGATGAGAAGAATGGTGGAGAGACTCTGTAGAGCTGCGAGAGAGTTCATAGAAGATCTCAAGATAGATGCGACAGTAAACAATCTGGAGTCTATGTTCCAGGTATTCTTCACTTCTAGAGAGATCTTAAGCTACGATGATGTTTTAACATCCGACTTAGGTAGATTTAAGAAATTCTTCCATAATCTACTGAAGCAGGGCGTCTTCATACCTCCAAGCCAGTTTGAGACATGCTTCTTCTCAACAGCACATACAGACGAAGATTTAGAGAAGACTATAGAAGCCTTTGGCAGAGCGTTCGCTGAGTGTCGGGGATGAAATTAAGGATAGGCACACGTGGAAGTAAGCTATCCTTGATCCAGACGAACGAGGTGGTAGAGAAGATTAGAAGATTTTATCCAGAGATAGATGTAGAGGTCAAGGTTATCAAGACCAGGGGAGACATAGATCTAGAAACACCATTATACATGATCCCCCAGAAAGGAATATTCGAGAAAGAAATAGACCAAGCATTAGCTAGAGGAGAAATAGATGTGGCAGTACATAGTATGAAAGACTATCCAACAGAAACAATTGAAGAAGTAAAGATTGTAGCGGTACCTGAAAGGATGAGTCCGAGTGATGTATTTATCTCAAAGATCTCTAGAGACCTACATGATCTTCCGCCAAGATCAAGGATAGGAACAAGTAGTTTGAGAAGAGAGGCCTTTATAAAATACGTTAGAAACGACCTGGAAGTTCTTCCTATTAGAGGTAATGTAGATACACGTTTAAGAAAGATGATGGATGGGCAGGTTGATGGTTTAGTGATAGCTGAAGCAGGTCTAAAGAGACTACAAGAAAACATAGACTACACTAGACTCTCCATAGAAGATTTCACACCCCCAGCCGGTCAGGGAGCACTCGCAATAGTCATAAGAAGAGACTCCAATCTAGAAGAAATTCTATCAAGACTAAACGATTATGAAAGTTACATGGAGACCATGATTGAACGGAAAATAGTCTCTAAGCTGAGAGCTGGATGTAAGACACCCTTAGGCGTAAATGCTGAAATCTCTAAAGATGAAGTAAGAATAACACTCTCAACAGTTTCACCAAACTATAAAGAAAAGATCACGGTACAAGAGTACTTCAAGTTGAACGATATCGAGGAAATAGTCTCCAAAACAATACAGATTTTTAGAGAGAAGAATGGAGATAAGATAATAGAAGAGTGGAGGGAAAGATTTGGGTAAAGTCTACTTGGTAGGAGCTGGACCAGGAGACCCCGAGTTAATAACATTGAAAGGATTAAAGATTCTCAAACAAGCTGACGTAGTAATATATGATAGACTCGTAAATGAAGGAATACTGAAGTATGCTGAGAATGCTAGGGAATTGATCTGTGTTGGAAAAGAGAAGGGGGAGAGCTGGAAACAGGAGAAGATAAACAAGCTAATGATAGAGAAGGCGAAGACATACAATATCGTTGTTAGATTAAAGAACGGTGACCCAATGCTATTCGCTAGAGGAGGAGAAGAATGCGAAGCATTAAGATCTGCCGGAATATCTTATGAGATCATACCAGGAGTTTCTTCTGCTATCGCAGCTCCAACTTATGCAGGCATACCATTAACACATAGAGAATACTCTTCATCGGTTGCGATCGTTACAGGGCATAGAAGAGAAAGATATGGAGGAGATTTAACATACTTGAGGAAGATCTTCTCTTCTGTAGATACTGTCATAGTTTTGATGGGTGTATCGAATTTGGAGAACATAGTTAGAGAAGCCATGGCCTCTGGTCTTTCTATCTCTACACCAGTAGCAGTAATCGAGAATGCTACACTTCCATCCCAGAGAGTTTACATGGACAAATTGGTAAACATAGTTAAGACAGCTAAAGAAAATAATGTAAAACCTCCAGCTGTACTAGTTTTTGGAAAAGTTGTCGAGTTGAGAGAGAAACTGAAATGGATAGAAGTATTGTAGTAATCCTACCTGGAACACTTGATACATCTAGAAACATAGTTAGATATTTAAGAGATTTAGACATCGAAATAAAGATGATTCCCATCCTCCGTGTTAAGATTAATCGAGACGAAATCAAGGCGGCTCAAAAAATATTTTCCTCAGGCTTCACTCCGGACGTCAGCATCTTTACAAGTAAGACAGCAGTTAAGATTGTTAAGAAACTAATCCCAGAAGCTTGGAGATGTGCTAAAAAGTATTCCATAGCTATAGGTCCAGGAACAGCCTCTCTAATAAGAAAGCTAGGTGGATTAGAAGTGAAGCATCCGCAGGAACATTCATCGGAAGGATTAATGAAATATTTAATCAATTTCCCCGAATCGATAAGATTAGCAGCATACTGTTCAAGTGAAGTAAACATGTCATTAGAAAATTTTCTGAAAGAATATTTCAAGGATGTCTGCTTATGGAAGCTATATACTTTATCCGAGGAAACTGCTTCGGTAAAGGAGATAGTAGACCTCGTCGGAACATCAGCTGGAAGAACTTACTTAATAGTTATCACTTCTCTAAAGATCCTAAAGATTATTTCTAGAGAAGTAGATTTATTAACAAAATATGGAAACGTGTTTTTCTCAGCAATTAGCAAAAGATTAGCAAGAGAAGCTTCACGTCTAGGCTTAAAAATAAACCATTTATCTTCAACCAACAACATCATAGAATATTACAATGAGTTAAGACAATATATTGAGAACTTATTACGACACTCCTAGTCAAAGAAAACTCTACAACACTGTCATACTATCTCAAGCTAAGAGTTTCTCCTCAGTCCCACTTCTTCTATGTGGATACAACTTTACAATAACAACGACGATGACATTACATTATAAGTGCTGTGAACTGGTTCTATGAGCTAAATAAATAATATATATCTACATTTAGTTTAAGACTAAATGATATAGTTAAATAATTCAATATCAACAATTACGAACGGACTCATACATGTATGAGTATATGCTACTCATCGTTGGAATCATATTGCCTTATCTCACATTAGCAGTGTTCGGTATAGCATTGGCTTATAATTTCTTTAAATGGATGTTTCTACCTAGACCAGTAATGTGGGCTATCTTCCCAGCTAAAGAAAATACAGTAAGCATACTTCTTACTATTGCGAAGAGAATCTTTTCATTACCAGGTCCCAGGAAGTTTGATAAACTGATATTTACGCTAGCATGGATGTTCCATATAGGGTTAATCGTAAGTCTCTCATTACACGCCAAATATATCTTTCTTCCCCACTTACCCTTTGAATATGAAATGGGTTCAATAGCAGGATTGTTTGCTGCTATTGGCTCCTTTGGGTTCATCATCAGGAGATATTATGATAAGAGAGCAGAATCGTATTTTGCAGACTATTTCGCCTTAGTACTACTAATAATTACATTGTTACTTGGCACATATATTCGAATCCTTAAGTTGGTGGATCCAGCTCAGTTATGGGGCTGGGTTCAAGGGATCCTAAGTTTGAACCCCGTCTTACCACCTACTAATACTCTATTTTTAATCCACCTATTCTTTGCACAGATCTATATGATGTATCTTCCATTTAAGACCCTTATACATCCAATAGCGATATTCTATGGGCAGAAAGTAATTCTTGATAAGAGACATATTGGAAAGGAGTGATGTAAAGATGATGGAAAAGTTATTTGATGAATATAGAGGTCTCTCTGATAAAAAGATTCGCCCCAATGAACCTAAATCTGAACAATTTCTCAAAGCATTTAAAGAACTATTAGATAAGAAAAATAACTGGGCTTTTCTACTACCCTTTAAGCTAAGCTTAGAAGCATGTACACATTGTGGAACATGTGCTGAAGCATGCCCAGTTTATATTGGAAGTGGGAGAGAGAAGATCTACAGCCCAGTCTACAGAGCTGACATGCTTAGGAGGATCTATAAGAAGTACTTTACGTTAAGTGGGAGAATCTTTGGAAGACTGGTGGGCGCTAAAGAAATTACTGAGCGAGATGTTAATGCTTTAGCTGAAGCAGCTTACAGATGTACGATATGTAGAAGATGTGCTTTAGCATGTCCATTTGGTTTAGATAATGGATTAATAATGAGAGAAGCGAGAAAGATCTTAGCAGAACTAGGCATAGTTCCAGATGAATTGAAAGAAGAAGGTGTAGAAAATCAGATTACATATGGTAGCGCTCCTAAGATACCTTATGAAGCTTTAATGAATATCTTAGATTTTGTAAAGAGTGAAATCGAGGAAAATAGAAAGAACGTTAACATAGAAGTACCTGTTGATAAAGTCGGCGCAAAATACCTAATCATAAATAATGCAGGAGATTACCTATCTTTCCTAGATACCATTAGAGGGATCGTCGAGATAATGAATTATGTAAATGAAGATTGGACATTCAACTCTCAAAATACAGGTGTATTTGACAACGTTAACTATGGGTTATTCTATAGTGATAAAGACATGATACGTGTAATTAGAGCGCATTTAGAAACGTTTAAGAAGCTTAAGCCAGAATACGTGGTTGTCGGTGAATGTGGTCATGCTTATGATGTTTTAGGCCACCTAATGAAGGATTTAATTCCCGCTGAAGAAAGACCCTTCAAAGTAATCCACATAGTTGAGTTATATGATAAATTCTTAAGAGAGGGGAAGTTAAAACTCGATAAAGATAAGAACTCTGCACCAGTCACTTTCCACGACTCATGTAAAATTGGAAGATGTGGCGGAATCTACGATGAACCTAGAAGATTGATAGCTGCCTCATGTAGAGATTTCAGAGAAATGTACCCAAATAGAGAGTATAATTATTGTTGTGGTGGTGGTGGAGGGTTCGCTTTGATGAGTAAATACAATTTCCTAGATTTTAGAATGAAGACGTATGGAAAATTAAAAGTACAGCAAATTAAAGATACAGGGGCCTCGACGCTGATTACTATATGTGCAAACTGTAAAAGACAGTTTCTCGACATGGTAAGCTACTACAATCTTAACACCACAGTATCGGGCTTAAGCGAAATAATTGCAAATGCCTTAGTATACTAACACAGCCCTAAGCCTCACTACAAAGTTTCCTAATTGAAAATGTTCAGACAAATCATGAAGTAGGTATTTAAAGTTATGCAAACATTTTCTTCAGCATAAGCGATCAGAAATCTTTCTCAGAATGTTTTAACACACTGTTATCTTAGATGTTTTCTAATTTTAGGTAGAAAAAGAATATATAGATCTGAACATAGAATTCTCTATGATGTTAAAATGTCTGAGACTCCTCTCTTAGATGAGTTAGAGAAGGGTCCTTGGCCGAGTTTTGTTAAAGAAATGAAGAGGATGGCCGCTGTAAAGCCTTACGCTAAGAATGTCCTGTTACAGCTTGAGAGATCATACAGAGATAAGATTACCCACTGGAAGCATGGTGGTATAGTAGGAGTAAGAGGGTATGGAGGAGGGGTTATTGGAAGATATAGTGATCTACCCCCAGAGGAGATGCCTACACCTGAAGTCCACACACTTAGAGTAGCCCAACCAGCAGGATGGTTCTATTCAACTAAAGCTCTTAGAAAACTATGTGATGTTTGGGAGAAGTATGGTACAGGCTTTATAAATCTACATGGCTCAACTGGAGACATCATACTACTTGGTGCACCTACAGCAAACTTACAACCATGTTTTGAAGAACTAGTATCGATTGGTTTCGACTTGGGTGGATCGGGAAGCGATGTTAGATCTCTCAGTTGCTGTGGTGGACCTGCATTCTGCCAGTGGTCTTGTATAGATACTCTCGACATGTATCACGATTTAACCATGGAGTTCCAAGACGAGATTCATAGACCAAGGTTTCCATATAAGTTTAAGATAAAGATCTCTGGATGTCCAAATGATTGTGTAGCAGCTCTTGCACGTGCGGATCTAGCTATAATCGGTACATGGAAAGATTCTATAAAGATTGATCAAGAAGCTGTAAGAGAGTATGCAAAACAAGGTGTAAACATTTCTAAGATTGCTGCTCGCTGTCCTACACAAGCTTTAGAATGGGATGGAAAAGAACTCAAAGTTGTACCAGAAGATTGTGTGAGATGTATGCTGTGTTTATCCGCTCTTCCAAAAGCAATTTTACCTGGAGATGAGAAAGGAGCAACAATACTCCTAGGTGGTAAAGCAACAATACTGCAGGGAGCATTTCTCGGATGGGTTATAGTGCCATTCATTAAAGCTGATAAACCATACACAGAAATAAAAGAGTTGATAAGGAAGATCCTGGACTGGTGGGATGAAAATGCAAGAACACGAGAAAGAATTGGAGAACTAGTGTATAGGCTAGGCATGAGAACGTTCTTAAAAGCTATAGGTCTCCCACCTGTTCCACAGATGATCTACGTACCGAGAGCCAACCCATACTACTTCTGGAGTCCAGAAGAACTTGAAGAAAAGTGAGGTGGTGGGAGAATGTCTGGAGAAAAGAAATACATAACAGATGTAGGTCCACCACACTACAAAGATATGGTTCACCCAGTACTCTTGAAAAACTATGGTAAATGGAGATACCATGAATATGTTGCTCCAGGAATAATAAAGCATGTCTCACTAAATGGTGAAGAAGTATACATGGTTAGAGCAGCTATACCGAAAATAGTAAGCATATACTTTGTTAGAGAACTATGTGATATTGCAGATAGATATTCAGATGGTTATGTGAAATTCACCAGTAGACATAACGTAGAATTCATAGTCACAGATAAGAATAAACTTGAAGGTTTATTGAAAGAATTGAAAGAGAAGGGGCTACCTGTAGGAGGTACAGGTCGTTCTCTTAAAGCGATAATACATACTCAGGGATGGGTTCACTGCCATACGGCGGTAATAGATGCACCTGGATTAGCTAAAGCACTCTACGATGAACTATATGAATACTTTACTAGAGACGATCTTCCAGGAAAACTTAAGATAGCTATAGCATGCTGCTTAAACATGTGTGGTGCTGTGCACTGCTCAGACCTAGCATTCGTAGGAATGCACAGGAAGCCACCAATAGTAAATGATGATATTGTTAGTAGGCTGTGTGAGATACCCACACTCGTCGCAAGCTGTCCAACAGCAGCTATCAGACCTGCACCTGAGAAGAAATCTGTAATAGTTAATGAAGAGAGGTGTATGTATTGTGGAAATTGCTACACTGTATGTCCTGGAATGTTCATACATAACCCGAAGTACGATTGTATCTCAATGTGGGTTGGAGGTAAAGCTAACGCTGGAGGCCCACCAGACTTCTCTAGACTAGCAATACCATACCTACCTAATAATCCACCTAGATTCCCAGAAGCAGTCCAAGCTGCTAAGAACGTTATCGAGACATGGATAAAACATGCTAAACCAGGTGAGAGGATAGGAGACTGGATAAAGAGGATAGGCTGGGAAAGATTCTTCACATTAACAGGAATACCGTTTACAGATAAACACATCGATGACTTCATATTCTCAGTACCAACATTCAGAACAACAACAAACTTCAAGTGGAAGTAAACTAGACAACCTACTAAACTTCTCTTCCCAAAAATATTTTTCTTTTAAGATTTTATAAAGAATCGTATCATTCTCGAAATCTATCGAAGGAAGGAGTACGATTATAGTTTATTTTTAAAGCATAAGGCTTTTCAACTAGAAGTAGAGACGAATATTTGAGGAATATGTCTGAGGTGACTGAAGAAATTAAACAGAAAATTGTTGATTACCTTAAGAAAGTTGGCAGATCTGTAACTAGTAGAGACGTGGCCAAAGCGTTAAAGTTAGAGAAAAAGATTGTAGATAAAGCTGTAGCAGAACTTGTAAATGAAGGTAAGATAGAGTACGTATCATTCGGTGGAGAAACAAGAATAAAGATACCGGAAGCCTCAGAATAATTAACCTACATCTCCTCCTTTCTTTTTATCCTAATTCCTCTACAAAAAGCTACGAAACTAAGTATATCTTAAAATTATTGACTTTCTTTAATTTGTTAGGTGTAGATGGCATGTTCCTAGTAAATGTAGATAAAGAGAAGTGTACGGGAGATGGTGAATGTGTCAATATATGTCCTGTAGGAGTTTTTGAGCTACAGGGAGGTAAAGCTGTACCAGTAAACCAAGACCAGTGTCTAGGATGTAGATCTTGTGAAGCAGTCTGCCCCTCTGGAGCAATAACAATCACCGAAGTCTAACCTAAACACCATATTCATAAACTCTTTTATTTTTCAAAAATCTAGGAAAAGTTTACTCTGCATGCTATCTCATCAATTAACATAATTTTTATTACTTGAATAGAGTTTCTGAAAACTCTTCTCTAATTTATCAAGTTTTTGTTTATTTTTCTAAACACCGTAAGCTTTATAACAATTCCAGCATTGTTTAGGTAGTCTAGGATATGTAGGTTTTTCTCCAAAATTCATAAGCTTACTAAGCAAGCTTCCCGAGCTAGTGTATTCAGATCTCTTCCTATATATTTCTCTAAAATCTCTACATTCTCTTTTTTCAATTATTTTTGTAAGTTCTTCTTTCTTTAAGTCTCCGAAGATGTACTTCTCTGTTGTGTAGGTTTTTCCTTTGAAGTATCTTGGGAATATATTGGTTTTAAGTGGTATGTTTAGGTAGACGCACGGTGAAACTGTCCCATCATGGCATACATACAGGTTTTCTATAGGGTTTTCTGAGCATATCGCGACTTCATCCATCTTTACAGGGTAATTATATATGGAGATACCGTTTTCTTTAGCTTTCTCTTCACTTTCACGTATAATCTCAAGATATTCTTCTGGAGGTTTTTCTTCAAAGAATATTTTCATATCGTAGTGTTCTCTGGTTGGTATGTAATCTAGGTTTGTTCCAACAACTTCATCTACATCAAGGCTTGCTGCAAGTTCTACTACGTCTGGAAGTTCTCTTATATTCTGCTTTATCCTGAGAAATGTAAAGATTACTTTAAGATCTTTAGCATTCATAGATCTTCTTAGACGTGTTAGTGTTTCAACGTTCTCTACGATCTTCTTGAATATTGTTCCTCTCCTAATGTTTTCATGGGTTTTCTCAGTTGCTCCAGCTATAGAGATTGCTATTACTCTTAACCCTGATTCTATGAGTTTTCTTGAAAAATCTTCATTTAGGAGCATAGCATTCGTTGTTAAACCTACAGATCCGTGAACTTTACCGGCCAATCTAACCATATCGAAGATCTCTTTCACGAGTAATGGTTCACCCCAACCTTGAAGCCATATCAAATCAAACAAATCAAAATATTCTGACATCCTTCTATACACGTCCATAGGTAGATCTCCAGAATTCCACAATTCTCCCATACATGATTTAGGACACATTATACAGAAAGCAGTACATCTAGACGTAACTTCTATCTGGATAATCTTCAAGCAATCCCCGGAAAGATGTTTATAAGTTGAAAAATAAAAGCGTAACTTTTTTCCATGTAAAAGTATATAAATCTTCCCTACATAATTACTTTTGACCACTATGCCTATAGATTGGTCTAGTTTATGGAGAAAAGAAGATTGGTGGGCTGTCTGGATCGGCTTCATAATAATCTTTATAGGATTGGCGGCTGCAGCAGGAACAGGATGGACGGCACAACCATTCTATCAACCATGGATAGGCTGGTTCTTGAAATCAGAAGCTAAGTGGCTTCCAACACCTCCTGCATGGGTAGCTGCAGAACACTGGATAGGCTGGTTCATAGTGCTGATCTATACGATGATACTGACATTAATAGCTGTCTGTGCTATTGAAAAAAGATTTGTAAAAGAATACATACCTGGATTCATAGTAGTATTCATACTAGCATGGCTTGCTATAATAATTGGAGCTACAGAATTTGCGAAATACTGGGGTCTAGAATATCCATTATGGGCTCTAATAATAGGTTTATTGATAAGTAATACTGTCGGTGTACCGAAATGGCTTAAACCAGCTGTTAGAACAGAACTCTTCATTAAGATCGGTCTAGTAATCTTAGGACTCAACATCTTCTTCACAGACCTAGTTATAGCTGGAGGACTAGCAGTAGTTCAAGCCCTCATAAACGTATTGGTAATCTGGTACGTAGCATACTATATCTGTAGAGGTTTCGGACTCGACAGAGAATTTTCAAGCATAATGGCTACGGGAGTATCAATCTGTGGAGTATCAGCTGCGATTGCTGCAGGAGGTGCAGTAAAAGGAAATCCAAAATACGTAAGCTATACCATATCACTAGTGTTGATTACAGCTGTACCGATGCTTGTAGGTCTACCATATATTGCTAAAGCTCTAGCACCTGTTATCGGTAAGTACTGGTTACATGTTGCAGGTGCATGGATAGGAGCAACAATAGATACTACACCAGCTGTAGTTGCTGCTGGAGGATTTCTAGGTGGAAGAGCACTTGATGTAGCAGCTATAGTTAAGATGGCACAAAACGTTCTAATAGGATTCGTAGCATTCTTACTTGCAATAATATGGGTCTTCAGAGTGGAGAAGAAACCTGAAGAAAGAGTTAGCCCAATGGAGGTCTGGTACAGGTTCCCGAAGTTCATTCTAGGATTCATAATCTCAAGCATAATACTATCACTAGTAATTGTAAGCGTCGCAGGTGCTATGGGGATCACTCTAGCGAAAGCTAAATCAGATTTTGTAGCAAAGTTCTGGGCATCCCCTGTAGACAAATTTAGAAGCGTAATCTTCTTCCCACTGGCCTTCGTCGGCATAGGTCTAGATACCAGATTCAAAGAACTGGTATCTATTGGCAGAGGTAGACCAGCAGTCGCATATGTAATAGCCCAGATAATCAACATAATCTTCTCGCTGTTCCTAGTATGGCTGCTCTGGGGAGGAGTATTCTTCACACCACCACTAGCAGACTAAAAACACAACCTTCCCCAACATTCTATTTTTCTTTTATTTTTTCAGATTCTTGAACTTTAGCCAATCATCTCTAATCCACGTAGATATAGAAATATGCTTAAAGCATTAACTATTAGGTGTCCTGTTAATGCAGATGTTAGTCTGAAACCATGTTTTATAGTTAAGAATCCAAAGAGAAAACCGAAGATGAACATTGGTATTATTCCTGCAAATAACCCTCTATACCAGTGGAGAATAGAAAATAATAATGCTTGAACAACATTCACAACCCATAGGTTGTTAAACATATTTCTAAGGATGCTTATTGAGTACCCTCGAAAATACATCTCTTCAATAACCGCAGGAATAATTATCATGTAGGAAGCATATAACCATGGGTTAAGTATGGAGATGAACCGCATCATCTTCTCTACTGGAATGACGTAACCATAAAAGATATTGAAGATCACGGTTTCAGTTCTCTCAGGAATAAACGGTATAAAGAAGATTGAGAGAACCCATGTTACCAATATGTAGAAGAGTGAAAACACCCCACCATGGAGAATATCGTTGAGAGTAAGTTTAACAGTAGACCAAAAACCAATATTCTTAAAATCTATCCTAGATCTAAACATAATGAAAAGCATAACAAATAATATCGAGAAATACTTACACGATTGCCCTAAGTAGAATTCAATTTCACTAGAAGGTATGAAGAATCTTTCAGGACCAGCAATCATAAGCCACGGAACCCTGATAAATAACATGACGATTATTGGAGAAAGCCAAATTAAAACTAATGATAGTAAATTAGCTTGAATCTTCAATTCAAATATTAAGATTAACAGCAAGAATAATAATTTTATCACTCAATAACTAGGAATTATTTAAAATATATTTGATACGCATTTTCTTAACGAGAAATTCCACTAGCCTAAAAGTTAATTTTTTAATCATAATGTTTTTTAACGTGTTTTTTAGTTTTTTTATAGAAGTGTTATGGTCGAGGCTCCTGTTACACCACACCATCATATTGAAATAGAAGTACCGATGTGGTTCTGGGAATTATATCATGCAGTAATTCTAGTTTTCATAGCTATAGATCTGCTTGCAGGTGTTAGAAGAAAACACGCTATGACGTATAAGGAGGCAGGCGCATGGTCAATTCTATGGATAGCCGTAGGTTTAGCATGGGGAGCGTTCGTATACTGGTTTGCAGCTCCAGAAGATAAACTACATGCTTTAGCGCTATACTATGCGGCATTCGTTGTAGAGAAATGTTTGAGCATGGATAATTTATTCGTCTTTGCAGTGATCTTCGGCTATTTCGCAGTCCCACTTCGAACGCAACCAATCGTACTATATGTTGGAATAATAACAGCAATCATATTAAGGGCCACGTTCATAGCTGGAGGATTATGGTTAATAGAACAGTTCCACTGGACTGTATACGTTTTTGGAGCGGTCTTGATATACTCTGGATACAAACTACTAAGAGCAGGAGAAGTAAAAGTAGATCCTTCAAGAAATCCAGTTATAAAATTTGCTAAAAAATTTCTCCCCTTAACCGACTACTATAATGGAGCAAAGTTTATTGTACGTTCAAAACAAGATAGAAGATTAATGTTCACCCCTCTCATACTAGCCCTACTTGCAATTGAAACATCTGACATAATATTTGCATTCGATTCTGTTCCAGCAGTCATAGCTATTACGATGAACTTCTTCCTAGCATATACTTCAAATATAGCTGCAATTCTTGGATTAAGAGCATTATACTTCCTAATAGCTATCACAATGTTTAGATTCAAGTACGTTGGACCTGCACTAGCAGGCATACTACTCTTTCTAGGAATCAAACTACTCGTAGTACAATTCATAGAAATACCGTTATGGCTATCAATATCAATAGTATTTTCAGTCCTGGGAGCAGCTATAATACTTTCAATAATAAGAGGAGAAGTCAAGAAAGAAATCGAAGAATAAATAATCACAACTCCAACATATCTTTTAAAACCTAGAGAATTATAACATAAATCTTACTTCTTACATCATAGAATTAAGGAGTTATGCGGGGGTAGCCAAGCCAGGTCAAAGGCGCAGGGCTCAGGTTCTATAGAGATGGGAGCCCCTGAAAATATTTCTGGGGAATCCCGTAGGGGTTCGTGGGTTCAAATCCCACCCCCCGCAAACATGTACAGAACAGAACATCTAATCTTCCTTACTTTGAACTACCTATCTTCTGATAGAAGTCTTTCAGGAAAGATGGGAACATAGTTTATATGGATAACATGTTTTCATGGTATGTATCTTCCTCTTATTGGGATCTTTTCTCTACATCTTGGGCATCTGTCTTCATCTAGTTTGAAGTATGTTACTCTATATCTTCTTCTAGAGATTAGTATTTTACCACAGTTTGGACATTTGGTATCTTCTAAACCTTCAATCCCCACGTTTCCTATGTAAACATATTTTATACCTATTTTCTCTGCTCTCTCTTTTATCTTCATTAAGGTTGTGAGTGAGGTTGGAGGTGTTTTCCAAACGTTTGCTGGATAATATCTATTTATGTGGAGGGGTGTATCTGCACCTAGAAATTCTAGATGTTTCTCTAGTATCCATTCTACGCATTCTTCATGGTCATTGAATTCTGTTACGACTAGGTAAACCATCTCAACATGTCCACCTAGATCAATTATCATCCTAGCATTACTAAGAACTTTAAGATGATCTATAGATGCTATCGCTCTGCGTGATGTTGGACAGCCCTTAATATCTATACTAAAACCATCTACACCAGCTTCTATCAATTCCTTTATAGCATTAGGTGTGAAGTAACCATTAGTCACTATTGTACCATATAGATCATGTTTCCTAGCTAATTGGAATAAGTCTAATAGATAATCGAAGAGAGTGGCAGGCTCATTAAAACTTGCGCAAAGTCCATTATCACCTATCTTCACAGCTTTCTCAACTAGTTCTTCAGGCATAATTCTTCTCGGATTCTCTGGAAGTTTAGAGAAGCTTATATGATAGTTTTGACACCAGGGGCAGTAGAAGTTACATCCATATCCCGAAAATGTTAGAGAAGTACTATTTGGCCAATAGTGAAAGAATGGCTTAATCTCTATCGGTCTACTTTCTACAGCACTTAAAACACCATACCCAACATGCACCAACTTACCATCTAAGTTTACATAATTCCTACATACACCCACATTATTTACCCTAAGTCTACACTTTCTCCAACATACTTGACACTCAACAAGATTATCTATCTTCAACCAAAGTCTTGCAATCTTCAACTATGCTCTCCCTCTTAACAGTTTCTCCAAATCTTTAACCATTAATACTGTAAATCAGTTTTCATGTATGTTAAAGATTTATTTAGCTCGTTATTTATCTTTCTCTGGAATGGGTTGTTCTGAGAGTCTATCTTTATCTGAAGTTGAACGATTGATTAAAGTTTTAAGGTTAGGGTTTGTAAAGATTCTCGGTGAATCTAATTTAAATATTCTTGAAATTTTCTTGCGAAGATTCTTCAAGAGAGATATTTACCATGTTTTCTTAGAAGAACCTAAAAGATTTTATGAAGAACTTATAAAAATCTATGGTGATGGAGCAGATTTTCTTCTAAGAGCATTATTCACAGTTCTCGTTCGAGAAGATTTACTTAAGCCTCTAGATATAGATGAGATAATGAGGTTGATGAAAATGGATGATAAAGATTTTATTAAAAAACTTTTAGATAAACTGGAATAGGGGGTTCTAACATGGAGGTTGAAGAAAAATTTAGACTGACTGGCATTCCAGGGCTCGATGAGTTGATTAAAGGATTCCCGAGAGGTGGTTTAATAATAGTCTCAGGCACGCCTGGAACAGGTAAAACTGTTTTTGCATCAAGTTTCATCTATTATGGTGCTGTTAAGTATGGTGAACCAGGAGTATTTGTTTCTCTTATTGAAGATGAGAAACGTTTTTACACTTACATGAAGGGCTTTGGGATGGATTTCGAGAAACTTGCAGAAAAAAGATTGTTTAAGCATATTCCTCTCCTAATATTACTTGAACCTAGTTTAGCTTCAAGTATAGATGTAATCGTTGAGAATATTGTTGAGTTGAATGCAAAAAGACTTGTGATAGATTCTTACACTGCGATGAATAGATTGTTTAGAAGTCAGAAAGAAGCAAGAACATTTCTCCACAGCATACTATCTAAGATAGTCTCCCAACTTGAATGTACCACGATCTTGATAAAAGAAGAGAAGATGCTGGAAAAGAAAGAATTCGATTACGTTGATTTCATAGCAGATGGTGTAATACATCTGAAGTATGGAACAATTGAAGATAAGTTTTACAGAGAACTATCCTTCATTAAGATGAGGGGATCCGAAGTTAGAAGCCAGAAAACATACTTTACAGTACATGGGGGATTAAAAGTTATGACTCCTACAAAGATTCCTAGAAAACAAGTATCCGTTAGACTACACTATCCTGAGAATCCACCTAGAGGATATACGACAGGTATACCAGACCTGGACTTAGAGATTGGAGGATATCCAGATAAATCTGTAGTGCTATTTGAGATAGATCCAAAACTCACCTTCAAAGACTACATGATGTTAACAGTTCCAACCATCGCTGCATACATTCTAAAGAATGGTTACTGCTTAGCGGTTCCTTCAGGCGGGGTTACCTGGGATGTCTTACTAGATGCATATATGACGTATGGTGTAAGTGAAGAACTATTTAGAAGACACTACTACCTAATCGCTGAGCCAAGTTACAAAGAGAAGGAGTATGAAAATATTATAAAAATCGAAACTGATGAATCATCTGTTAAAAGATTTCTAGAAATTGAAGACACATTCGTTAAAAAATATGGAAAGCCGCCTAGTCAGCAGTTTCGGAATAGGTAGGTTTAAATATTTGTTCAACTCTATTAACTCTTTGATGGAAGAAGAACTCTTACGTCCCTCTGAGGTTGCTAAGAAGTTCGGTATATCTGTTAAGACTCTTTGGAAGTGGCAGAAGAAGGGTATTATTAGAGCTGTCAAGCTTCCAACAGGTAAGCTCCGTTATCCAAAGAGTGAGGTTGAAAGACTATGGAGGCAGTTAAAAGCTACAGAATCCCAGTAGATGCTCCGAAAGATCTAATTGAAGAATACTTCAAAGTTAAGCAAAAAGCTTTAGACATAATCTTCTCACATGTTAAGTTCTCTGGGAAGGCTCACCTTAA
>Ga0209080_1000591_pt1 | contig 23288 bp, 20 predicted proteins | sample JNZ110809AmetaG_FD_184123 | JGI IMG/M metagenome (GOLD analysis project Ga0209080, IMG submission 184123) | Hot spring microbial communities from Jinze hot spring, China to study Microbial Dark Matter (Phase II) - JNZ 110809A (SPAdes) (version 3) ...
AGGCCGTAAAAGACATGGAGTTGAGAGGTGAAGTATGCTACGAAGTCGTGAGTAAGGGGAAGCGCAAAGTCAAGCTCTACAGCATTTGCCGGTAAGCTATTGAACGTTCAATAATGCTTAACAAGGGGCTCACTATATAAAACTCCTAGGTGAGCTAGTTGAAGCTAGTGGACTCGTACATGTACCTCGATAAGCTCAGGGATATCATATATTCTCTGCTAGAGCTGAGAGACAGGGCCAAGGAATCCGGGTCAGAGCTCATTCCAATACGCGAGGCAACGCCGCTCGTCCGCTACGGCTTCATATCTATGTTTAAAGGAGGCGTTATAATGGACGTTACGAACGAAGAGCAGGCAAGAATTGCAGAAGAAGCGGGAGCGGTCGGAGTAATGATCCTCGACAAGCTACCCTATGACGTGAGAATGGCGGGTGGCGTGGCGAGAACGGCCGATTTAAACGTAATAGTGAGCGTTATGAACGCGATCACCATACCAGTGTCCGCTAAGTGCCGTATAGGGCATAGAGAAGAAGCGAGGTTGCTGGAGGAGGTAGGCGTAGATCTCATTGATGAAAGCGAGGTCTTAACGCCAGTTGACGAGAAAAATCACATCAACAAGTGGGACTTCAAGACGCCGTTTGTTAACGGTGCCAGAAACCTTCCTGAGGCTTTGAGGAGGATATATGAGGGAGCGTCGATGATCAGGACCAAGGGTGAGCCCGGTACGGGCAACGTCGCGGAAGCTGTCAGGCACATGAAGCTCGTAAACAGGGACATCGCAACCCTGAGAGGGTACTATCTGAGCGGAGACTACGAAGCCATATGGCTTTACTCCAAGGAGAACAAGGTACCGTACGAGCTAGCGCTACTGACCGCCAGGCTCGGCCGCATGCCGGTTGTCAACTTCGCCGCAGGAGGTATTGCAACGCCGGCTGACGCGGCTTTAATGATGTGGCTGGGATCGGATGGAGTCTTCGTGGGCTCAGGCATATTCAAGAGCCAAGATCCAGGAAACAGGGCTAGGGCAATAGTGCTGGCGACGTCGTTTTACGATGACCCGGAAACAGTCGTAGAAGCCCAGAAAATGGTCTCGGAGAGGTATGCGATGATGGGCATTGATGTTAGAACGCTTAAACCAGAGCAGTTAATGCAAGTTAGAGGAGAGTAGTCGTGATCACTATAGGCGTGCTAGCTTTACAGGGAGACTTCTTAGAGCACCTAGAGATACTAAGAGAAATTGGGGTAAATGCCAAGCCCGTCAAGAAATCCGAAGACCTAAGCGGCATCGACGCTCTGGTAATACCGGGAGGAGAGTCTACCACGATCGGCACACTCATGAAGGTCAGAAACCTCATTGAACCCGTAATAAAACTAGCTGAAAGCGGCGTACCAATACTCGGCACTTGCGCCGGTGCTGTGCTAATGGCCAAGAAGGTCGTTGACAGGGTTGTGGGTGAAACGGGGCAGGTAACGCTGGGCTTAATGGATATTAGCGTGGTAAGAAACGTGTTTGGAAGGCAGAAGAACTCGTTTATAACCGACGTAGAAGTAGAAGGAATGGGCATTGTGAAAGCCGCTTTCATACGCGCACCTGGAATAATCGATGCCTGGGGGTCAGCGAGAATAATAGGATACGTAGACCACCCGGCAGTGGGCAGGATTGGTGCAGCCGCTCTGCAGGGTAACCTAGTAGCTGTGACCTTCCACCCAGAGATAACTGGCGATAAGAAAGTATACCAGTACTTGATCTCGAAGATAGTGAAGTAAACTCCCTTAACGAACCGTATTTCCCCACTCAGCCCTCTGCACCTGTACCTTCACGGTGCAGCCCTAGTATAGTCGGCAGGGTACTGTCTCATGGTCCGAATAGTCGGCATCGACCCCGGCACAAAAACGTTTGACGTCGTCGCCCTCGAAGATAACGCCATTAAAGTCGAGCGGAGCTTTGACACTCCGCTAATAGCCTCTAACCCTCAGGTACTCGTCGAGGCCGTAGACGCATTAAACCCAGACTACGTCGTAGCTCCTTCCGGTTATGGCGTACCCGTAACCTTTGGCGATAACGTTCTCGATGCTAGAAGGTTTGCAGTAGAGGTTTTACTCCTCAGCACCGAAGAAGACATCAGCGCTGGGGTTAGGAGCGGCGAGGTGGGTATATGGGTTTACGACGCCCTCGCAAAGGTGGTATCTCACCTAGTTAGTAGGTATGGTGGAAAAACCTTGTTCCTACCGGCCGTAATACACCTGCCCACTATACCCCGATACAGAAAAATCAACAAGATCGATATGGGGACCGTTGATAAGCTGGCATCCACGTTCCTCGCCGTTTACGAGGTGAGCGAGAAGTACGGGTATGACACGAACAGAGTAAATATCGTTGTCGCGGAGCTCGGTTACGGCTACACTGCAACCATAGCCGTTAAGAACGGTGTTATAGTTGACGGCGTGGGCGGCACGTACGCGTCCACAGGAATGCTTACACCTGGGGCAGTAGACTTCGAAGTCGTAGTAGGCGCTAAAACGTGGAAAAGGTGGGATGTTTTTCACGGAGGCGTACTCTACGGCACTGAGCTACGGGAGCTTGACGAGATCATAAGACGCTTCGAGAACGGTGAAGAACCCTACGCAAGCATGTTCAAGGCTTTCATTGAGGGGGTGGTAAAAGACATTAATAGGATGATCGTGTCCACGCCGGGAGCGGACATGGCCGTCTTGACGGGTAGGCACGGTAAGAACGCCAAGATCGCTAAGTACATCGGCGATCTGCTCAAGGACGTGGAGGTGGTGACGTTGAGGGGGCTTAAAGGGGCTTCTAAAGCCAAAGAAGCCGCTCAGGGGTACGCAGCGATCGGTGAAGGCATCGTAGGCACGTGGTTTAAAGACCTGGTCAAGTATATGGGTGTAGAGAGCTCGTGCGGGGCATCGGTAGACTACGTTATTCACCCAAGGGCTCGGGAATTTGTTGCAAGAGTTAGGAAGGCGTACATAGAGACTGTTCGTAGGCCAAAACTATGTAATGAAGCGTAGTGGAAGATGAACGGCGCATTTTTAGGTCTTGCCACTCCACCGAAACTAAGAGCTGGAGTAAAGCCCTATCGCCAACAGTAATGCCGGGTGCTCACCGCTTCGTGGAGTAATTGTACCGTGCCTATTACTGGGATGAGAGCAATTCCACGGTATACTTTTTTATATTTTGACCAACATTTATACACATGAAGGTGTTCGAGTCAATGGACCAGTTTGTAGTATTAACTATTATCGGCGCCATAATTCTAGTACTTGGAATAGCGTTGTTCGCCGGTAAGAGGCGCGGTGGGGGGCTACTAGTCCTGATCGGGGTTCTCTGGTTGTTAACCATGGCACTTTACTACGGGCTCTCGTACGCTGGAATATATGGAACACCACATCCACTGAACAACGTCATTGGCGTGATAATACTGGTAGCCGGATTGGGGATCACTCTACAGTACCTGAGGAGAAGGCCTGGAAAAACGGGCCAGGGTGAAGGGAAGTGACGTCTGGAAGGGTAGGACCTGCACTTTGGACGGTCTCAATCATAGTGGCAATACTGTTCGTTGCGTTTTTCATATATATAGGAGTAGACATTCTAGCTAAGGGCGTTGATAAGCCATCCGACTGGCTAATTACACAGCCCTTCGTGATGCTTGGCAGGGACTTCTGGTTTGGTGTGGGTTTGGTGCTCTGGCTTGCGGGGACCGTGTTGTTCTTCATGGAGCTACTGGGCTGGACGGTTAAGGGTGGAAGGCTCGTCAAGCAGATAATAAGGTGGGATGCAGTGGACATCTCAATAACGGCGCTCTGCGCAGCCGTCTACGGAGGTGCTCTAGCGGCAACTGGTGGTATACCGATAATACCAGGCTTCACGTGGATCAGGCCGGCAAACGCTCTAGCACCGCTTTTCGGCATACTCTTCGGCATACCGGGAGCACTCGGCACCTCTATAGGAAACTTCATAGCAGACGCTTTGGCGGGCTATCTAAGTGTAGGCAGTATCGGGGGCTTCGTGGGCAACTTCGTAATAGCGTACGTGCCCTACAAGCTAATGAAAGACCACACGTTCAGAACGCCGAGAAGCATTGTAGAGTTCTACGTGTGGTGCGTCTTGGTATCAAGCGTGTGGTGCTCAATATACATATCATGGTGGCTGGACGCTTTAGAGCCTGTAATAGGGTTACCGAGAAGCATGGTATGGGGTTGGTTTGCACCGTGGGTAATATTTAACAATGCATTCATAACGGCGATCGTAACGCCCATACTAGGCTTCATACTCTACCCGCCAATAAAAGCACGGGGACTTTACTGGGCCGATAGAGTAGAGTTTAAGGCCTAGTGATAAAGGTCTTTTTTCCCCGGAGGTGCCCTCTTAGTGTCAACTACTTGCATTAAAGGCTTAGTGCTCACGATGGACGAGAAGGGCACTGTGCTACCAAGAGGCCTGGTTGTGTTTGATGGCGTGGACGGCGTGATCACGGCCGTCGACAAGGAGGAGAACCTGGGGAAGCATAAGTGCGATGTTTTAGAAGGAGGGGAGAACCACGTCGTCATGCCGGGTTTAATTAACACGCACACTCACACCCCCATGATCGTCTTCCAGGGCCTCTTTTCAGGGTTAACGGGCTTCAACTGGCTGAAGAGGGTGTGGTTTCTGGAGGGATTACTGAAGCCGAGCGACATCTACCTCTCCGCGAAGATGGCAATGGTGCTGATGCTGGAAAACGGGATAACCACGTTTTCTGATCACTATTTCTACGAAGAAGAGGTTGTAAAGGCCGTGGAAGAGGTGGGTATGAGGGCCGTGCTCGCGAAGAGCATTGTAGAGTACAGCGAGCATGCTCCCAAGCACAGCGTCAAGGACTCGGTTGACTTCGCGTTGAAATACGCCAACGCAGCCGGCGGGAGGGTGAGCACGATGATCGGCATACACTCACTTTACTCTTGTAGTATCGAGACAGTGCGCGAAGCCGTAGAAGCCTCGCTTAGTACCAATATAAAGATACACATGCACTTCTCCGAGTCCCTACACGAGGTGGAGCACGTCAAGGAGAAGTACGGCACTACGCCGGCAGAGCTGGCAGAGAAAGTTGGATTAATGGAGGCGAGGCCATTATTGGCTCACGCGACGTACCTGACCGATAGGGATCTAGAAATACTCGGCAGGTATAAACCCGGCGTAGCGTACTCGCCATTTACAATAATGAGCTGGGGCCAAGGCGTCGCGAGAGTACATGAACTACTGGAGAAGGGCGTGCACGTATCGCTTGCCACGGATGGCCCCCTTACGAGTGGTGACCTCTGCCTATTCAAAGAAATGAAGTTTACAATAGCAGTGCAATCTAGTGTCTACAGGTATCCGGGTAGAATTGCTCCGAGGAACGTGTTGGAGATGGCTACGAGGATTGCTGCCTTAAACCTCGGGCTGGAGAACAAGGTGGGATCCCTGGAACCGGGTAAGAGGGCTGATATACTGGTCTTGAAGCCAAGGCTAAGTAGATCTATTGGGCTGCACGAGGACCCCTACCACACTGTTGTGTACAATTTAGGTTGCGAAAGCGTCTCCATGGTTTACGTAAACGGTAAAAAGCTGGTTGATAGAGGCAACGTCGTGGGAATTAGCGTCGAAAGGCTCTATAAACGCGTACTCGATATTAGAGAGCGAATTATGAACGAGGCTGGAAGTGGAATGGAGGGTTTTAGCCGCCACTAGCTTATGGTACTACTTAAGGGTGAAGGTGGCTTCTAGTGGCCTTCACGGGGCTTTACCTACCTAGGGATAGCATCATACACAAACTAGACGCGCGGGTCAAGCTAGTTTGGTTTATACTGGCATTTGCCGCATCCATAGCATCTCAGTGGGACGGCTCTGTCTCAGTATTCGTCTACGCATCACTGATCGTGGGCCTGACGCTGGCCAAGATCTCCATTAAGAGGGCGGCGCTGATCGTGGCATACAGTATAGTGTTCTTCGTAGTAACGGTACTGGTATGGGCGTCGATGTACCAGGGTGTTGGTACATACCTATGGACATTTCCACTAGCGAACATAAGGATAACGGACGTAGGGCTATTAGTGGGGTTGGGCAAATTCTTTCTCATAGTAAACCCGATCACGGCCTTCCTGCTACTAGTAACGACCACTAAAATGTATGACTTAGTCCAGGTGTTTACTAGGATGGGCGTTCCTTACAAAGTCGGTTACATGTTCATGCTGGCCTTTGGACTGTTACCGTACACGCTAATGGAGTTTAAGAACGTGATAGACGTGCAGAGGGCCCGTGGAATACCGGTGGACTCGAAGAACCCGGTTAAAAGGATCATTTACACGGTCCCCGTGTTCGTCCCCGTGATCATCAGGATGCTCAGTTATGCCTGGGACTTAAGCGTGGTGCTGAATGTAAGGGGTTTTGGTGCCAGTAAGAACAGGACATTCTACTTCTCCCTTAAGTGGAGTAGCCGTGACACCGTTGCAGTGGTGGTGCTGGTAGTTCTTTATGTACTGCTTATAGCCTTAAAGCTCACGGGCTTCTCTACGTACTACTACGTCGTCAAGGCGCTCGGTGAGTAGGTGTTCGGCGTGGTGGACGCTATTAGGGTTGAAAACCTCTGGTTTAAGTATATTGGGTCAGATGAGTGGGTTTTGAAGGACATTTCCTTCGGGGTTCGTGAGGGAGAAACGGTAGTGATTATGGGGCCCTCGGGATGCGGCAAGTCAACGCTGCTTTACGTGCTCGTTGGCATGATACCGCACATCATCAGGGGCGAGATCAGGGGTCACGTCAGCTTGATGGGGCTCGACGTCTTAAGGTCAAGGCCCGAAGAGCTCACCCGGCTGGTAGGTCTTGTCTTCCAGAACCCGGAGATACAGGTAATAATGCCGAGCGTAGTGGAGGAGATCGCGTTCGGCCTTGAAAACCTGAATTTGAGTACCAGTGAGATCGATAAGAGGATCAGGGAAATTTTAGAATTAACGGGCCTAGTTCACAAGATGCACGAATCACCCTATTCATTATCCCTCGGAGAAAAGCAGGTTCTGGCTATAGCTTCTGTGCTCGCTCTCAGACCTAGAATACTCGTACTAGACGAGCCCACGTCGATGCTGGATCATCCCGGCACACGGCGAATACTCGAGTTAATTGAGAAGATTAAAAGAGAAACCAGTATGACGCTAGTAGTCGTGGAGCACAGAATCGAGTGGGTTGCCGAACACGCCGATAGGATCCTCATAATGGAGGATGGAAAAATAGCGTGTGAGGGGGCGCCCAGTGAGATATTCAGTGACAAAGACCTAGTAGTAAAGACCGGTGTTAGGCCACCTCAAGTTAGTGAGATATTCTACAGGATCTTGGACTCTAAGCCGGGCTCGTTCCCCAAGATACCCGTAGCGCTTAGGGAAGCCGTGGAGTCCCTAAAAGCAAATCCCAAATTAAAGTCAGCCCACACCGTAGTAGCGCCTACCACGCTGAAGGAAGGAAGTGTTGAGGATTTCGCGAAGGGTAGAGTTGTAATAGAGGTTAGGGACTTATGGTTTAGGTATGGTAGAGGCCTTCCCTGGATTCTACGAGGCGTAAATCTAGAAGTACGTGAAGGGGAGTTCCTAGCAATTATTGGGCACAGCGGTGCTGGTAAGACAACGCTTGTGAAGCACTTTAACGGACTCTTGAAGCCTGTTAACGGCTACGTTAAGATACTCGGCTACGATACGCGTAAAACATCCGTCTCCACGCTCGCTAGAATTGTGGGAATGGTGTTCCAGAACCCCGAAGCCCAGTTCTTCGCTAGTACCATATATGACGAAATGAGCTTTGCGCTTAGAAAAATAGGTTTAAGTAAGGAAGAAGTTGAGGGAAGAATAAAAGAAGCCCTTGAAGCGGTTGACCTGCAAAAACCACTGCAGATGTCACCGCACCTGTTAAGCTTCGGCGAGAAGCATAGGCTCGCCATAGCCAGTATCTTGGCGCTAAGGCCTAAGGTGATAGTTCTAGACGAGCCTTTCTCAGGGCTAGACTACAAGCGTAGCTTACAGTTACTGTTGGTTTTGAAGAAGTTCACCAAGCTTGGAGGAACAGTAGTGCTCGTCGCGCACGACTTGCAGCTGATAGGCGAAGTGGCTGACAGGGTGGTTGTGCTGTCCGGCGGTAAAATAGCTCGTGAAGGAACCACCCGAGAGGTGCTGAGCGACGTGGAGTGGCTTGCTGAGCACGGGTTTATACCGTTACAGTCAACGTTACTGGCTAGGGAACTCGGAATAGTGGACGCCGTTAAGACGGGAGAAGTGGCGGAGGCTATAGTGCAACTCTTAAATCCCCAATTCCCGGCGTGATCGGGTGGCAGGCTTGTCAGAGCCCGTCCACATAAAGGCCCGTAAGGGGGAGATAGCAGAGCACGTAATTGTGGCAGGAGACCCTGCTAGGGTTAAGCTAGTATCAGGGCTCCTGGAGACCCCTAAACTAGTTAGTGATATCAGGGGCTACCACGTCTACACGGGGCTATACCGCGGGGTCCCAGTAACCGTGGCTGTTCATGGCATCGGCTCAGCATCGGCTGTGCTGGTCCTGGAGGAGCTAATTATGCTAGGAGCTAGAGTAGTCGTTAGACTCGGTACCTGCGGGGGCATGGTCAAGGAGCTGGATGTCGGCGACCTCGTGATACCTACCGGTGCTTCGTACTACTGTGGAGGACTATTCCACCAGTACGTTGAAGAACCAGTGTGTCAGGCTGCTCTGCCTAGTTACGAGTTACTGGAAAACATAGTTACGCAAGTACGTAAACTCGGCAAAAAGCACATGGTGGCCCCAGTAGTTAGCTGTGACGCATTTTACACCGAGCCGGGCTTCGTAGAGAAGTGGGTTAACAGGGGCATGGTCGCCGTTGACATGGAAACAGCGCCGATACTCGCAGTCAGCTTATTGAGGAGAGTTAAGGCCGCCTCAGTGTTGATAGTCAGCAACTCCCTCGTAAAGCCTACAGGCTTCGCCTTAGCTAGTGAGCTGGAAAGGCATGTCAAAGATGTTGCACCGGCTGTGTTAGAGGCCCTCATCCGTACTAGTGTGAGGTGAGAGGCGGTGAGCACCGTCAAGGAGAGGGTGGACACCATAGTATGCGGAAAGTACGTCATGACGTTGAATCCATACGACTTCGTTATACCGAGAGGGGCTATCGCCATCAAGGACGGGCTCATAGTAGACGTTGGTGACGAGTACAGCATCAAAGACAGGTATGTAGCTGAAGACGTCGTGGAGAGAAAACACCACGTAGTTATGCCCGGTCTACTCGACTGCCACGTGCATACACAGCAACTCCTACTGAGGTCGGCACTAGGTGACGTGTTAATGCAAATGCCCCCAGTATGGACGAAGATCCTGGTCCCCTTCGAAGAGGCCATGAGTGAGGACCTCGCCAGGCTCTCAACACAGGCCAGCATACTTAACATGTTAAAGAACGGTGTAACCTACTTCGTTGAAGCCGGCGCACCCTACCCGGAAATCCTCGTGGAGGAGGCCATCAAGTCCGGGATTAAAGGCGTAGTAACTTACGCAACTTACGACGTAGTCGAAGGAGAGACTAGGCGCACGTCCGAGGTAATGGAGAGGGCTTTAATGCTTTACGAGGGGTTTAGCAAGGCTAGTAGCAGGGTTCGTATATGGATGAGCTTAAGGCAGGTAATGATGTCTTCTGAAGAACTAGTGAGATCCGTCATGGAAGAGTGCAGAAAACACGGCATCGGGTTAACGCTCCACCTGGCCGAGTACCAGGGCGAAGTAGACTACACCTTGAGCAAGTACGGTATGAGGCCGCTGGAATACATGGTTTACAGAGGTATAGGTGAGATCAAGCCGGTGATCGTGGCGCACGGGATCTACCTCTCGCCCGTGGAAATAAGCCTGCTCAAGAAGCACGGTATAGGCTTGTGCTGGTGTCCTACCGTAGACTCCTGGCTCATGGGCATACACTGGACCGGGCTACTCGACGACGAGGACCTAATAGCTGGCATAGGAAGTGATGGCGGCGCGTGGAATAGGCTTGACGTTTTACACGAAATTAAGGTGGCAAGGGCCATTGGTAAGGCCGTAGCTAACTCCCTGTTTTACTACAAGTCTGGCACTAGTGCACGGAGGCTTCTTAAAATGGCCACTGGACATGGCGGAGCCCTGGTAGGTGAGAGAGTTGGGGTGATCGGCAAAGGCTATCCAGCTGACCTAGCGGTGCTTAACGTGTCATCCATTAAGACTATGCCAGTTATAGACCCCGTAGATGCTGTAGTCAGCTACTTAGAGGGTGATGCTGTTACAGACGTGCTCGTAGATGGGGTGTTCGTGGTTAAAAACGGCAATGTGATTACAGTGGATGAAGAGCGCGTGCTAAAGGAGTTACTCGATCGCGAAGACCAGGTAAGAGAGGTCGTTCACGAGCTATTTAAGAAGTTGCCAATAAGCCCGCCCAGCTGAAAACACGCTCTCACGCAGTTCTCATGGGTTAGAGCAGGCGGTTTTGAAGATTCCCAGGAGGAGCGCTTAGAGGCGTCACATGATCTCGAGACCTCGGCACAGTCTTGTGAAGAAAGCAGCCGCGTAGCTTAGAGCACGCGACAGGCATAACGCTCGTGCTAACGTCACCGCGTTAGCTACTCGGAGCCTTCCTTAGGCCGAGTTCCTCTAAGATTCTCTTAACTCTAGCCTCGATCTCGGGGGGTTCAGGGGCTAGCGGCGGCCTGGGATGCGGTTTCACGGGCGTGCCCAGAGCCGCGAGAACGGTCTTTACCGCTGTTGGGTACGATGACGTGTAATCGTAGACTTTTGTAAGTTTTAACAGCTTTTTCCAAGCATCGAGGGCCAGCTCAATGTCACCTCTTGACCACGCATTGTACATTGCTAGATGCAATTGCGGCGTGGCGTTAGCTAGCGCGGTGATCCCGCCGTCGCCTCCCATCATTAGAACTGGCAGTAACATGTCGTCTAGCCCGGTAAACACTGCAAAGTCCCTTCTCACGGACTTAACCTCTTGTATTAGTGTCCTCGTGTACGTGAAGCTGTCATATGTCACCTTAGCTCCTGCGAGGTTGTCGTATTCGGCTGCGAGCTCCACGTACAGCTGTACCGGTATGTTGACGCCTGTTAGTGCTGGTAAGTTGTACACTACTACGGGGATGTCAAGCGTCTCGGCTATTTTAGAGAAGTGTTCTTTAAGCCTTTTCGGGGCTAGCTTGAAGAAGAAGGGAGGTGCAACAACTACGCCCGTAACGCCCATATCCACGAAGACCTTTCCAAGCTTAATGCACTCCTCGGTACTGTTAGCCGTTATACCCGGTAGTATCCAGGCCTTGTCACCCGCCTCTTCGAGGACGGCCTTAACCACGAGTACTGACTCCTCCCGGGTCAGGTGCACGAATTCCCCAGTAGTGCTGTTGGGGAAAAGCCCGTGAACACCGCTACTAACCAAGTAGCCGGTAAGCCACTTTAAGGCTTCAATGTCAACTGAGTAGTCCCCTCGAAAGGGGGTGATGAGAGGCACTATTATCCCGTAAAGCCTCAAGCCATACCACCTGTGCCCCACAAGGAATACATACTACTCCACAAATATAGTTGCTCGTAGCCCCTTACCACGAACTTAGCAGTTATTTGTAATAGTGGCCCTTGATTAATTGGTGTTGGGGTGTGGGAGAGGTGATTAAGAACGCCGATACGTTAAGGAGAAGCGATTTACATGGGCTTTTAATCGAGGCAGTTGAATGTGCGCTTCGCGTAGCAGATCCTTATGGTGCCGTCACCTCACACCTGGGTGTTAAGGGTGGCGAGCTGTTAGTTGGAAATAGGAGAATCGATGTTAAAGGCTCTGTCCATGTGGTGGGGTTCGGTAAGGCGTCTAGGAGGATGGCCGAGGCCGTTCTCAATGTCCTTGGAGATAGGGTTGCAGGAGGTGTGGTAGTACATCCCGGTGAACGGGGGCGCGTTGGACCGATCGAGGTCTTGGATGGTGATCACCCGTTACCTGGCTTAAATACGTTGAAGTCTTCGCAGAGGTTACTGGAATACCTTGAACACGTCAGTGAAAGGGACATCTTACTGGTGTTGGTTTCCGGTGGCGGTTCGGCGCTTTTTGAGATACCCGAAGAAGGCGTTACGCTCGAAGACGTGGCGTGGATTACTCGCGAGTTAATGAGACGAGGTGTTGGCATTTACGAGCTCAATACAGTTAGGAAAAGGCTTTCGCGGGTTAAGGGGGGTAAGCTGCTGAGATACATTAATGCCTCACGTGTAGTGTCACTAATAGTTAGCGATGTCATCGGGGATAGGGTAGATGTGGTGGCATCAGGCCCCACGGCACCCGATGAGACAAGCTTCGCGGATGCGTATAGTGTCCTAGAGAGGAGTGGGCTACTAGGGAGTCTACCACGCCACGTGAGGGAACTCCTCGAAAGGGGTGTTAGAGGCGAGGTGCCAGATACACCTAAACCCGGGGATCCCTGCTTTAGTAAGGTAGACAACGTGGTCATCCTCAGCAATCAGGCCGTGCTGGAAGCTCTATCCCGCGTGCTTAGTGCACGTGGTTTTAACGTGCTTGTCCTCACCTCGATGCTTGAAGGCGAGGCGAGGGAGGTAGGCAGGGTGCTGGCATCGATCATAAGGAATGTTCACAAGTACGGTAAACCGGTTCCAAAGCCTGCAGCAATACTTGCAGGCGGGGAAACCGTTGTAACCGTTAGAGGTAGCGGTGTAGGCGGTAGGAACCAGGAACTATGCCTTTCACTGGCCATGGGTATTAGCGATCTCCCGGACACTGTAGCGGCCTGCGTAGCTACGGATGGCATTGACGGCGTCAGCCCGGCAGCCGGTGCACTAGTAGATGGTAAAACAGTTGAAAAGGCCCTCACCATGGGACTAAACCCCATAAACTACCTGGAAAACAACGACAGTTACACGTTCTTCTACAGGCTTGGACAGGTGATCGTGACGGGGTACACGGAGACCAACGTAAACGACTTGTTCATTTCGCTAATTAAGTAACAATTTCAGAGCGCCTTTGCATTGTTCTTCAGAACACTACTATTCAGCCGCCTACTGCGCCTTCCCGTCACTAAGCTGACTATGAGTAGTAGTGCTATGTTGGTCAGGAGCCCCCAGAACCCCTCGTACACTCCTAGAGGGCTTCTCCTCAGGATAACCTGTATGTACGCTACCGTTAACATGCCTCCCGCCATGCCTGCCAGTGCCCCGTGCTTGGTTACCAAGCCCTTCCCGTACACGCCGAGTACGAGCGCCGGGAAGAACTGTACAATGCCCGCGTAACCTACGAGCAGAAGGTATACTAGTACGCCCGGTGCTAGTAGTGCAAATACCAGTGAAGCTAAGGCTAAGATAGCCGTGAACGCCCTCGCAGCTAGTAGGAGCTCCCTTCCACTAGCTCTGGGCTTAAGTAGCCTCTGGTACATGTTTCTAGCGAATAGTGCTCCCGATACGTGTAGGATCGCGGCTGCAGTTGATATCGAGGCTGCCAAAGCGCCCGCGCCAACGAGTCCCACCACCCATGGAGGGAGGAGCGCTTTTGTGGTAACCATGAAAGCGTGGTCACTGTAGGGCTTCTTGTACAGAGGTATGCTGATCACCCCCTTGAAGAAGAGCGCGAGACCCGTTAACCCGACCAGTATTGCGGGTATTTGTGAGACCTGGTAAATGCCCACTAGGACGGCGCTCCGCTTAGCCGTCTTCACGTCTCTGGCCGCGAACACGTTTTGCACCCTGTTAGGCCATAGCCAGAAGGCCAGTGGCGCCGCTACGAGTAGGGTTGCCATCCACGCGAAGTCGTCTGGCTTTAACGTAAGGCTGAACGCTGACTCCGGAGGCTTGCTGGCCGCGTAGTGTTCGAGCACCTTGAACACGTTCCCTAGGCCCCCGAAGGCAACTAGGGGCGCTAGTACTCCCACGAGCCACACTGCAATGAGCATTATGGCCCCTTGAAGAACGTTGATCAGCGCCACGCTTAAAAGCCCCCCTATAACAGTGAACACTGCTATAAGCACGAAGGCCACTATGCTGGCCGTTAAGGGGTCTACTGTCCCGTAGGATGCCTCTTCCAGTATGTATCCGGCACCCTGGATCTGTAGCTGTATGTATGGTATAGACCACAGCGCGCCCGTTACGGCGGCAAACGCCCCCACGACCTTGCTGTCGTATAGGTCTTCGAAGGCGTCGGCTACTGTGAGCCAGCCCCTCTCCTTGGCCTTGGACCAGAGGAACGGTATTATTAGAAGGCCTATGAGGTATCCCACCATCCCGTAGAGGTTTACTGCGAATACCCTAATGCCCTCGCTTGCCGCGGCACCCGGCAGCCCCAGGAACGTGTACGCGCTATATATGTTAGCTCCTAGGCTAAGCCAAACCACCAGTAGGCCTAGGGCTCTGCCGGCGACGAACCATGTATCTACTGCCATTAGGACCTTGTGCCTTTTAATTGTGGCGATGATGCCTGTGATCGTCGTTACCGTCAACCACCCTATAATTATGCCGAGCGCTACGTAGCCCGCTTCCGCGCCCATGGCTTTACCCCCATACGTGCTTCTTATCAACGTAGTAGGCTACTACCATTAAGGCGAAGATCTCTAGGAACCAAGCTAGGCAGTAAAACCACAGTAGGGGCATGCCCAAGATCTCGGGTTCCACCCTGTTGCTGAAGGGCAGGCCCAGTAGGGGTATGTATGCTAGAACCAAGATTATCGCGTAAAACAGCTTCTTGCTCATAGTGCTCACTACTTTTTATTCTTAGTGTAGCCCTGAATTTAAAAGCGTGTTCAAAGGCATTGCAGGCCTATTTGAGTTCCACGCGGGGTCCCTTTCGTGCAAGCCTCTAGTAGCGGTCTCCCAGCCCTCTTAAGAGCTCCTAGTGCCATCCTGAACCAAGACGGAGTGCGTAAACCGCGTGTACTCCCGGGCCACTACAACGACCGCCACTAGGTTAGCCACAGGAGGTAAATTACATGTACATGATACACCTCCAATTACCGACATGATGATGGAGTTAACGTGAATGCCCCCCAGCCCGAGTTAAGGCTTTACGAGAAGCCACTGATGATCTTTCCTGGGTACAAACGTTAACTAATAGTGTCGTCAGGGAACACCTGTACAGAAAGCTCAGATTTGTCGTTGGAACGCTTAGAAGCGCTCAGGTGGAGCTGGTGTCGAGAAACAGGCTAGTAGGGGCTAGTGGGGTAGAGATGCACATTGCCACGCTCGCATCTAAGACGAGGTATGCACTCCACGAAATGCACCTAAAGCATACGTTTAGATATGCATGCTTCCGGGGAAATTTATGATCTCAATTAGCATAAGGTTTTCAACCCCCTTGGTCATCTAGAATGACGCGAAGAACGAATATAAATAGGCCGTGAAGCCGGGTAAATGGCTAGATCACATAGATGTACGGACTCTGTGAGTAAGTGGTACTTAAATTCCCCGCGAAGCAGTCTATCAGTGCTTGGTGAATGATTATGCTAGGCTTTAAAACCGCTATTGGATTAAGTATCGTGGTGCTGTTGATCTCGGCGCTGATAATTAGGGGCCGTAAACCGCAGATCCCCATTTGGAGCGTAATGGCCTTTGCATCCTTTATAACAATAGCCTCAGGACTAGTGAACACGGACGAGCTCGGATCAGTAATCGACCTCGATGTGATCCTCTTCCTCATAGGGATGTTCAGCATTACGGGCCTGGCAGAGTCGTCGGGCTTGTTAAACACCATGACTGCCTGGTTCCTTGGCCTGTTTAAAAACACTAAACTCCTGATCTACGCTTTCTCCGCGCTATTCGGACTACTTGCGGCTATAGCCATGAACGACACAGTAGCGCTCATAGGCCCTCCCATGGCCTATACCATTGCCAAGGCGCTAGACATCAACCCCACAGCGATGTTTCTGTTACTAGCCTACTCGCTAACAATAGGTTCAGCTATGACGCCGATAGGCAACCCACAGAACGTGCTAATAGCCGAGAAATCCGGCTTGACTGCGCCATTCTTGAAATTCACTGCATACCTCACCATACCCACGATCATAAACTTGCTGGTAACGCCTCTCATCGTCGCGAAGTATTATGGAATAGAGCGCAGTAGTGCTAACGGGGTGCTGATCATGCCTCATGAGCAGCTGAAAAACAAACGAGACGCCGTGCTAGCTGGAATTGGTATGGCGGTGTCGATCTCGGCGCTAATCGTGAACGATACACTGGACCTAATGGGCCTCCCGCATATATCACACAGAGGGTTCATACCGTTTGTAATAGCGGCAGCCCTCTACCCGTTGTCGAGTGAACCGAGAAAAGTGATCGCAAGTGTTGATTGGGGTACAATACTCTTCTTCATGACGATGTTCATATCCATGGAGGGTGTCTGGAGGAGCCGTTTATTGGATTTCCTCGTAAGTGCGTTCCTCCCAGTGAAACACCTAGACGTAGCAGTGAACATCGCCTCGATAACAGCGCTGTCAATATTGGGTAGCCAGCTGATAAGTAACGTTCCCTTTGCACGGCTAATAATAGAGTACATGAAAAGTGTCGGCTACACAGGGGGAGATGAACTCTCGTGGATAACGCTCGCCATGTCCACCACTATTGCGGGGAACCTGACGCCCCTAGGTGCAGCGTCAAATATCATCATTATCGAGTACCTCGAATCCAAGATGAACACGACGATCACGTTCAAGGAATTCCTGAAGCTTGGCGCGATCGTGACCGCCGTGAACGCGCTGGTATACATGGCCCTCTTGGAGGCGGAATTCTACTTAACAACACATCATTAACGGCCTAGCCGTTTTATTCTTCTAGCCCTCTGACGATACCTTAGAAGCCTATTAGTACTGTGAGAGGCATTTAATCTTCACTTCCTCGAACAGGGCGTTCTTACAACCGAAAACTCCTTGTTTTCTGCCAGCATATCTTTCATCACGATAAAGAGGTATCATATAGTAAGAATCCAAACGCGAGGAGCGTGTTCACAAGCCCTAAGAGCTGGAGAGCCCTCATTGTTAGCGGTGTCGCGGACGTAGCTATATCGTGGTCACCTCTTAGGGTTACACCTCTACCTAGGCTTTAAGGGCCGAGGATTTCTCCTTCAGCATTATTTTGGGTTCTTCAAAGCCTACGCTGGCGGCCCGTATCCCGCTAGCTTGCCGCGAGCGATTCATATAAGACTTAACGCGTTTGAGGGCGGTTTGATCCGGCTGCGAGTAGACGTCTACGGGTTGCCCGATCTTCTCTGATCCTAGGAATCTATCGCGCCAGCAGCCTTCACTTAGGATCGAGTGCGATCTCCTCCGGTTCGATGCCTTCTTCCTCGACCATGAGTACGCATTGATTGCTTTAAATACCTGCCTTGAATTAAAATTAACGTACCAGGTGATGAAGCACGAAGAGGAGAATACTGCTTGTATTTGTGCTACTCGGGCTTATCTCCCTGACTGCTGATATGGTTTACGAGGGGGCCAGATCCGTTAGCGGGGCCTACCTGGAGTACCTGAAAGCACCTGCAATAGCCTCCTCCATTGTAGGAGTAGGAGAGTTTTTAGGGTATGTCCTTAGGTTTGTAAGCGGTGCCTTGGCATCCTACATAGGGTCTTCAGCTGCTTTCTGGGGCTTTATAGCGCTGGGTTATGCCATGAACGTCACACTCTTACCCTTACTAGCTTTCACAAGCTCCTGGTGGACCGCTACATCGCTATACCTCGTAGAGAGGGTTGGTAAGGGTTTAAGAACCCCTCTAAGAGACGTGATCCTGGCCGAGGTCACGGAGGGTATTGGTAAGGGGAAGGGCTTCGGCCTCCACGAAGTCATGGACCAGGTCGGAGCTCTAGCAGGCCCCCTGCTCTTCGCGTACATGCTCGTGCGGTACGGTTACTCGAACGCGTTTTTAGTACTCCTAGTTCCGGGGACTATGGCAATGGTATTCATATTCACGGCGTGGTCTTTGTACCCGAGAGTTAGGAGCGTCGAGATCTCGCCGAAGAGAATTTCATTTAGAGGCATGGGTAGGAGATTCTGGCTTTATACTTCTTCTATGACCTTTCAGTCTCTCGGCTTCGCGCACTGGGCCATAGCATCATACTTCTTAAAGTACTGGGGGGTTTTAGGAGACGCGGAGATAGCAGTGCTATACGCCATTGCGATGGGCGTAGACGCTGTAGTGGCCTTCCCGATAGGCTACTTGTACGACGTAGTAAAGTTCAGGAGCCTTTACTTAGCCCCCATAGCAACGCTGACAATAATACCACTGCTGGCTACGAGAGTTACGGCCGCTGCGTATATAGCAGCTGTCTTCTGGGGGTTTACGATGGGTATATCGGAGACGATAATGAGGGCTTCAATAGCAGACATAGTTAACAAGGATAGATTGGCAATGGCTTACGGGGTCTTCGGAATGCTCTATGGAGTTTCATGGGGTGTTGGAGGATTCATAATAACCCTCCTACTACAAACATCCGTGTCGCTAGCCGTGATATACACAGCACTAACTCAGATACTATCATTTGCGGTACTAACAGTGCTGAATAGGCAGCAGATCATTCCTTAACCGTTTCTTGGTGGATGGCTGTTCATAGGCTTTCATGCTTTTCCGTATCCAGCCTCCTAGCCATCTACCTCTCAACGGTTTGTTCTTCTCCCGGCCCCACCTGCGGGAGCGTGTCTTCAGCGGTTGCCCACGGTTCACCCGGCTCTCTGCAGCGAAGCAGGGTGCACGAGGTATCCTCCTCGCCACGCTCATCGAGGACAAGCCACGGTTTGCTCTGCATCTACATATCCAAGCATCTCAGTGAGAGAATAAAGCACCTCTACAGAAGAGAGGTTGTTGTACGTGTCACAGTACCAGGTACATAGAGTCAGGGGCGCATCAAAAACTCGCAGGGTACGTAACGGTAGCTGAGAGGCTTGAACCACTCACCGAAGAAGACTACATGAAGCTTGTGAAACTAGCACACGAGTTCAGGAAAGCCATAACCTACTCTACGAGAATGATAACCAGGGCCCTAGTTTCGACTTTAAGGGTCAGATCGCCCGGCCGCTCCGCGACCGTGTACCATGCCGATCACCAAGTTAACCAGGAGTAAAGCCGCCATCACGGTGAAGCCCACCTACTTACTGAGCATAAACGACGTTATAGCCGCGACCTCCACGGTGTAGGGAGTTACGCCGGTGAACTCCCTCATAAACACATTGACTACGTTCTCCTCCTCTACCTTGTTGGGTACACAGATCTTAGGACCTCCCACGGCTCTCCGACCACTAAGGTTCTTGCACCCGTTCACCAAGATCCCTCATGTAGCGTGATTGCGGTTAGAACGATAGAGTACTCTGCTACAGCGTGCGCAACGGATCTTAATCCTCATTAACTTAGTTAAGCTTTAACACTGTCGTGATGCGTGGAAAAGAAAATTACTAGGTCCTCTCATTACTTTAGTAACGCAGGGTAAGCACACCATGGATGTTGACGCCGTTGTTCTGGGGTGCGGCTGGGCGGGAATTTTAACGTCAAAGGCGCTGGCTGAGCAGGGGTTAAGAGTAGTGTGCCTGGAAAAGGAAAGTACCGTGGGAGGTCTACTCAGGAGCGAGTACGTAGGCGGGTTCACCATAGACATCGGGGGCTCGCACGTTATTTTCTCCAAGAGCAAGGAGATACTGGGCAGAATGCTCTCTATGCTTGGCAATAACGTATGCTCTCATACACGGCTTTCTTACGTAAAGCTAATGGAGACGCTTGTACCGTATCCACTTGAAAACGGGCTTTACGTGCTCCCAGTCGAGGAACGCTACGAAGCCCTAGTATCTTTCCTAGAGGCATTACTCTCGCTAAGAGATGGCTGGGAGCCGGGAAACCTCGAAGAATGGATTTACGGGCTCTTCGGCAGGTGGATTGCGAACAAGTACCTAGTTCCGTATAACAAGAAGATCTGGAAGAGGCCTCTCAACGAGATAGACGTGGACTGGGTTCACACGCCTGGAAGGCTACCTATACCTGATTGGAGGGATATAGTGAAATCGGCTCTGGGAATGCCAACTATCGGTTATTCGGAGCAGGCTAAGTTCTACTACCCGTTTAAGGGCGGGATATATGCTTTGTTCGAGCCCGTTCTCAAAGAGGCGGTGGATCGCGGCGTTCAAATAATAACTAATTACCCGGTTTCAAGCATCAGGAAAATGGATAGACATTTAGTGGTAAACAATGAAATAAGAAGCAAAAAGGTCTATAGCACTATTCCACTGCCCGATTTAATTAAAGTACTTGAAGTAGACGTGAGCTACGGGCCCGAGCAACTGGATTTCCTAGACTATAATAAAATAGTGGTTGTAGCGGTCGCAGTAGATAAACGGGCTCCCAACCACCACTGGATCTACGTTCCGGATGAGAGAATTCTATTTCACAGATACGCGTGGTTAAGCAATTACAGCCCCTGTAATGCGCCCCCCGGTAAATCGCTAGTAATAGCCGAAATATCAGTTCCTAGAGGGGTGGACGTTCCAGCAAATGTTGTTGAAAGAACCATTGATGATCTCGAAAAGCTCGGGGTATTTGAGAGCGGCGAGGTAATTTTCGCTAAAAAGTACGTCCACGAATACGGGTACCCAATACACAGGATAAACGCATCCACGAAAAGGTCTGAGGTACTCGTAGAAGTTAATAAACATGGAATTGTCTCCCTGGGAAGGTGGGGTAGCTGGCGTTACTTGAACATGGACATGGTTTTAATGGACGTCTTGAACAAGCTCAACGTGTCAGTTTAAAATCAGGATCGCCTCACGTGTTCTCGGGTGCGTGTTCGTGATTAGAGTACTCACGTTATACTTCACCAAGGACGAGTCGACCTTTAACAGGGAAAGCCTTGAGAGCGTAGTAAACCAGGTTGGGGTTTTGCAAGACATATACGTTATTTCGGCATCGCCGATCGACCTAAAGAAGCGCGGTCTCGATATACCGAACATAGTTGTCTCCACGAGATCCTCGTGGCCCGTACCAATTAGAATCGGGTACTCTTTTAACGTGGCGTTACTGTTCATTGAAAGGAAAACCGGCCTTCATCAGTACCACTACCTTTTCAAGGTAGACGGCGACGTCGTCCTCCCGAAGGACTACTTGTATAACCTCATAGCACAGAAACCATTGGTATCGGGAATAGGTTCGGCCCTGCTAATCTCTACAGCCTTCTTCAAGGTATTGATGAAGAACAGGTACCCGGTAAATTACTGTGACGATAGGTTTATATTTGCACTCGCCATCTCAAGGGGGGCGTGGCCGCTAGATTATAATGGTAAAGGTAGTATCGAGGTCCCTCCAATTATCACATTAAAGGATAGAGAGTACGCCTATGGAATCGAGTATTACAAGTGGGGGATGCCCCCAATTCTACTGCTATTGTTACCTCTAACGAGAATATACCTTAAGGTAACGAGAAAGATGAGGGAGCACCAGCGTAAAGACATGAAAGCGTACTTATACAATATCGTAGGCTACATTCACGCGCTTATTCATAGGACAAAAAAATACGAATTTCACCGTGAATACGGAAGAATGAGGATAGTACACCTGTACCATGGATTCCGGGCTACTTAAACGACTAGTCTCCTGAAGAAGGCGCTAATTTCTTCTAAGCCTGCGACTAAGGATGTTCACTCCAACGTCTTTCCTCACCGCCTTTTCGGGCATTATTAGGTATAGCAATAAGTTCTTAAGTGAGAATGAGCTATTACTCCACGTGGTATAGTCAAGTCTAGTGTAATCCAGATAGTCAACACCGTGCTTCAGGACAAATTTACTGAACCACCGTTCAATTTTTCTCTTAAAGCGATGGCTGCTCATGGTACCGTGTAAAGCTCCAAGCACTGCGTACTTAGCAATATATGGTTTTAGTTTCATATTACTGTAGTAATAAGATGACATTAAGAGCTCACTAAATGCAAGTCCTTGTTTTATAACGTGTCTGAGGTTAAAAACACCTACTGTTGAGTAGAGGATGCTGTAAACAAGCCAGGTAAATTTGTGTAGTACCCCTCGGAGCCCAGTAGAGGAATTACACAGAACACTATTCCTAAAGCCGAAGTAAAGCCTTACGCTATTTACTTTTTGTGAGGTTGCAATGTAGTGTATTCCTCCAAACTTTGTCAATACAACGTTGAGGTAGCCTCTTTTTGCGTGTTCTAGCCCTGAGGAGATGTCATCTCCAAGGATGTAGAAATAAGGAGGTATGGGCGCAGTGCTCGGATTGTATAAGGTGAAGGTGGCTGGAACAAACGCGGAGATCAGCACCTTTGGCGGACACCCCTTCTCGTTGATTATGCTATTAAAATCCTTTCGAGACACTACAGGAAGCAACGGAAAAGGCCGATTAAGAACATTCACGTAACCTATATTAGGCATTATTAAGTTGGAGTTCTCCGCATCTCTGTACACGAAGTTCATGGCCTCATCGAGGTCTTGTTTCTCGTTAGAGTTTAAGTGTTTTAGGAATCTATCTCTATTCCCCATGATGTACATGGTTGTAATTGCATGGTATTTAGTCTTTAGTAGGTCGAATTCCTCGGCCAGGTCTACCATTTCCCTGACTGCATTTGAGTGGAGAATAATGAAGTCGTTGTCCATGTTTAACAAGTAATTAGTGCCTCTCCTCTTTTCAAGGAGAAAACCGTAGGTTATTGCAAAGCTGTTGCCGAGGTCTTTATTCAACCTTCTACACTCGAAGTCCACGGCTGTTTTCCTCGATAATTCTGATCCGAGCCGGCACAGTTTCTCGTACGATCCGTCGGTAGATGAGCTATCTATGAGTAGCACCCTTCCCTCAGCTATATTGCCGAGTTCAGCTAGGGTTTTGAAAGCGCTATACAGGCTTAGCATTGATAACGGTAGATAGCTATACGAGTTAAAGTTCTGGGTGATAATGCTCAGTTTTATTCTATCCATGCTTGTTAGACCCGGCCCTTCCGCGATTACCATCATTAATTTTCCATTTAATAAGGTTCCCGTGCCTAGTTGATGCCGGAAACCAGCCTAAGGTCAGTCGCATTAAGTCACAAGCACGCTTCAGTACCCCGGCGCATTGTCATTGTTAGTCTAGATCGCCTAACGCCATAATCAATTCTTTCTAATGGTTTACCGGTTTTGAATATAGCTTTAAGCCATTTAAAGTACATTTCATTGTAGTTTTAGCAATTGTAGCTCCAGTAGTACTTTGCCTACATAGTATTCAACTCCGTACTGCTCGTACACGTTGTTTTCCGTGTCCAGTATCGCGTAGGACGCCCTTAGAC
>Ga0209080_1000592_pt1 | contig 23266 bp, 25 predicted proteins | sample JNZ110809AmetaG_FD_184123 | JGI IMG/M metagenome (GOLD analysis project Ga0209080, IMG submission 184123) | Hot spring microbial communities from Jinze hot spring, China to study Microbial Dark Matter (Phase II) - JNZ 110809A (SPAdes) (version 3) ...
CGATGGGTGCTAATTGAAGCGGCGCCTGTAAGCCTCCGAACGTGAAGCGGGTTTGATTAACGTAGAAGAAAGACTGCTTCAAACTTAACCCTCTTCTTAACTGTTACTTAGGCCTTCAAAAACCCTTCTACCTTAGATTCGAAGGGGGTGGATTTAAGCTTCCGCTAACCCCCCATTAAGCTATTTACGCCTTATAATACTTTTAGCTAAGACTTAAATAAACGTCTTAAAACCCGCATTTCCTCCAGGTTGGTGGAAGCAAGCTTAATCGATTAGTTTTAAAACTGAAACTTTTAATGGAGATGGTGTAAAATTGTCCTTCTACGAAGGTATTTCACCCTTACACAATAAGCTGTAAACGCTTAAAAGTGAAAAGGTCCTTGGTGGCTTGGGGGTTAAGTATGAGTCGGAGCGTCGCGGTGAGCCTCCACGATAAGGTCGTTGAGCTTGCTAAACGTAGAGGTTTCTTCTGGCCTTCCTCCGAGATCTATGGGGGGGTTGCCGGCTTCCTCGATTTAGGGCCGCTGGGTACCTCGATGAAGAGGAAGATCGTTGAGAGGTGGCGTGAATGGTTCGTACTTAGGCATCAGGACTTCATTACCGAGATCGAAACTCCCATCGTAATGCCGTCCAAGGTTTTTGAAGCCTCGGGACACGTGGATCACTTCACCGACTTTATAGTTGAATGTTCCTCCTGTCATAGAAAGTTTAGGGCGGATCACCTAATAGAGGAACAGACGGGTATTAAGGGTCTTGAAGGGCTTAAACCCTTCGAGCTTGATAGGCTAATAGAGGAATACGGGGTTAAGTGTTCTGATTGCGGCTCTAAGCTAGGTAACGTTAAAACGTTCAACCTATTATTTAAAACGTTTATCGGCCCTTATAGTGAAAACGTTGCTTACGCAAGGCCTGAAGCGGCTCAGGGTATGTTCACCACGTTCCAACGCGTGTATAAGGTTATGCGTGAAAAACTACCTTTAGGTATAGCGCAAATAGGGAAGGTATTAAGAAACGAGGTTTCACCTAGGCAGGGGCCTATAAGGCTTAGGGAGTTTACGATCATGGAGGTAGAGTTGTTCTTCGACCCGGAGGATCCTTCCTGCCATTTACTCGATAGGGTCGCTAATGAAACGTTACGTCTACTCGTCGAGGAGGATGTAGCGATGAAGCGTAGCGAGCCACGCCTCGTTACCGTACGTGAAGCGTTGGATAAGAAGCTAATAGTTAACGAGTGGAACGCTTACTTCATGGCTATAGCTAAAAACTACGTAGCTAGCATCGGTATACCTGAGGATAAGCAGATGTTCCTCGCTAAGCTACCAGCTGAAAGAGCGCATTACGCGGCTCAAGTCTACGATCAGGTAGTTCAACTTGATCGATGGGGCTGGGTTGAGGTTTCAGGCCACGCTTATAGAACCGACTATGACTTATCAGGGCATATGAGGATGAGCGGCGAAGATCTTAGGGTTTTCAAAAGGCACGATCCACCCATAATTACTCAGCGCCTAACGGTTAAACCAGTTATGCATAAGCTAGCCGCCCTATTTAAGGATGAGGCGGAAAGGGTTAAAGAGCTTCTTAAGGAGGTGGATGCCGAACAGCTTCAAAAGCAGCTAGCGGAGAAAGGCTACTGTGAAGTCGGAGGCTTTAAGCTTACTGGTGACTCCTTAACCTTCGTTAAGGAGGAGGTTAAGGTAACGGGTAGACGCTTCATCCCCCACGTAGCTGAGCCGTCCTTCGGAGCTGATAGGCTCCTATACGCCGCCTTAGAGTACGCGTATAGCGAACGTGAGGATAGGGTTATTTTAAGGCTTCCTAAAACCATAGTACCAGTAGAGGTAACGGTTTTCCCCCTCGTTAATAAGGACGGGATACCTGAGATGGCTAAACGCGTTTACGACGACCTAATCCGTAACGGTTTCCTAGTGGAATACGATGATTCAGGCTCCATAGGTAGACGCTACGCTAGAGCCGATGAAGTAGGGGTGCCATTAGCTATAACCGTCGACGGCCAAACTCTTAAGGATGGAACCGTAACCATTAGGGATCGTGATACGTGGAAACAGGTTAGAGCTAAAATAAACGATATCCCACGCCTCATTAAAGAGTACTTAAACGGCCGCTTAAGCTTCGTAGATCTAGGAAACCCTCAACCTATTTGAACCCCTCTTAAAAGCCGAAGTAGCGCGAGGTTGATAACCGTTAAAGCTTATTAGAGTATACGCGGAGAAGTACGATATTCCGCTCGGCATCTCCCTAGCTAAGGTTGCCTTAAAACTCGGCTTAAACGAAGCGTTAAACATAACTTTCTCCTACCCTACTTATATGGTTTTGAGGGGTGCGTTATGAGTAAGGTGGTGGAGCGACGTTTAAGGGTTAGGAGAATGGAGGGTGTTGAGAATGGCTCAGCTAAAATAAACCCTAAAGCAGCACAATTCCTAGGGATTACTGATCTCGTTGAAGTGGTGCTTGTAGGGAAGAGGAGGTTCCGGTTTAAAGCCGTATTAAGTGAAGCTACCCCTACTAACGAAGTATGGATTAACCCTGGAGAAGCTTTAGCCTACGGGATAGCGGATAACAGTATAGCTACAATACGTAGGCCTCTTAAAGCGTGAATCCTACTAGTATAACCGCGTTAAGCGTTTAACTGTAACTGATCGAAACTAATATTCCTAATGTTTCATAAGATGTTTTCTCGCCTCTCGGTTGTTATCTATATGGGAAGTACGTGAAAGATTAAAGACGTATCGAGCACAAGATAACGATGACGGACTAAAGGTTTTAATTACGATCTTTAATGAACCTAGTATCGCCCTTAACGATCTTGCAAATATCTTAAACTTATTCCTGGTTTGGAATGTACACGATGCTACGAAGTTCAAGGAGGACGGCTTGGGATTGTATCGAAGAGGATAAATTTTTGTCCGTTTATGGAACAAGGAATAGCAAAAACGTTGTAAAATATTATTTTAGAAGGCGGCGTATGAGTCTTTAAGCTATAGATTTCACTCTTCCTTTGCTTTCGTTATTGTTTAACTACTTTAAGTACTTGTTCGTAGTATCTAGGCTTTCTTGTTAATGTTATCTGGTGGAAGCTTTTACCGGGTCCTTCAACCTTTTCAAGCGTACCAGCTACTAGGCATGTTTCGTCTTCCTTGGCTTGTAGCCTAAACTCTTCAACGTATGAAACCACCCGTACGATGTCGTCAACCTTAAGCCCGTTAAGGATCCGTTCAACGCTAACCCCGTAAAGTGAGGGCATAAACCCTGAATCCTTAGCATCGGTAACCTTAACTACCGCCTTTATCCAGCCTCTATCTATGATTCTAAGCTTAGGGTCGTACTCGTTTTTAATTTCGCTCCAATCTCGAACCGGTTCAAACTCGACTTTTACGGGTCTACCTAGCTCCTTGGACTCGTAGACGCCGTAGATTAGCTTTCTAGCTTGATGCCAGATGAACTCCTTTAAACCGTAGTTTTTAAACCTCCAACGCTTCCCAGCAGTCTTTAACGCTAATCTCTCATACTCATTAGTAAACCCTGAAGAGGGATCCCTATACAGGTTTTCTAGTAGTTCCAGTAGTTCGTGGAGTTTCTTACGTCCGTAAATCACTAAGTCTATATCGCTATAGTCTGGGTGGTAAAAACCGTGTTGAAGCGATCCGAAGACTCCGAAGTCCTCACTTTTCAGTGTTGAAAGCTCCTGTATTATGTTTAAAACGCTCCTTAACGTACGGATAAGCGCGTCGTCCTTAAGCGTTAATAGGACTTTAAGCCTTTGATCAGCTCTTCTAACCTCGCGGATTTGATCCTCCTTTATCCCTACCAGCTTAACGCCCATGCCCTCATGCGGTATTAAATACTTCTCGTACTTGGCGGCTACAAACCTTAACCCTTCATCCTCGTAAAACTTGTAGTAGGCTGGGCCGCTTCCATTTATAAACTGCCTTAAAGCCTTTGAAAGGCCTACTCTATAAATGGTTTCAGGAGCGTACTCCACATCGCAGAGGTAGGCTTTAGGAGGATGATCATAGCCGTAAACCCTAAATATTATGCCCTCATCGCTTACAACGCTATCGCGGTCGCGAAGCATTAAGGCTACAGCCCCCTAAGCCTTAAGGCATGAAGTCAAAACGCTCTTAAACTATTTAAACCGTTCTACTAGGTTTAAGGGGCTTTCGGGCTCGGAAGTAAGCCTCAATACTCCTTTCAAGCTCTTTAAACATCTTATCGTACTTTCTCTTAAGCTCTTCAAGTGCCTTCCACGCCTCAGCTTTAAGTTGAGGCCTCCCTTCTTCGTATTGTGTACGCGTGATCTGCCTATGTTTTTCTTCCAGCGCTCGCTACGTCTTGTGGAGGCTCTTTACGATAAGCTTGCTTTCCTCCAGCATTTCCCCGTAAACGGCTTCAATCTTACCGTAGATCGGCTCGACGGTACTCCAATACACCGGTCTACTTGGTTTCCTTAAGGCATACTTAATCAAGCGCGCCTTAAGCCGTTTATGTGGAAGCGTTGCTTCGACGTTCCATAGAAGGCGCTTGATGTGATCTTTAGCGTACACTACGATGTAATGGTAGTCGTTACCAAGGCTGCCGTAGTTTGTTGTTCTACCTTTAGGCGTTGTATACAGGTGCATCTTGTACTCACGTTGCTTAAGAGCCTCGTATAACGATTTAATGACGTACACTTTCTCGTTGTATAGTGTAACCCTAAAACCCACGGTTCTTCTTCCTTTATGGCTCTGTGATACAATGTACAGAGTGAACCCTCTATGTCAATGGTTATGCTGAGCGCGCTGTAAAGCTTTACGTCGCTATCTACAGGCGTTAGAGTAAGCTTTTCAAGAAGCCACCAATAGCTCTTGAGCGGCAAGTAAATCCATAATTGCCACGTATAGCCTCCCTTGATATCCCAGCGCGGCGCTATGCCTACATACCCGTACTTGACGAAGGCCTCCTTGAATAGGAGCGCCAAGTACGAATCAGGTGTATTCAGCACTACTAATACTTGTTGCCAGTATCACTTTACGCTTCCGTCGGTGTGCGCTAGATACCATAGTTTAAGCTTTTCCACGTCGTCTTCATCGAAGTCGCGTTTAGCATGCTTCGTATTCGCTAGCTGTAACGCCGTTATCCTATCGCGCACTTTAACGTTTAACCTTTTCATCCACCCTCGTAGCGTAGAATACGGTACGTTGAGGTGCTTTGAGAGTTTGTTTATTGATACGCATTTATTCCAATGTAAGTCCTCAACTAACGCTTTGAAGCGCTGGTTATTGTCGAGAGCCTTATCCATCACTACCTTCTTCGCTTCCTCCGAAAGCATCGCTAGCAAGCATTCAGGAATTACTATCGTCCTCGGCTTACGCTTAGTAAGCTTTAACGTGAGCTTTAACCCTGCTTAGAGGGATCCTGCGACCTTTTCCCCATCCAAACCACCCCCTAGGAATATACTGCGCGTTTAATGCCGTCGATATCGCTATTAGGAGCTTCTTAATGCTCTGTCTATCTAGGTGTTCGGGTATTGCTTTCTCTTCTCCGTAGGGGAGGCGTGGGCCGTCTGGGCCTACGCCAGCCATTACGCCTATCATACCCGCGACCAACGTCATTAGGAGGGTGTAATACCTATCTAGGTTTAGGTCTTTCTCCATGTACCTAATGGAGTATATGGAGGTTTATGAGGTTTCGATAAGGGATCCGGAAAAATTCTGGGATGCTGAAGCCCGTAAACTTGAATGGTTTAGAACTTGGGATAAGGTCTTAGAGTGGGATCCTCCCTTTGTTAAATGGTTTGTTGGAGGTGTTTTAAACGCGTCTTACTTATGCGTTGATCATCACGTGAAGGGCTGGAGGAGGAATAAGGTGGCTATGTACTGGGAGGGGGAGCCCGGAGATAGTAGAACGATAAGCTACGCTGAGCTCTATCGTGAAGTCAATAGGTGTGCGTCGGTTTTGAAAAACCTAGGGTTTAAGAATGTGGATTACGTTTAACTAAGGTTTGTACGCCTTAAAGAAGGTTAAACCCTTGGTACTCCACGTCGTCGTAGCGTTAGACCTAGACCACTTCAACGAAGTGGTTAGAAAAGCAGCTTGGCCTAGATATAGCCCTAACCCTATCACTGGCCTTCTCTCAAGGCTTGTTGAGGACTTGGTTATTAAGCGTAGAGGCATCGTTATCTATGGTTTAGACTGGGATAGGGGTACGGAGGAGGCGGTTATAGAGTTTGTGGAGCCAGACCTCGAGGATTTACTATTAGACCTCGAGGATTTAAGACGGCGTATTGAGGAGGCTGGTAAAACTAGTGGGACTGGCGTAACCTTAAGTATTGGCGTCTCTAAGTATGAAGCGCCCGACGGGGTTAAACCGGTTAAGGATAGGAGGGCGTTAAAGTCTTCACCCTATAGGTACTTAGCGCTTAAAGCGCTTCGTAAGGCTAAAAGGCTAGGCGGTAACCGTTTAGTAATCGTTTAGTAATGCTGGCTCGAATGGCGAAGGTTCGAGGCGGTTTTAAAGTCACTAGTACCCCTCTAATAATGATAGGTCAGATTCTACTGGTTAATGTGAGGGACGTTGTTAAGGCTATGGAGATGGTAACTGTGCATCGGGATGATATAGTGGCTAAAGCTGACGAGTGCGATCCAACACTCATTAAGCTCGAAGGCGATGCTAAGGCTAAACCCTAGGTTTAAACGTGGGAACGCTGGCTCTAATCAATGAAGGTTGAACCTTTAAGCTTTAAGAGTTCGACGATGCATAATCTTATTAGTTTAAACTTGTTTAAGCCTTTTACCTTTTTCATCACTCAACGCTCGAAGGCGCACCAGTAACGCTAATAACTTGATAATATCATTAGTTGCGTTTGCACGCCGTCATACCCTCCGGTTTACCGTTTACTACCATGCCGTATACGGGCTAAAGCACTAGTAAACGTGATCGGAGGCTAACAATGAAAGTATGCATGTACAACGTGGTCATAAACCTATGACGCTGACTTAACATAGAATGGAGGGATCATCATGATGATCAAGCCTTAAAGTTATTGCTTTACCTCTCTACTTTTTAATATCAATTCGGCGGCTAGCTGTGCTGCTTTTTTGACGACTTCTGGACATTTTTCGTAAGCTCCGGCCCTTACGAACTCTTCATATTCAACAGGGTTTTTGAGGTCGAAAGCCCTTCCAAAAAGGAACGTTTGAATGTCTCGGCATTTAACGCTTCCAAATTCCTTTTCAAACCTTTGATAAAGGTCCACGGCAAGCTCCATGGCCTTCGCGTATCGAGGTGAAAACCTCGCATCTTCCAGTTTCTCCCTTCCATACGCTAGCCCTATAGCCATGATGCCACCAGATAAAGCTCCGCAGACCTCACCCATTCGGGCAACTCCTCCAGCGAAAGCACTAGCCGCTTTAAACGATTCCCCATCACCAAGCTGAAGGTGCTCTTGAAGCGCCTTTAACACGCACTGGGAACATCCATGGTAAATTTTTTCATAGTAGTACGCGGCTCTCCCTATCTTCTCTATAAGTTCAGAGGTAGACATGGTAACGCCTCCTTTAAGATGAGTCTCAAGCTCTTTTAATCGTTTAAAGTTCCTTTAATGCGTTTGGGTACGAAGTTCGTTTCAATTGTGAATGGATCGTTATTAAGCTTCCTATGGCAGGAGTTAAAAGAATCATGGTAAACGGCGTTGAGATTAAGCAGTTAACGGAAAGTCCTTAGTTGACGCTCTCCATTAACTTCTCGTCCTCATTAAGCAACCTTTCTGTTAACCTCCCTAATGGTTACGTCCCCTCTATCACGCTAGGCGTGTTTATGAGGTAACGTGGATATGTTTAAAGCGTAGGGTAAAGGTGTTAACGTAGATGTTTAAAGCTGGAAGATCGAGCCTAAGGTTGAGATGCTTCCTTTTGTATTTCGAGTAAAAGGTTTAATGCCTCACTTAAGACCCTTGATAGCTGAACCGTGAAATCTTCAGCCCCCTCCACTCCTTGAATGAAGCACCTAAATCTTTCTACTTTACTACGTAACTCGTTTAGCCTATCACGGTATTTCATCATAATGGTTACGGGTAGCTTTAACCCGCCGCTTAAGGGTTTTTGCGCTGTACTTAATAACTCCTTTAACTCGTTTAACTCCTTAGCCTTTAAATCAAGGCTTTTAGCCAGCTCTTCAACCTTACTCTTAAGCTCGTCCCTTTCCTTAGAGAGCTCCTTAATCCTTGCTTCAGCGTCTTTAAGCTCTAAGTACTTAGTTAAAGCCTCCCTTATAAGCTCGGAGGCGGTAATACCCAGTTTTTCAGCCTCCGCGTTTACCTTATTATAGAGCTCCATGCTTACATGGCAACCTACAAAGGCCCCCTTACCCCTCGACATACCCCTCCCCTAAGAAGTCTCAGCTTTAGAGGCAGGAAGTAGTTGAAGTCTTGATAGATAAGCTAACTGATAAAGCTTATGCTTGAAAGAGCCTTAAGGTGTCAAACGTCGAATCGATCTATGAACCGATCCTACGCGCGGTTTCCACTAGGGTCTCCAGTAGAAGCACTAATTTTGAAGCTAACCGGTTGAAGACATTCCACTTTAAACTTCGGTTGAAATATATGTTGGAACGTTGAGCTTAACGCTTCTAATAAAGCCTAATTGGAAATAACGGCTCCTTGACCTCTATCTCCAATGGAGAATGAGGAAGGTTCGGATTAATGGTTCTCAGGCTTAGAAGCGGGCCTTAACCCGCCTCCCCAAACCACTAAGTACTTCTCCTTGAGCGTATCTAGCTCTCTTTAAGCGTCGTTTATGCTTCACTCGCTATTCGCGTTAAAAGCGTTCTACTATTGTACGTCGGCTTTAAGTGTACTTAACGGTTATCTCTAAGCTTACTCCAACGGTTTTAGCTAGATTCTGCAGCCTTATGACCTCCTCTTTAAATTTAGCAAGTTCGTTTAATCCTTCACTAAGCCCTAAAAGGAACTCCTTCTCCTCTTCGCTTCCAGTGTAAGCCTTGGTAGCTTTACTTAGAGCCTCGGCCATAACCTTCATCCGCGCTACATCCTTCCTCTCGGCGATAAGCCTCGCCACCTCATATCCATCCTCAAAGCTTAACATAGAGGGCCACCCTACGTAAACCCGATCTAAAATACTAGCTTGTTTAACCCTTAAGGGTTTCGTTAAGCAGCGTCCTTCATTCTATCTAATCAGCTCGCCGCCTTGATGGTTTAACTGACGGTTAAAGCCTAGGTGGATAACGTCGAGTTAACGGGTAGGAAGCCTAGATAAAGAGTACCAATAACGGCAAGCTCATAAAGGAGAAGGCCCCTTCTAGAGAACAATTATCATGAGCGTCTTCCCGAAATAGCCCCAATGATGTATTACGCCGGAGGCTTTTTCCCTATAACTTCTTCCTTAATCTCCCTCCTTCTCCAAGGATAAGCCTAGCGGCGCTATGATGAATCCTTTCAGCAGGTTTTAAGTTAGCGCTTACCTTTCTCTACATAAACGAATAAGACTGTTTTTCAACATTAGCCTTAGGCAATTGATGAGGCTGCTTCACTTTACCGATTTAAGGATATCCACTAGTTTTAATACTGTGACTTCCCAGTTAAACTCTTTCTCCACTAACTCCCTTCCCCTCTTCCCCATTTCCCTCCTTAACGCATCGTTTTTTAGTAATGTTATTAGTTTTTGGGCTAGGGCCTTAGGATCCTTAACGGGGATTAGGAACCCGTTTTCTCCGTTTTTAACAGCTTCAGCTATTCCTCCTACCGATGTAGCTATTACGGGCTTCGCGCAGGCCATGGCTTCAAGAATGGATCGCGGTATCCCCTCCCCTCTACTTGGCAATATGAATACGTCAGCTAAACAATAGTATTTCGGCATTTCACGGTTTGGGATAGGCCCGATAAGCTTAAAGTTTTGCTCAACTTTTAATGAGGCTAATCTTCTTCTTACCTCCTTGATTGTTCTCGGCGTACCTTCACCGACGAGTAGGAACTTAGCGTTGACCTCCTTTAACACGATGGGCGCGGCCTCAATTATTTCCTCTACGCCCTTTAAAGGGTCGATCCTACCAACGTATAAAACCACTTTTTCGCCCTGCTGAAGCTGGATCGCTTGCCTTAAGCCTTCGCAGTTAATATTTGGGTTAAACCTCTGCGCGTCTATAGCGTTTCGTACGATTTTCACCTTTTCCCTTCTTACCGCGTATAAGTGCTTTACGACGCTGGGTAGCATGGCCCAGGAGTAAAGTATTACTGCGTCAGCCGATTCCGCGACGGCATTAAAGACGGCGCGATAGAAAACACCCTTTAACCCCTTGGTCTTAATGAGCAGCCAGACACCGCCAATAAGTAGTATTAGCGGTATTTTAGCTACCTTTTTAGCGATTAACGCCGATATTAACTCGGGAAGCCCAAAGGTCCTTACGTAGATTACGTCTACCTTCCTTATCGTGAGTAGCGTGGTTAAGGCGTATGAAATTATTTTCGTGGCTCCGTGAAGCTTAGGTATTGGTATTACTGGTGCCTTACGTAGCTCGATATTCGCCGGTTTATCGTAATGGTCAGCCGCCTCGGTTGTAATTACAATTACCCGTTTAAGATGGCTTGCAACCCTAATTATTTCATCGAATATGTGCGCTTCAAGCCCTGCGACCGCGTGTCCCCTAAACCTGGTTACGTAAGTTAAAACCTTCAATGGGTTATCCCCACTGTTTAAGCTTAACTAGCCATGCTACTTCGCGCTTTAACCCTTCTCTAAGCCCTACCGAAGGCTTAAAGCCTAATAGTTTCCTCGCTTTACTTATATCAGCGCAGGTATGCTTTACGTCACCCTTGAAGCGCTCATGGTGAAATGCTTTAACCTCAACGTTAACCTCGTCTTCTATCAGCTTAATAACGCTTTTAATGGGCGTTGAAGCCCCGGTTCCCACGTTTATCGTTTCACCATTAACCTCCGCCTCCATGGCGAGGACGCTGGCTTCTACCACGTCGTCTACGTAGATAAAGTCTCGAGACTGGGATCCATCCCCGTAGATTGTTACCTCGCGTCCTTGAAGGGCTGCTACTATGAACTTGTGGAAGGCCATGTCAGGCCTCTGCCTCGGCCCGTAGGTGGTGAAGTAACGTAACGCCACGAAAGGTATCTGGTAGTTTTTATGGTAAAGGTAGCATAGGTTTTCAGCCGCTAGCTTGGTTACGCCGTAAGGCGATATGGGCTTAGGGCTCACTGTTTCCTGCGTTGGTAGGGTTTCAGCGTCACCGTAGATTGAGGAGGAGGATGCATAAATTAGCTTTCTTACCGGCTTCCCCTTTAAATGCTCAAGTAGTCGTTGGGTGGCTAATACGTTGTCGGAGAGGTAAGCCTCAAAGCTTCTACCCCAGCTCGCCCTTACGCCTGGTTGCGCTGCCTCATGGAATACGTAATCAACGTTTGAAAGTATAGCTTCCAAATCTACCGAGAGTAAGTCCGCCTCAATAAGATTAAAATCCGGATTTTTAAGCAGACTCCTTACGTTAAGCTCCTTATAAAACCTTGGGTAATAATCTGAAAACTTATCTATGCCTAACACTTTGTACCCCAACTCTAGTAGGCGCTCGGCTAGGCGCGACCCTATAAACCCGGCCACGCCAGTAACTAAGCAGCGCATCTTCAAGCTTCATCCCTTTAACACTTCAGCTTCGCTTCCTTTGAAGCTAGGGCTCTTAAAACCTTAACGGTTTTAGAGGGGTGTTTGTAACAGTCCATCGGTTTTGTTAATGCTTTCTATCTTCGTAAGGTTTTTCTTCTAAGCATTTTCCGCTTTAATCCACGTATAGAGTCTCTAAGTTTATTATGATCTGCTTGGTTCAAGTCTTACTAGGTATTTTACCTTTGATTAAGCCGTACGATGATTACTGTTCTTTTAGTGAGCGTGGTTAGAGCGTTAATAGAGGTGATGGACTATTATAAGCACGTGGTAGAAACGTAAGGCTAATTAACGTGGGTTTCAGGCCTTATTTGAAGGCTTATGGATCCCTTAACGCTTTCAACTATAAGCTTAATCCTAGCCTTCGTAGTGTTAGCTGAGAACACCGTAGGCTTATGGAGGATCGCCCAAGGCATTAAATCAGTCCAGGATGGCGTTAAAGCCGTTCAAGATAGCGTTAAAGAAGTTCAAGCTAGCGTTAAAGCCGTTCAAGATAGTGCTAAAGCTATTCAAGAAGGTGTTAAAGCGATCCAAGATGGACAGAGGTACATGGTTGAAGGTTTAAAAACCTTACAAGAAGGTCAAAAGGCGATAATGGAGGCTTTAGAAAGGATTGGGAAGGGGTAATGGACTGTTATAAACACCCTAGGCGTACCATAAGCTTTTTAAGTCCCTACGCCTTAGAGGCATTGAAGCCGGTTTCATGGAGGTATGGTTTTGATTTATACTTTAATAGCTGTTGTTGCAGCGGTAATCGCGTTGGTTTTCGCTGGGATGTCGGCTTTCCTAGTGGTTAAACGTCCATGTGGAACTGAACGTATGGTTGAGATATATAAAGCCATAAAGGAAGGCGCTAGGGCCTACTTAAATAGGCAGTATAAAACGCTGCTAACTCTAATGATCATTTTGGCGGTGGTCTTCGCCGTAACCGTTGACTACAACTACTTCGCATCTGGGCGTTCTGGGTATTCTTACTACTTTCCCTTCGTAGGCTTATCGTTCCTAGTGGGAGCAGTATTCTCAGCGTTAGCGGGCTATGTAGGGATGAAGGTCGCCGTGGAGGGGAACGTTAGGGCCGCTAACGATGCGCATCAGGGGCTTAAAGCCGCGCTTAGCACCTCCTTTAGGGGAGGGGTTGTCATGGGCCTATCGATGGTTGGCCTCGCCCTCCTAGGGGTTTCAATATTCTACCTATTCTGGAGGAACCCGTTACTATACGCAGGCTTCGGCTTCGGCGGGAGCTTAGTAGCCTTATTCGCTAGGATCGGCGGCGGGATCTACACTAAGTCGGCTGATGTTGGGGCCGATCTAGTGGGTAAGGTCGAGGCCGGCATCCCTGAGGATGACCCCAGAAACCCGGCGGTTATAGCTGATGCCGTGGGCGATAACGTGGGTGATGTAGCCGGTATGGCCGCCGACGTATTCGAAACGTATGCCGTAACCCTTATAGGCGCTTTACTATTAGGCTGGCCCCTTACACAAATAACTCGTAATGTAGCGTTCCTCGAGTATCCGCTTCTACTTGGAGCTATAGCCGTTTTTTCAACGATCATGGGGACCTTCACTGTTAGAACGGGCGAACGGGGTGATCCAACAACCGCTATACTTAAGGGGATAGCTGTTACCGCTGTTCTAGCTATAATAGGCTTTTACGCAGCCACTATGGCGCTTTTTAATTCACCCTCCCTCTTCTACGCGGCTATGATAGGCGTAGTCATAGTAGTCCTCTTAGCCCTTTTTACGAACTTTTACACGTCCTACAAGTATCAGCCTACGAGGTCCATAGCTGAAGCGGCTCAAGCCGGCCCAGCTATAAACCTAATCCGGGGCTTAGCTAACGGCCTTGAAAGCGTTATACTCCCAGTAGTAACAATAGCCTTAGGCGTTTTAGGTGCCTACATGCTGGCCGGAGGTATGTGGGGCGACGTCTTTGCGGGGATGTACGGGGTCGCCATAGCCGCGATGGCTATGCTTTCCATAGCGGGTATAATAGTATCGGTAGACGCCTACGGCCCCATAGTTGATAACGCTGGAGGCATAGCGGAAATGGCCGGCTTAGATCCAAAGGTGAGGGAGATTACCGATGCCCTCGACGCCGTTGGAAATACTACTAAGGCGTTAACCAAGGTATTCGCGATAGGTTCAGCGGGGTTAGCGGCTTTATCACTCCTCTTAGCCTACATAGAGGAGGTTGCTGAGGTTAAGTATCCAACCCTACCTTTAGACGTAAGGCTTATGAAGATAGGTGAAACGTTAACGCTGATTAAGCCGCAAGTAATCCTAGGCTTAGTTATAGGCGGCGGTTTAACCTTCGTATTCGCGGCCCTCTGTATGAAGGCGGTCGGGGTCGGAGCCTTTAAAATGGTTAGCGAGGTTCGAAGGCAGTTTAAGGAGATACCGGGCATTATGGAGGGTAAGGCTAAACCCGATTACGCGAAGTGTGTAGATATAAGCGTACGCGCCGCCCTACGTGGGATGGTTGCTCCAGGCGCTTTAGTTATTCTAAGCCCGTTAGTGATAGGCTTCCTATTCGGCTCCGAAGCCTTAGCTGGACTATTGATTGGCACTATAGTTTCAGGCCTCGCCCTAGCCTTAATGATGGCTAGCGGAGGGGCGGCTTGGGATAATGCTAAGAAGTATATTGAGACTGGCGCTTTTGGAGGTAAACGGTCGCCGGCTCACGCCGCCGCCGTTGTAGGTGATACTGTTGGCGATCCCTGTAAGGATACCGCTGGTCCAGCCATAAACCCGATGATAAAGGCCGTAAACATGATATCGATAATATTCGCGGGGCTAATAGTAGCGTTAACGTTAATATAACCCGCCCTTCCCTACCTTCTTTAGGTAGGAGGTTTTCTAGGTTTTAGAAAAGGCTTTTGGAGCGTGTCGAACGATAGCTATTAGCCATTGGTTTGACGAGTTTATGGAGCGCGTCCTAAGTAGGGGGTTAAAGCATACTGTTGAAAGCGGTACCTCTATATCTGGTCCAGCCCATATAGGGAACGCTTGCGATGTACTTTACGCTGAAGCAGTATGTCGAGAGGTAAGGCTGAGGGGTGGTGAAGCGATATCCATCTGGGTTGCCGATGACCTTGACCCTCTAGATTCAATCCCGTACCCTTTACCGGAGGATGAGTTAAAGAAGTATTTAGGTAAGCCCTACATTAACATCCCGGACCCCTACCGCTGCTGTCAAAGCTGGGCTCAACACTTCACCTTGGAGTTCGTAAACTCCTTAGAGCGTATGGGCCTAGAACCCATAGTTAAATCAGGCTACTCTATGTATAGGGACGGTACATACCTACCCTACATACGCTTATCGCTTAGGGAGGCCGATAAGATTAAGGAGTTACTTCGAAGGATTAGCGGTATGCATAAACCTCGAGCTTGGCTACCCTATATGCCTATTTGCGCTAACTGCGGTAATATAGCGACTACGTTAGCTTACGGCTATGAGGGTGATAAGGTTCTTTATGGCTGCGAGCTCGACGTAGGTTACGCTAAGGGTTGCGGCTATAGGGGTGAGGTTGACGTTAAGCTGGGTCAAGGTAAGCTCCAATGGAGGGTTGAATGGGCAGCCCGCTGGTCAGCCTTCGGGGTAACCGTGGAGCCGTTCGGGAAGGAGCACGCCGCCGCTGGAGGATCCTACGATACTAGTAGCGTAATTGTCAGGGAGGTGTTTAAAGGGGAGCCGCCCATCCCGCTTATCTACGAGCACGTAATGATTAATGGAAGGAAGATGTCTAAATCTAAGGGTAATATACTTACGCCGCGCCAATGGTTTGAAGTAGCGCCACCGGAAACCCTTAGGTTCTTCTTCTTCCGCGTTTATCCAGCTAAGCATAAGGATCTAAGGATGAACGAGGTTCCAAGGCTTGTTGAAGAGTTTGAAAGGGCTGAGAGAATATACTATGGGGTTGATGAGCTGGTCGATGAAAAGGTGAATGTACATTTAAAGAGGAGCTACGAGCTATCAATAATAGGTAAGCCGGCTCCAACTCTACCCATACGCCTACCCTACGATCTCGCGGTTACGCTTATACAGGTATATCGTGATATAACGCTTGAGAAGGTTATAGACGTACTTAAACGTACCGGGCGCCTATATAGGGATTTAACGGCCGATGAAGTTGAAGCGTTAAAGCTAAGACTTAGACAAGCTGAAGCTTGGCTTAAGAAGTACGCGCCTGAAACTGTAAAGTTTAAACTGCTCGACGATGTTTCGCGCGTTAAGAACCTGTTAACCGATAAGCAGAAGGAGGCGTTAATGAAGGTAGCCAGCATACTTAAAGGAGGGGATTGGCTGCCGCGGGAGCTTAATACTAAGTTTTTCGAGGTATCGAGGAGCTTAGGCCTTCCTCCACCTAGCTTCTTTGAAGCCGCCTACTTAACGTTAATAGGGGCTACATCGGGGCCTTGGCTAGCTAACTTCGTACTAGCCTTAGGCAAGGATTTCGTAGCTAAACGCTTCGAGGAGGCCGCAAGCTAGTAGCCGTTCCGCCTAATGAATCCTAGGGGGCCGTAAGCTAAATTAGGGTTTAAACCGATTTAAGTAACGATGTTATCCAGGTACGCGGCGCTAGTTAAAAACCTACGCGGCGTAGTACTCGTTAACCTTGGGGAAGAGGCTTCTAGGGGCGTTTTAAACTGGCTCATTAACCGCTTTAAATATAGGAAGCTAGGGCTTCCGCCCTCAATAGTTGAACACTACGCTTCACTACTTGAAGGTAGGCTTAACGGAAAGCCCTTCGTTAAGCTAATGTACCCCTTGAAGGCTATAGAGCGCCTCGCCAACCTAGTTAAAGAGGAGTTAAACGTAGGGATTGAAGCCGCTGAAGCAGTAATTCTAGCTTCAACCTACGTATGCCCGGTAATAGCGTTAGGCCCCTCAGCTAGGGAAGCGCTTAAACCTTTAATAGTGAAGACCGTTGAAAGTAGGACTCGTCTCGACGATAAGGGCTGGAAGCTACACTTTAGAATAGCCGACTACACGGTCTTAGACCTATACGCTTGGAGTAGCCTACATGCAGAACAACTTTGGGATCCTACGTTAAACTACGACTCCTTCATAGATGATAGAGCTAAACGAGTGAAGAAAGACGTTAAACGATACTGGAGGTTGATGAAGGGTACCGATCAGCCTAAGCCTTTCCTCGGCTACATCGACGTAGCTCGTTTACTCGCCGAGAGGCTTAAGGCGGGAGATCAGGGTATTGCTAAACGCCTCCTCGAGCTTGAAAAGCTCGAAGCTTCAGCGGGTCTTTCAATAGAAGCTGCTGTACTAGTCTATGAGGCGCCTACCTAGAGGGGCTTAAAGCCTAGCGAAGCTTAAAATTACGCGTTTGAGGGGTGGTTAGGGTTGAAGCCTGAGAGCGATGGGGTTTTTAAAGCGATAATCGAAAAGGTTAAACCCTACTTTAAGGAGGGGGTTGGAGGTCACGATTGGCTTCACGTTGAACGCGTCTATAACCTTTGCGTTAGAATAGGTATGAAGGAGGGCGCCGACCTAGACGTAGTAAGGGCGGCGGCCATACTTCACGACGTTGGAATACCTATGGAAATTAAGCGGGGGGTTAACCATGCGGAGGAGGGTGTGAAAATAGCCCTTAAAATCCTTAAGGAGGCCGGCTTCCCGGCGGATAAGGTAGATCAGGTGGTTTACGCTTGAGGTGGAAGCCGAGGAGGGCTGATGAAGGGTTTAAATGTTAACCGGTACTAAATCGCTAGGTCTAAGGGGCTTTCGGGCTCGGAAGTAAGCCTCAAAGCGTCTTTCAAGCTCCTTAAACCTTTCATCATACCTTTCCTTTAACGTTTCAAGCGCTTTCCACGCTTGAGCTCTAAGTTTTTCTCTTTCCCCTTCGTATTGTGTACGTGTGATCTGCTTCCGCTTACGTTTTTCTGTTAGTGCTCGCCACGACTCGTGAAGGTTCTTTACGATAAGCCTACTTTCTTCCAGCATCTCCTCGTGAAAGGCTTCAATCTCACTGTACATCGGTTCGATACTGCTCCAATATACTGGTTTACTCGGCTCACTTAAGGCATACCTGATTAAAAGTGCCTTAAGCCGCTTATGCGGAGGCGTTAGCTTAACGTTCTCTAGAAGGTGTTTAACGCAAGCTTTAGCGCGTACTTTAATGTGGTAGCAGTTGTCCTTGAGGTGGCCGTAATATGTTGCGGTTCCTTTAAGCGTTGCGTAAAGGTGCACTCTGTACCCATACCGCTTAAGCGCTTCATACAGCGCCTCAACAACGTATACCTTCTCATTGTATATAACAACCGCGAACTGCGCGGTTTTTCTTCCTTTACGGTTGCATGTATACACTGAGCCTTCGGTGTCGATGGCTATGCTGAGCACGCTGTAAAGCTTTACGTTGTTATCTATAGGTGTTGGAGTGCGCCGCTTAAGAAGCCACCAGTAGATCTTAAGCGGCAGTAAAACCCATAACATCCACACGTAGTTTTCTTTGTCATCCCTGTACGGTCCCACGCCCACGTGCCCGTACCTGCCAAAAACCTCCTTGAAGAGGAGCGCCAAGTACGGGTCAGGCGTCCTCAGTATTACTTGCACCTGTTGGCCATTCTGTATTACACTTCCATCGGTGTGCACAAAGTACCATAACTTGAGCCTTTCCGCATCGTTGCCGTCGAAGTCACGCTTAGGATACTTATACCTTCCCGTTTTCACCAACTGTAACGCCGTTACATTATCACGTATTTTAACGTTCATTTCATACCTCATCCACCTCCACAGCGTAGTAAACGGTACGCCGAGGCGCTTCGACAACTTTCTCACCGATACGCCCTTATGCCAGTGTAATTCCTCAATTAACACTTTAAAGCGCTGGATATCGTTAACCGCCCCGTCCATCACCGTCCTCTTCGCTTCCTCAGAGAGCATCGCTAATAACTCGTTTGGTATCATTATTTTCCAAGGGTTGCCGAAGTTCACCGTTAACGTTAACCCTGCTTGGAGGGGTTCTGCGGCCCTTTCCCCCGTCACGGTAACTCACCTCGAAACGTTTTTATAGCCCCGAAGCCCCTTTAGTGGCTAGGGAGGGGTCAGCAGCGCGCAGAGGCGCGCTACTGTTTTAATCACCTCTCATTGTGTCAGCCGTTCATCATACCCCTCCCGGCTTCAACCATAGCCCATTTCTACGAGAAGCTATTAAGGGTTAAAAGGTTCATGAATACGGAGGAGGGTAGGCGGTTGGCTGAAGGCCGTCATCGTTTCATGAAGCTCTTCCTAAAACGTTTCTTAGCCGAGGTCGAAGGGTTAAGCTAGGCTAAATGTTTATGCTCTACGAGTTGGAGGCGTATAACGGGGTGATCTACCTGCAGAGTGGAGTCGCTAATATGTACGTATTGCCTTGTCCTTCCTGCGGTAGGGAGGCGCTGGTTGTAAACGAGCTAGTGCATGATATACCGCGCTTCGGTAAGATGCTCCTAGTCTCCATGGTCTGTAGGTTCTGCGGGTATAGGAAGAGCGATGTTATGAGTTTAGAGTTTAAGGAGCCGGTTAGATACGAGTATAGGGTGAGTAGCGTTAAGGATTTAAGCGTAAGGGTTATTCGGTCTTCGACGGCAACCATAAGAATACCGGAGCTAAACGCTGAAATACGCCCGGGCCCGGCTAGTGAAGGATTTATCTCGAATATTGAGGGCGTCCTACATAGGATTAGGGATGCCGTAAACCTGATCATTAGGAGCGGTGAACCGGAGGATGTGGAGAAGGCTCAGGAGGTCTTAAGGAAGATGGAGCTAGCTTTAAACGGTAAACTCGCCTTCACCCTAGTACTTGAAGACCCCTATGGGAATAGCTACGTCGGTAAGGCCGACGATTCGACGTAGAGGTTTAAGCCTCTATTAGGTGGTTATAAGGCGTTTTGCGCTGATCAGATGCTTAACTAAAACCTAGCAGGGCTAAACGGTTTAATTAAGGGGTCTACTTCGCCTCCTACGATTAACCTACCTAGCAATTCTCCGATGGCCGGTATTATGCTAAGCCCGTAGTCATGGCAGCCGCACGCTAAATATAAGCCATTAACGCTTGTTTCACCTATTAACGGCTTTCCATCCGGTGTCGTATCGCATATCCACGTCCACTGCCTAAGTATTTTTAGGCCGCTTAAAGCCGGTACGATTTCCACGGCCTGCCTTGAGAACTCCTTGAGGAAGGAGTAGCTTGAAAGGCTTAAGTCGTAGCTTCTACCTAAGCTACCGATCGTCCCTATAAACTCACCCCTCATCGTCTGGCCGAGTAGGAAACCGTTAGAGGGCCTCTCGATTACGGGGCCTAGGAATGGCTTCATAGGCTCCGTAACTAAGGCTTCCCGCGCTAACGGTTCTACTGGTACCGTTAACCCAACCTGTTTAGCTAGCTCACTGGAGTAGACGCCGGCGGCTATTACAACCTTCCTAGCTTCAACGGTTTCAGCATCCGTAGCGACGCGGAAGCTTCCTCCTTCAACTTTAAGGCTTTTAACTTTAGCCTGCTTCCTTAGGGCTCCGCCAACCTTTTTAAAGGCTTCGAAGTAAGCCCATAGGAGGGCTAACGGATGTACTAGTCCTTCACGCTTATCGTAGTAGCACGCCTTCAACCTTTCCACGTTGACGTATGGAAACCGCTTTTTAACCTCCTCAAGCCTTAACGGATCGCATTGAACCCCCATACGCTTATAGGCCTTATACTTCTCCTCTAAAGCCTTAGCTTCCTCCTCCTCTAAGGCTACGATTAGACATCCACTCCGCCTGAATAGGGTGTTAACTCCGAGTTTATCGGGGAGCTTATCGTGCATCTTTAAGCCCATTAACGCTAGCTTAGCTACGTCGTCTACCACCCTCTCCCTTACGAGCCCTATATCCCTTCCAGTCGATCCGAATCCTAGGTAGTTAGCCTCGAAAACCATGGTTTTTAAGCCGCGTTTAGCGACGTTGTAGGCTATGCTTAAACCTAGAGCCCCTCCACCTACTACGGCTACGTCAACCTTCAACCTTCTTCACCCGAGAAGATACCTATCGGAACCGGGTCGATAGGAGGCCTAATAACCACCGTTTTCGCCTCGCGGAGTTTACCTTTCTGCCCTAGGATCCTTATTAGGTGCATCATGCACGACTTACCTTGACACGGGCCCGTAGTCGCGCCCGTAAACCTTTTAAGGGTTTCTAGGTCGTCGTAACCGGCCTCTATGGCTTTAAGTACGTCATCCTCTGTTACGTCGTGGCAGAGGCAGATGAACTTCTTAGCCTTCATACGGATCACCGTCGGATGATCCTTACGGCTCTAACCTCGAAAACGTGCTTCGGATCGGGGGTTTCAACCGTTATTACGAAGGCGGGGTCTTGCTTCTGTGGACGTAGCGCCTTAACGATCCTACCGATGCCGACCTCCCTCCCCGATCTATCTAGAAGCACCGCTTCATCACCTACCTTAGGCTCCGGTAGAAGCTCGTATGGCATACTTACGTAGCCCTTGCCATCCTTTATCTGAATACAGAAGATGGCTAAACCGGGGCATGAACTAATGCATAACTCGCAGCCTACACACTTATCCCAATCCACTCTGGGGGGTTTACTTATGGACTCCTTCATTATGGCTTTAACCTTACATACCACGGCGCACGGGTTACACGGTATTTCCTGAACGCATTCAATAACTGCTACCCTTCCCTTCTTCACCCTATCCTCGGGTGGTAGGATGTTTAGCTTCATTAGCTCTTCAAGCGTAAAGTACCCTTTAACTACGTATTCTTGACCGTTCACTTCATTTCAGCCTCGACGCGCTCTATATCGTCGACGGTAACGACCTTTAAGCCCTTCTTAACCCTATCGCTAAACGGTGAAGACCTTTCATCTTCGAGCTCCTTATGAAGCTCCATTATCGTGTTCCACTCAGCTTTACCGCCATAGCCTAGGCTTAAACTAGCATGTAAGCCGGCTATGGCGCCTTCAAGCATTGCTGTAGCAGCCTCCTCAATCCCTGAGCAATCGCCGGCTATGTAAACATCCCTTCTTACCCTACCGTATACGTCGCGTACCGGTACGAAGCCTCCTAGCTCCGGAACTAACACCATCTTCGGTTTAAAGTGCTGTATTAAATCGTAGGTAGGGTTAAGGCCGACGGCTACGCATATGAAGTCGCAGTCTAACACCTTCTCCGTTCCAGGTATGGGGTTAAAGCGTTCATCGAGTTGTACTATTACGGCTCCTTCAACCCTCTTCTTACCTAGAGCCTTGAGTATGGTATGTCTCGTATAGATGGGGACTCCAAGCCTCCTTACTTTAGCGGCGTGTACGAGGTAGCCGCCTATTCGTGGCGCGGCTTCAACTATGGCTTTAACGTTTACACCAGCTTGCATTAGCTGGTAGGATACTATTAGGCCTACGTTACCGGAGCCTACCATGAGCCCGGCCTCGCCCGGCTTTATGCCGTAAACGTTCATAAGGGTTTGAACCCCGCCGGCACCATAAACCCCGGGTAGATCGTTATTTTCAAAGACTAACGTCCTCTCGTAAGCGCCGGTAGCGATGATAAATTTCTTCGCCTTCACCTTAACCAACGTACTGTTATCCTTTACGGCTGTAAGTATACCCTCCCTAGGGTAGTAGCCGAAGGCCGATGTGGAGGTTAAGGCCTTTACGGAGTTCAGCTTTAGAAGCGTTTCGACCATTTCCTCGGCGAGCTTAAAACCTCTCCTACCGGCACAGTAAGTTACGTTTCCGAAGAATTTATGCGTCTGTTTAATTAATTGTCCACCTAGTAGGTGTTTATCGTCCATTACGAGGACGCTTCTACATAGTTGTCCAGCCCTTATTGCTGCGGAGAGACCCGCTGGCCCTCCACCTATTACGGCTACGTCGACGTCGTAAGCCTCGGGCTTAAACCCCTTAACGCTTGCGTAGCTCACCCTTCCTATTCCCGTAAGTACCCTCATTAACTTCGTGAAGGCCCTTCGGAGGGGGGAAGGTTTTACAGCCATCTTCAAGTAAGCGCTTGAAGAAAGGTCTAACCTAGCTAGTATGGGGGCTAGAAAATCTGTGTCGGCGCTCGGCCAACCCTTCTGCCTCTTAACCTTCATCCCTTCCTCCACTTTAACCATGCAGGTCCTTACGTTCGGAACCCCGTTAACCTCCATCATGCACGCGGAGCACCTACCTATAGCGCAGAAGAAGCCTCTAGGCCTACGGTACTTGAAGCTCCTACTAAACACCTTTATACCGTTAGCGTATAGAGCCGCGGCGATGGTTTCATTCTCATACGCCTTAACGGGTTTACCTTCAAAGTAAAAGGTACACTCCTTACCCCTCTTAAAGGAGAGGATTGGGTGCTCGTAGATCCTTAAGTCAGGCAAGGTGAACCCTCTCCGCCTCTTCCTTCAAAGACCTTTTATACTTTACCTAAATAACCCTTAGAGCGGGTGTTCGACGGTTTTACGATAACATAACTATTCCAGCCTATCCTTAGAGGAAAGTAAGCGAGTTTTGAAGAGCCTCCACGAGGCGTGGCAAGCGCTGAAACGTAGGTGGAAGGAGGTTGCGCGTACACAATATGAAGAAGAAAGGAACAAGCTTAGAGATAAGGCATGGAGAGGG
>Ga0209080_1000601_pt1 | contig 23025 bp, 23 predicted proteins | sample JNZ110809AmetaG_FD_184123 | JGI IMG/M metagenome (GOLD analysis project Ga0209080, IMG submission 184123) | Hot spring microbial communities from Jinze hot spring, China to study Microbial Dark Matter (Phase II) - JNZ 110809A (SPAdes) (version 3) ...
ATATTATTAGAATCTATTACGTATGGGGTGTCACCAATCCCATTATTATCTAAGTCGCTCCCATTATAATTACTCCAGTAATTACCCATATAACTCGTGAAGTACCTGTCTTCATACGCGAACGCGTACTTGTCGGGAGAATACCAGCGATTAGTACCGGGAGTCCCGTAGATGTCGTAATTATTTGCATTACTGAAAGTATTCAAGTATATCATGTTATCAGAGAGGATCCCTCCTGAGGTTATGGAGAGGTATATCCCGTATGTGTTATTGACGATCGTGTTAAGGAATATTCTATTGTATCTTGCCGGGTTTGTCGTGCCGCGGATTCTAATGCCGTTACCATTATCGACTATTGTGTTGTTAGCTATGGTGTTATTGCTTGCTTCGTTAATGAATATTCCGTATGAGTTAATCCATCCATGTATCTTGTTATACGCGACTGTGACGTTTGACGACCTATACACTCTAATTCCGTAGTAGCCGGTTATTGAGGGATTTGTTGTTGTTACTATGTTATAAGCGATCGTCACGTTCTGAGAGCCATCGTAGACGTCTATGCCGTGCCAGTTACCCTCCTGAATTATGATAAATCCTTTAACAACAACGTCATTGGCTTGGATTCTTAAGAGGAAGCCGCTCTTCTTGATGACCACGCTCTCGTCAGGTACTTCAGGTCTCCCAAGAGCTAGGAGTCTTAAGCCGTTTTTGTTTATGATAGTTCCGTTTACTTCAGTGTAGGTTCCTGGTCTAACGCAGATTGTCTGCCCGGGCTGTGCTGCCGTGACAGACATATTTATGCTTGGGTAATTATCTGGCACTATGATGTCGCATTCTGTCTCGTTAGGAGGCACATAACTCAAGAGGTTTAAGGACTGACTAGAGATGCGGGGCTTCCCCACAATGTTTTCGGGGATAGTAGCTGGCGCTGTAACGGATGTTAATACTAGAATAGCTAGCGTTAAGAGTAAAACGTATCTCATGTCCATTAAGTACACCTTCGATATTCCAATTCGCTGGTTAGTTAATAAACGTTTAAGGTATTGATTACCGCGTTTTCTTGAGGACTTGCCAGGATTATCGTCTTTTACGTAATTTCTTTAATGAATTCATCAACTATCTTGAGAAACTCTTCCGGTTTTTCTTCGTGTGGTAGGTGGCCGCACCCACTTATTGTTGCTAGCGTGTGTTTTGACTCATTACTTAACAGATTCACTAGATCTAAGCTACTGCTTAGCGGCACTATCTCGTCGTTTACTCCGTGTATTATCAAGATTGGTTTCTTTAAGTTCTTTAATGAGTTACTTATTTCTGGAAATTCCCCATACTTCATCAACCAGTAGAGTCCTTTGTCCCAGTCTCTAGCTTTTAAAGGGTATTTGTATCCTTCTATGATTTCCTTCGTTAGCATAGACTTATTATACCAAGCTCGATAAAGGATTTGTTCTAGCTGACCTACAAAGCTCCTCACTATTAGAGGTCCGTATTTGTCAGCTAAAGGCATCGAGTAAAAGATGTTTTCAAGCAAGCTCTTCTGCCTTGCTCTCCACGCTGGAGCAACCAGCACTAGAGCCTCAACGATCTCTGGGTGTTCCAGTGTTATGAGGAGAGCCAGCCCCCCGCCTGCAGAGTGCCCTATCAGTACTGCGCTACTGACGTTGAGTTTCTTCAGGAGCTCGTAAGTTAGTTTTACTTGCCCCTCAGTAGAGTATGGGTTGAAGTTGAGTGAAGCTGGGTCTGCCCTCTCAGTGAGTCCGAATCCAGGCCTGTCAAAAGCTATGACTCTACCATACTTAGTCAAATTACTCATTACATCTCTCCAGCTAAAAACGCTTGCTCCGAACCCGTGAAGAAGAACGAAAGTCATGTTACCTTTACCGGGTACCTCAACGTAATGTACTCTAACCCCCTCGACACTCACGAACTTACTGTACTCTAGAGCTAAAGATTCAACAGGCTCCCCTACAGGGGGTACTGGCAAGAGATACAAAACTGTCATGATAAGTAGCAAGACCAGAATTATTTTGAAAGATTTCTTCTTAGTGAGAGATCTTAACTTATTCTTCATGAGGACACCAAATAATACTATACTGTACTCTTAAGAAGTCAGGCCACAGTAGGTAATCGTTTAGGCAAACACACGACTTACGTCTAGGGAAACTAATTAAATACTTAAAAAGCGCGGTGTTCTAACTTACTTTTCTATAGGTCTGCCGTCAATGTCTAGCAATTGCTTCGGCGGGTCTTTCTTTTGTGTTAGTAGTGAGGTTATAACAAACACTGCTGCTCCTATAGGTATTACGAAGGGTCCTGGAGCGTATATAGCCAGCCATATGTCTTCAGTTTGCTGGTAGAAGTAGTATATGAAGGGTATCCAGAGAACCACATTAGTTACTACACTAGCTATGGCACCCGTTCTGTTGGCTTTCTTCCAGTATATGCCGAAGATGAAAGGTATAGCCTGAACGAAGAGTATTAAGTACCAGGCTATCTGTGTGAGGAAGTATATTGTGGCTGCCCATAAAGCAATGGCTAGCGAAACGAAAGCTGAGACTAGAACTAAGACTCTAGTTAGAAGGAGTTTTGTTTTCTCGCTCATGTTGGGGCGCACCATAGGTATTAAGTTATTCACGATTACTGAAGGAGGTATTATTAGTGAGCTGTCAGCACTACTCATTATGAGTGCTAGCAAGCCCACCGTGAATAACGCGAAGAGAGGAGCTGGTAACAGATTTAGTGCTAGGGTAGGCATGACTAGATTAGGGTCTTCTATCTCAGCTATTATTAGTCTAGCCCAAATACCGATTAGAGGGCCTATCATACCTAGAGATACTCACCAACAACGTGAGCAAAGCCCTCAACATATTAAGTAGGGTGAGAAACGCTGGCTCGATATTCTTAGGTAACAATACTCCAGTAGCAATGGGTGACTACATAACAGGAGCTAATCACACACTACCTACAGGAGGTAACGCCGCTACACGAGGTAGTCTAAGCGTTTTTGATTATATAAAAATAATAGACGTTCAGATAGTGAACGAGGAAGGCATTAAGAAGTTAGGTTCTCACGCTATCACGATAGCTAGTTCTGAGGGACTCTACAATCACGCCGAATCTATCAAAGTGAGGTTGTCTAAGATTAGCTAGCGGGAAAATAAATCTTTACTTTGTTTAAAATCCTGGAGCCCTCACTTTAGTTACTTCTTTATTCACTAGGTTTGGTGGTATTCTTTTCTCGTAGAAAGCGATAAGGTTCTCAGCAACTGTTTCCGCCATACCGTGTCTTGCTTCGTACGTGGCGCTGGCCGCGTGTGGTGCTAAGACGACGTTCTTGAACGCTGTTAGTGGGTGGTTTGGTGGTAGTGGTTCTTCTTCGTATACGTCTAGTCCTGCTCCTGCTATCCATCCTTCATTTAATGCTTTTATTAGTGCTTTAGTGTCTACTACGGCTCCTCTAGAAGTATTTATTAGTATTGCGTTCTTCTTCATCAACTTCAACAAACCCTCACTAACCAAACCCCTAGTCTCAGAAGTAAGAGGAACATGAACACTAACAACATCAGATTCTCTGAAGAGGTTCTCTAGCTCTCTATACTCAATATCTAGCTCTCTCTCAGTCTCTATGTCTCTCCTTATATCGTAATACACTACTCTCATACCAAAGCCCTTAACTCCTATCTCAGCTACTCTCTTCCCGATTCTCCCTAAGCCTACTATGCCTAAAGTCTTGCCTCGTAACTCAGTACCTAAAAGCATTTTAGGATGCCAAGCAGTCTTAAGTCTCCACCATTCACCAAATCTCACGAAAATATCTCCTTCAACAACTCTCCTAGCAGTAGCTAGTATGAGAGCCCAAGTAAACTCTGCTGTCGCTTCAGTTAAAACTCCCGGGGTATTTGTCACGTATATGCCGAGTCTAGTAGCACACTCTAGGTCTATGTTATCAAATCCTACAGCTAACTGAGCTACTATCCGTAACTTAGGAGATGAGGAAAGCAACTCACAGTCTATCTGGTCACTAAGTAGGGAGACTAATGCGTCAACTTCCTTAACCTTATTGAGTAACACTCCACGCGGAGTAGCTTGATACCTGTCCCAAACTTCAACCTCATAATATTGTGAGATCTTGTGCACAACATCATCAAATAGTTCTCTAGTTATGAAGACTTTAGGTCTCATTAAACACCCCTCAATAAATTTTATACTAAGGAAATACTTTAATATGACGCCCGGGTTAAGTACTACACGACTTCTGTTCTTGTTTTAGAGGGCTGAGAACTAGTCTGCAACTCTATATATTAAGTGTATTTCATCTCCACACTCGCAGACCTTATGACTAACTAGTTTTAGTCTTAACCACTCACTAGAGTTGCCGAAGCCTTCTCCCCCAACTAGAGACACTGAATTCCTTCCTCCTATAACGTAGGGAGAGACAGTTATTCTAAACTCATCTACGAGTCTCTGTGAGGTCAGAGACCATAATAGGGTGCCTCCCCCCTCAACAAGCAAGTCTCTCAAGTTTTTCTCGTACAGTATCTTCAGCGCTTTACTCATGTCTACTTGTGTTGACTCACTCTCTATGATCACTATGTCTACTCCTAATCTCCTCAACTGATCTATTTTTCCTGTGTCGGCTGCGGAAGAAGTTACTATGATTGTCGGTGCTACACCCACATCAAGAACTTTCGCGTTAAGAGGTATTTTCAGAGAACCGTCGACAACTACTCTCACAGGATTTCTTCCTTCAACGAGCCTGACAGTGAGTTGAGGGTTATCTCTGATGACTGTGTTAGCGCCAACCATTACACCATCAACTATAGACCTCATAGAGTGTAGTCTTAACTTATCATAAGGACAACTAAGTCTTGAGTCACCGGTTTTCGAAGCTATCTTGCCATCAACCGACATAGTCGCGTAGACTCTCACGTAAGGTCTTCTCAAGCTCATCACCTACGTACTTAAACCTACCACCAAGCATGAGAGCAGTAACTAACTCATATCCTCCCCTCTTAACTAAAGCTAGGTGCTTATTATGTGCTCTCTCGAGAGGGGTACCTGAATACTTCAGAAACAATACGTTAGCGGCACCCCCCTCAACCAAGTAGTTCTGCACGCCCACTGGATTAGTGTTGGTCAGGGCTTTGAGGACCCAGACTGGGTCATTAACTCCTACGTTACGTGCTAGAAGTAAGAGTAGCTCGCCCTCCCTCCACAAGTCGGGCTTAATCCAGCCTAAGTTGTCTGTGCCTAAAGCTACGTCTACTCCTAACTCATAAATACTCTTCAACTTAGGTAAGCCAGACATGAACCATAAGTTAGACCTAAGACATAAGACTAACGTAATTCTTAAGTCCTTAAGAAGCTGAAGTTCTTCAGGGTCTAGCCAGACTCCGTGGATTACTGCGTCAGGCCTGCCAGCACTCAGAAGCTTCTCTAAGTCTCTCTCTTCATGTGTGTCTTTAGTTTCTGAGACATGTGAGTGAATTAATTTGCCTGAACTTCTAGCTAATCTGAAAATAAATCTCAAATCTTCTAGAGTGAAGTAATGCGGTGATGAGATTCCGACACCGTCCGAGTACGTGATTACCTCTCCTACCTCACGACTCACTTCCTCATGTCTTGAAGGCATACTAAGAACGTAGTGAGTCTTGATTTTAGTGTTGCCTAGCTTAAGGTTTTTTACCCCCAACTCACGAAACTCAGCTATGTATCCTACGCCTGAACTCAACGTATATTCTATAGCCTCACTCACTACCGAGCTCAATAAGCTGGTTCCTGCTTTACTGAGTACCAGGTATTTAAGCCCATAAGGCTCTCCGACAACAGAGTCTATATCTAGGTCCCAGCCAACCTCAGGGCTTACGTGATCTAATATGTGAGTGTGCATGTTTGCTAGAGGAGGCATGATTACGTGACCACGCATGTCGTAAGCTCCTCCAGCCCCACGAGATACGCTATGGATTCTGTCCCTCTCAATGACTAGCGTGAGAGGACCCTCAACAAACTCTAGTGAGGGCCCTAAGAATCCTCCAGCTACGGTAATACTGAGTTCTTTCATTTACTAGACCTAAGGATATTGCTTAACTCAGAGTTATAACTTGTTATACTAAACTTATATTGGTGATGACGCGGGACTGGATGATTTAGATGATTAGTAGCGAACCGTCTGAGGATAGGAGTTTTCTAGACCATGACTTAGTAGTTGATCGAGATAAGAGGATATATCTAGTCGTCGGAAACACTCACCCTAACGGCTTAGTAGTTGCTTACCTTAAGTACGTCCCTTCAAAAAAACCCACTATGTGGGGTAAGGGAGGTACTTACTATGAGAGGATTCTTAGAGAATACAGCGTTGAGGAGGTTTTACGAGTTTCTTCGGAAGTAGGGGCACAGTTTTATGACCCGACACTAGGGGTTTCTATACCTGTAGTCAAGACCTCGGAAGTTAAGGAATGGCTTAAGCCGGAAGAAAAGCTAGAGAGATTAAGGAGACGTGCTGATGATCTTATTGAGTTAGTTAGTGTTGAAGTGTCAGACATTATTAGCGACCTCACTGGATTGAGTGCCGGTAGTATGGGTGTTACAGGATCTGTTCTCGCAGGGATTCACGGCCCTCACTCAGACGTAGACCTAGTTATTTACGGTTGTAGAGAGGCTTTAGAATTTGTTCAAGCAAGTCTAGAGATAGGTAAGTTACCTGAGGAAAAAATCGCGGCTAAGGTCTTAGAAAATTCTAGAGTGTTGGGAATAGAGCCTGAAATGTACGTCAGGATAATCCCGCCTTATAAGTTCACGTGTTTTAAAGGGGTGCCAATAACCTTCGCGTTCGTTGAGAAGAGGAACTACAGGTATGGTGAGTTAGTTTTAAGACCTCTCAAGCCTGTAAGCCTTGTAGTCGAGGTTATCGGTGGAGACTGTAGGTCTCTTTTTTACCCCTCAAGAACTCGAGTTGACAGGGTTCTTGAGGGGCCTAGAGTTAGGGAAGTGATTAGCTACGAGGCGGAATACAACTACCTCCTGTATAGAGGAGGACTATTAAAGATTTCCGGAATGCTTGAGGAATCAATGCCGGATAGCGAATACTACGTGGTTGTTGGCGGGAGAGAGAATAAGGGTTACGTGGTGCCGTACGGGGTCTAAGAAGCTCGTGCTCTCCACGAATCTTACTTAATTAAAGCTATTTTATCGCCTACGTTTATCGTGTCTCCCGGTCTCACGTAAATCTTCTCTACTGTTCCGTTCCTCGGAGATTTTATTTCTAGCTCCATCTTCATAGACTCTATCGTGACTACAGTATCTCCAACGCCTACTTTAGAGCCTTCTGTGACTAATACTTTAAGTATTCTCCCAGGGATCTCTGAAGAGATTATCGTAGCTCCCGAAGGAACTTCAGGACCTCTTATCTCGAGTACTTGCTCTAGCCCTGTTTCTACTAACGAGGTTCCTTGTGTGGCCTCACTCCCTGGCGGCGCCTCAACCTCACTGATTTTGGGTTCTTGAATAATTTCAGCTTCGCTACTAACTCTAACTATTATGTCTTTGTTATTAACTTTAACTAAGTAAGTGCCATTACTGCCTTCCCTTATCTCAACCCTGTATTTCTTATCACCAACTTCTACGACATATACTGAGTTGCTCACTTCCGCTCAGCCCATTCATATAGTTACATGATACTCCTTAAAAATAATCAATGAGTCATTATGGATTGTTTTTAATGCCTCCTAACATATATCTGGGAGTTTAAAATTGGTGGAGGAGTCCTTACCTGCTAAGATACTTGAGTTGAGAAAGCTTAAAGAGGAAGCTAAGTTAGGTGGTGGTTTGAAAGCTATTGAAGCACAACATGCTAAGGGCAAACTAACAGCGCGAGAAAGACTTGAATTGCTGTTTGACCCTGGTACTATGCTAGAGTTCGATATGTTAGTGACTCACAGAGCTACGGAGTTCGGCATGGCTGAGAGAAGAGCTTACGGTGATGGGGTAGTCACTGTGATGGGTAGAGTCAATAATAGGCCCGTAATAGGGATAGCTCAGGACTTCACGTTTATGGGTGGGTCGCTAGGCGAGATGCATGCAGCGAAGATAGTTAAAGCGATGCAGTACGCCATGTCTGCCGGCATGCCTGTAGTATTCCTTAACGACTCCGGCGGTGCCAGAATACAAGAAGGTGTAGACTCTCTTAAGGGTTATGGAGACATATTCTACATGAACGTCATGGCTTCAGGTGTGGTGCCTCAGATAGCTGTCATAATGGGTCCCTGCGCCGGCGGTGCAGTATACTCTCCAGCACTCATGGACTTCGTGATAATGGTTGATAAGACTTCCTACATGTTCATAACAGGCCCTAGAGTAGTTAAGGCAGCTATAGGAGAGGAAGTCACGGAGGAGGAGCTAGGCGGCCCCAGAATACACGTGACTAAGAGTGGTGTAGCGCACTTCATAGCCAGAGACGATAAAGAAGCTATAAGCATAGTGAAGAGACTACTTAGTTATCTCCCATCAAACAATATGGAAGCACCGCCCAGAATACTCTCGGGCGATCCTCCAGAGAGGACAGAGGAGAGGCTAAATACTCTCGTTCCTGAAGACCCTCTGAAAGCCTACAACATGTACGAGGTTATTGAGGCAGTCTTTGATAAGGGTTCCTTCTTCGAGGTCTCAAGAGATTACGCTAGAAACGCCATAACAGGGTTTGCAAGACTGAACGGGTGGGTAGTCGGCGTAGTAGCTAACCAGCCAATGGTTCTGACAGGAGCTCTCGACATAAACGCGTCAGACAAGATAACTAGGTTTGTTAGAATACTTGACGCGTTTAACATACCTATAGTCACGTTCGTAGATGTTCCAGGATATATACCTGGCACATACCAAGAACACAACGGCATAATAAGACATGGTGCTAAAGTGCTTTACGCTTACAGTGAGGCGACAGTACCTAAGTTAACCGTTATAGTGAGAAAAGCTTACGGAGGTGCTTACATAGCAATGAGTTCTAGACACTTAGGCGCAGACTTCGTGATAGCCTGGCCCACCGCCGAGATCGCCGTTATGGGTGCTGAAGGAGCTGCCGAGATAATATGGAGAGCTGAGCTCTCCAAAGCTAAGACGCCTGAAGAGAGACAAGAACTACTCAATAAGTTAGCTAACGAATACAAGAATAAATTCCTCCACCCATATATAGCGGCAGCAAGAGGCTACATAGATTCTGTCATAGAACCAGCAGAAACTAGGCCTACGCTAGTGAGAGCTCTTGAGTTTCTCCTTACAAAGCGTGAAGTAAGGTTTAGAATGCCGCCGAAGAAGCACGGCTTGATTCCAATGTAGCGCGAGCTAGATATCAAAGACTACTCGTCATTTTTGTTAATTCTCTTAGTATTGAAAACCTGGAGAAGCATGCTAAACTAATTTCAGCATAAAGTCTTCTCAAGAAAGTTTAGTAGTCAATTAGATGTGGCTAGTGAAAAGCCTTAAGTCATTTAGACACTAAGTTATTTAAGTTCGTGAACTCTAATTTGAGTAGGTAGTAAGGATGTTTCCTAAGACGCCGGATATAACTGAAGTCTTTGAAAAACTTGATGAAGGGTCTGAAGTAGTTATTCGTGGCTGGGTCTATAGGATTTTTAAAGTTGGTGGCAAGATTTTCGCGTGGGTTAGGGATCACTCAGGCTACATCCAGGTTGTTTTTGATAAGAGTTACGTGTCTAGTGACTGGGACTCTGTAGAGAAGCTGACTAGAGAGTCTAGTATTGAGGTTAAGGGTATTGTGAGGGTCGACGCCAGAGCTCCTGGTGGCAAGGAAATAGTAGCTAACAGCTTAGTCGTTTACGGCTACTCACCTCCTTTCCCTATAAAGGGGGGTGAAGACATAGAGTACTTACTCAATGTGAGGCATCTCTGGCTTAGATCTAGGCAGATGATAGCGTTACTTAAGATTAAGCATACGGTGATTCAAGCTTTAAGAGATTGGCTGATAAAGGATGGGTGGTGGGAGACTACACCACCGATACTTACTGGGTCGGCTGTAGAGGGTGGCGCTACTTTATTTGAAGTTAAGTATTTCGACAAGACCGCCTACCTTTCTCAGTCAGCCCAGCTATATCTTGAGGTGTTGATATTCCCACTCAATAAGGTTTGGGCTCTAACACCCTCGTTTAGAGCTGAGAAATCAAGGACTAGAAGACACCTCAGCGAGTACTGGCACTTAGAGGTTGAGGCTGCCTGGTATGATATGGAGGACATGATGAAGGTCGCGGAAGACATCGTTAGCTATGCAGTAGCTAAGACGCTGGAGGAGAGAAAAGAAGAGCTTAAACTCCTCAACAGGGATACTTCTAAGCTTGAGAAAGCTCTTGAGACTCCCTACCCCAAAATAACGTACGACGACGCTATCAGGATTCTTCAGAGGAAAGGCTTCAATATCAAGTGGGGTGATGACTACGGCGCTGACGAAGAGAAGACTTTAACAGAAGATTTTGAAACCCCGTTCTTCGTAACTCACTTTCCTAAACACATAAAAGCCTTCTACATGAAGGAAGATCCTAGCAGGCCTGAAGTAGTGTTAGGATTTGATTTGCTCGCTCCAGAAGGTTATGGCGAGATCATAGGAGGTTCGCAGAGAGAAGATAGCTATGAGAAATTATACAACAGGATAATAGAGGAGGGACTCAACTACCAAGATTACGAGTGGTATCTTGATTTAAGAAAGTATGGGAGCGTACCTCACTCAGGATTCGGATTAGGCGTTGAGCGATTAGTTATGTGGGTTTCAGGGATAGACCACATAAGGGACGCGATACCCTTCCCTAGATGGAGAGGACGCATCTATCCTTAGTTGGGGTTTGTTACTCGTAGACCACGTTAACTATATGTTTCACTTTATTTGTTCCTTCACTCATTATTAGCCGTATTAACTCCTTAGTAGTGTCTGTCAACTCTAGCTTCAAAGCATCACTAAACTTGAAGAACCCTATGCCGAGAGACTCTTCGTTTGCTATAGGCTCACCCTCAGCGTCGGTGACTAGATAATCTAGTATTACGTAGTGATACTTGACGCTGTAGTCTCTCTTCAGTCTTATATACTCAGTTATAGCTAGTAGTGTTGCCTTACTAGCTTTGAGTGAAGTCTCTTCTTCTAACTCCCTAAACAAGGCTACGAGCACCGGTTCTCCTGCCTCTATGTGTCCACCAGGTATCGACCATAAGTTTGGTGAGGGAGGGTACTTCCTCTTAATAAGGAGGATTTCATCATTATTTCTCAGTACTACTGCCCCGACAGCTACTCTAGGCCATTCAGTCATCGTGAATACCTACTAAAGAGTTACAGATTAACGTTTTATCTTTTCATTAAATTACGTCTTAGGTGCTGTGAGAGTTGGGGGTCAGGCTCTGTTGTGTCAAGTGTGGTTATGAGGTGAGTGAGGTCAGGTACGTTGATTACTGCCCTAATTGTGGGGGTCTTTTAATTGCTCGTTCTCCCGAGTCTTTAAGGAGGGGCAGGAGTTCAGGAGTTTGGGCTTGGGGCAGTAGCTTGTACACTTCACGTATGGCGCCAAAAATTACTTTAGGTGAGGGCAACACCCCCCTCATAAAGTCCGTTAAGATTGGGAGAAGTATTGGCTTAACACTGTATTTAAAAGATGAGTCTAAGAATCCTACAGGCTCTTTCATAGACAGGGGTTCTGCTACGCTAGCTACTGCCTTAAAGTATTTTAAGGTCAGGTCAGTAGCAGTCCCTTCAACGGGAGACTTAAGTATATCTGTGTCGACGTATCTGAAGCGTGCCGGGATATCTAGCAGAGCATACATACCGTCTAGTGTCACTTTAAGCAAAGCATACAAAACTCTCTTAGTGAGTGATAAGGTTAGATTTGTTGAGAGCTATGAGGAGGCATTGCTTAAAGCCTTAAAGAGTGCGCAGTTTTACGGCGCGGTAGTACTGCCTACTAACCCTTTCTTAATTGACGGGTACAGAACGGTAGCTATCGAAGTAGTCCACTCGCTAGGTAAGAAAAGACCTCTAGTAATTGTAGTGCCGATAGGAGATGGCGTTCTAGCTATAAGTATTCATTATGTTCTCGAAGATCTGCGAGTCCCGCACAAAATCTTAGGAGTCAGAGCATGTAAAGAATCTCCACTACTGAGAGATATTTACGTTGCTAAACCAATGCTCCAGGAATATCTTAAAAGACTTGAAGACCTGGGCTTCATAGAGGTTGTCAGCGTATGTGATGATGAGGCGCTTGAAGCCAGTGAATTCATAGTTAAGAAGGAAGGCTTCTTAATAGGTCCTGTGGGAGCATCATGTATAGCCGCACTTAAGAAAGTACTTTCTGAAGAGATGAAAGACTTCATTACGGTGGCTTTGATGTCAGGCGATCCGCTGCAAGACCCATACGTTATCAAGGCTCTTCTTGAGAAGACTGTGAAGCCTGAAGAGCACGTAGTAACTCTAGGCTTTACTAAGGTGAAGATCTTAGAGATTCTTGCTTACAGTAATCCAACTCACCCATACATGCTGTGGAAAGAGCTCAAGCAGAAGCACGGACTCGATCTAAGCAGGAGAAGCATCTATAAACATGTAGAGGAACTCATCAACTTAGGCCTACTGAGAGTAGTTGGTTATGAGAAGGTTGAGGGGAGAACTAGGAAGATAGTCTCTATAACAGAATCGGGCTTGAAGCATCTTATGTAATATTAAGAGTTTATAGTGAACCTAATAGTGTATTAGTAGCCTAAAAGCATTCTCACATTATCCTACGTGAGGTGTGGTCAGTGAGTGTGGTTAGAGTCTCTCTCTATACTGCGCTAGTCTTAATAGCTACTATAGTACTCCAAGTATACACGCCCGCTACCCGAGGTTATTTCAACCTTGGTGAGGTAGCTATATATACTGTTGCTGCACTAACCTCGCCGCTCATAGCAGGTGTTGCGGGGGGCGTGGGTTCAGCTTTAGCAGACTTAGTGACTGGCTACGGGATTTTTGCGCCCGGCACATTAGTGATTAAGTTTGTTGAGGGCTTCATAGCGTCGTCACTAATTTCCTCTTTTAGGAAGAGATTATCCCCTTCTAGGGCGCGAGTAGCGTCATTAATTATGGGAGTGCTTTTAGGAGTTCTGATAGCTGGGTTAGGGATAGTTCTTTTCACTGGGGAAGTTGAAGTATACTCTGTACCGCTCAGTGTTATGGGCTTTGAAGTTATAGTGCTTTCTACTAAGTTCTCGCTAGCTACTTGGTTCTGGGTCTTAGTCGGCCTGGCTGTCACTGCTTTAGTAATTTATTTCGTGATCAGAGTTAGGGGTGAAAGCCTGAGTTTCGTAATTCCAGTCTTAATTAGTGGGCTAATAATGGTTACGGGATACTTCCTCTACGAGTACTTCGTTTCTAACCCCCTCCAAGGAATACCTCCTGAAGAAGCTTTCGTTGAAGTTCCTGTTAACTTGGGTCAGGCTTTGGTAGGTCTAGCACTCTCGTCACCTGTTATAACGTTTGTCAATAGAGCTAGAGGGTAGTGCTTAATTTGATGGAATTTAAGGATTTCAACGTATGGATAAACGAGCACCACATACTGAAGGACGTTTCCTTTAGTGTTGGTGAGGACTGCATAGTTTTGTTGATAGGACCTTCAGGTTCTGGGAAATCAACGTTGCTGAAAACATTGAGTGGAGTGATACCATCAGTCATTAAGGGTTTTGTTAAGGGTTTTTCTAGTCCGCCTCTAGAAGTGCTTAAGAAGAAGACCATGTATGTGCATCAAGAGCCTTGGTTTTTTATTTCAACTCCTTATGTTTGGTCAGAGATCGCGGGCTACACCTCGATAAAGTCTCTAAACGACCTCCAAAGAGTTCTCGAAGAGTTCGGACTTGACCGACACGTCAACAGGACTACATATACATTAAGTGCTGGCGAGATTCAGAGACTTGCTTTCGTGATGGCTGTAAATTCCGGGAAGGAAGTAATCCTGTTAGATGAGCCTACTTCTTACCTAGATAAATACAATTCCGAGAACTTAGTGAGGTTTGTCAGTAAGATTAGTAGAGATTACGGCAAAACGTTCGTTATAGTAGATCATGACTTGACACTTTGGAGTGATTACGTGAGTAAGGTCTTGTACCTTAGTGAGGGGAGACTCACTGAGACGTCGGAAAATCCTTTTAAGGAAGTCATTGATTACATGACTCACACGCTAAGACCTCCGAACTCGGGAAATGGTGGGTGTCTGAAGATACGTGTTGAGAGCTTCAAGTTTCCTGACTCGAGAGAGCCTCTACTAACTAACATACGTTTTGAAGTCTGTAAGGGGGAAGTAGTAGTTGTTAAGGGTTCTTCCGGGTCTGGGAAGACTACATTACTTAAGTTGATAGCGAGTGGGTGTCTAAAAAATAACGGGGTAGTCAGTTCTGAGGGGAGTCGCTGTAAGGCTGTTTTAGTTCCTGATAATCCCTTACTTTACTTGAGTTCACCTACTCCTGAGGAAGAGGTCGGTGTAGACGGCTTGAAGTATCTTGAGTATTTAGGTATCGGCGGTAAGGCTAGAACTCCTATTATGAAGCTCAGTAGCGGTGAGAGGAGGAGATTAGCTATAGCTTCAGCTCTTTCAAGAGGTTACGAGTATGTCTTTATGGACGAACCTACAGCAGGTCTAGACCCGCTGAATAAGTTAAATGTTATTGAAGCGATTATTAAGGCTGCCGAAATGGGTATAGGCTTTGTGATAGCTTCTCATGACCCCTTCGTAGAGATGATAGCTAATAAGGTGGTATGTGTTGAGCGTTCTTAGGAGAATCACTGAACTTTTAAGACTGTTTACCTCGCTACTGTTTAGATCTATCTTCATTTACGGGGATATTGAGGGGAGGCATGTTCCTCTCATTATTAATCTCGCACTACTAGTTACTCAAATTTTAGTAGCTAGGGGTGGTAGTGAGCGCTTATTATTTGTGCTTGCATCCATCCTGTTCTTATATGTAGTTCGAGGGTCTAGCAAAGTAATTATTTATTCGTGTGTTTTAGCTTTAATACCTACTATGTGGTATTTCGTTGTTTCGCTACCTTTCACGATGAGTTTTTCGATATCAGCTTTAATAGCTTTGAGGGTATTTACTGTGAGTCTATCTTTTCTTTGTTTCTTTTACTTCTTAAATCCTGTAGAGGTTTCGTTCATACTGAGGTTGCTTCGTCTAGAGAACCTGTCTTTATATCCAGCCCTTACTTGGAGGGTAGTACCACATATAATGAGAGATGTGGAGACGGCATTGCTTGTAGGCGAGATGAAGAGAGTAGAAGCTTGGAAGAGTCTAGCTATCGCTGTTTTAACGACTGAAGAGTATGTATCTCTATATGAGGAGGGGTTGTTTAGCAAGCCCGAATATAAGCCTTCCTACAAGTATAGTGTTAAACACACGCTCGCCACTATAGTAGTCTTAATTGCTTTGAGTCTCGTGTTGTTGCTGGGTTGAGTAACGAGGCCACACACATGTTGCTTATAAAATACCTAACATGATATTTAGTTAGTGAGTAGTAATGAGTCTTACACCAGGTATGAAGCACGTGAGGAAATACGTCACAACACAGCAGCATTCTGCAAAGCATGTGGGTTCAGGGAATGTAGAGGTTCTTTCCACTCCTTCTATGATCCTCTTCATGGAGGAGACTTGCCGCATCTTTGCTGATGAACACCTACCCGAAGGCCAGACTACTGTAGGGGTTCACGTAGACGTATATCACGTACGTCCAGCACCAATAGGTAGTGAGGTAGAGATACACTCAACTCTACTACAATCTGATGGCAGGAAACTTATGTTTTGGGTTGAGGCTTGGTGCTCAGGAGCATTAATAGGTTACGGATTTCACGAGAGAGTTGTGGTAGAAAAAGAAAAGTTTTTATCAAAGATTAAGAGCTAATGAAACAATAGTCACTCTGCAAACTATCTTACCCAAGACTGTTTGTATGTTGTTTAGTTTTGGTTTTTCTGGTTATCTGGGTTACCTCTGTGGGTTTCGAGAGCTGACGTAAAGGTATATAAGCATCCACGTGTTTTAATAGCTGGGAGCCGATGAGCTGATGAGCCGTTGGCGAGGAACGAGGCTCTGTGAACCGCTCTTCGCCGATGACTCTAGGGACCCCGGCGACCCCCTGGAGCCGTAAGCGGGGAGAAAGGAGATAACCAGGTGGGATGAACCCGTACCCAGAAAAACCAAAAACAGCTAAAACAACCAAAAAACTTAGCTAACGGATACGGGAAACCACTCAATACTCTAACTTATTTTTATTGTTCAGCGTTTTAGTTAGGTGGTCTGAGTGGATATTGAATCAAAGATTAGGTTAGTAACTAGAGACGTGGCTGAGGTAGTTACTGTAGAAGAACTGAGAAGTCTTCTTGAGACGGGTGGTGGGTCCGGGTACTTGGGGTTTGAGCCTAGCGGTATCTTTCACGTGGGTTGGTTTGTGTGGGCTCTCAAATTTAAGGACTTGATTGATGCGGGAGTTAAGATGAATCTCCTTGCTGCTACTTGGCATGCGTGGGTCAACGACAAATTAGGTGGTGATATGTCTTTAATCAAGACGGCTGCTAAGCACGTGGTTACGGTGATTGACTCGTTAGGTATCGAAGGGAGGTATAGGCTTGTTTATGCTGAGGACTTAGTCAGCAACCCAGATTACTGGGCTACTTTACTTAAAGTAGCTAAATCAACTAGCTTAGCTAGAGTGAAAAGAGCTCTGACGATACTAGGTAGGAGAGCTGATGAGGGAGAGTCAGACTTTTCTAAGCTGATATACCCGCTCATGCAGGTGACAGACATTTTTGAGTTAGGAGTTGATATAGCGTTGGGAGGAACTGACCAGAGGAAAGCACACATGCTTCAGAGAGATGTTGCCGAGAAGCTGAAGAAGCGTAAAGTTGTAGCTGTTCATACCCACTTAATACCGTCGCTTCAGGGACTTGGTAGAATGGACCTAACAGGCCTTACTGAGGAGGCTCTTGAGGAACTCATAACAGAACATAAGATGAGTAAGTCGAAGCCGGAATCAGCTATTTTCGTGACAGATTCAGACAGTCTCATAAGAGATAAAATACTTAAAGCTTACTGCCCGCCCAAGGTCATTGAAGGCAATCCCGTGATAGAGATAGCTAAACACATAATATTTAGAGGTGAGGAAAAGAGGTTGACGATAGACAGGCCACAGAAGTTCGGAGGCTCTATAGACGTGTGGTCGCAAGAAGAGCTAATTAAGCTGTACACGAGCGGAATGATTCACCCACTTGATCTCAAAAACGCTGTAGCTGATTACTTAATCAACTTTATAAGACCTATACGTGACAAGCTACTGAGTAGTAGAGAATATAAAGAAATGATTGAAGTGATAACGCAGTCTATCTCTAGGTAGTTAGTGAGAAGGGCCGGGGGTGGCCCTCCCCGCATCATAATACCCCGAGACTCGGGGAACTTCAGCGGGGCCAGTAAAATAATATGGTATGAAGTTATTAAGCTTTAACCTGTTGATTCTTGAGAACCGGTCTTCTAGTTCTGGCCAGAAGATTCGGTGACTCCAGCTCTTCTAACCTTCTCTCTAAAGTGTCTAACTTATCTATTAAGTCGTTCATAAGTTTTTCAATCATGTAGATCTTGCCCTTAACGTACGTGAGTTCACCGTCATAATCATTTAGTTTCTGGAGAGTTGGGTTCTCGACTTGTATGTTTCCATAGAGTCCCTGCTTAATGAATATCTTGATTAAGTCTGTTACTTGAATGCCCATACTATTAGCTAGCTGCCGCAACTCTTCATAGAGCTTATCCGGGAGTGACAGATGCACTGTTGGAATAGTCTTCATCCTCAAGAGTAATATTGTAAGAGGAGTATATAAAGTTATCCTACTTCATGTCTTCTGTTTTAAAGAAGAATCTATATGGTGATTATCTACTGTGTATTGAATACTTCCTAAGAGTAATCATTTAATGGTGGCATGATGAGAATAGTGACTTTCAAATTAGATGAGATAACGTTGAGGAAGCTTGATGAGTTAGCTTCTAAGTTAGGTATTTCTAGGTCCGAAATAATAAGGCTAGCACTCCTTAGCTACATGTCGAAAGAAAACATAAGTCCTAAAAAACAGGGAGTTAAGATAAGGCACGTTGTTCTGACTTAAAGAAAAGTACTGTGTTATGTATTCTTATTTCAACGAAAAGACTATAATCTTCGTTTCTATTCGCTCTTCTAACTCCCTTAACATGAAGTCGTATTCTCTACCTACTCTCAAAGTCTCGTAAGGAGAGAGTTTAAGGAAGTAGTCAAGAGGTTTGAGAGGTAGTGTCGTGCCTTCAAGCCAGTAATGCATAGGCACTACAACTTTAGGTCTAATACTTTTAATCAATTCTAAAACTTCCTCAGGTTCTAGAGTGAATGTTCCTCCTACTGGGACGAACGCCACGTGCGGTTCTTTAATTAAATTGATGTCTTGCGGGTCTGGAAGGTCTCCTAAGTCGCCTGTATGAAGGAACTTGACACCATCTACTTCTATTAAGTAGAGGACGTTCCTACCCCTCCTCCTCCCCTTAAACTTGTCGTGGTATGTCTCAATGCCAACTACGTTATGCTTACCTACCTTAAACTCCCCTCTGCGCATGCTAAAGACTTTAGTCTCGCTTCCCTTCTTAACTAGCTGGTAAGCATTATGATCAAAATGGTCGTGAGTTATCAGTATAGCGTCAGCCTTAACACTAGGTGCGGGAAGCCCTATACTAGCTCCGTCGTGAGGGTCGATAACTATAGTGAAGCCTTCTTTATCAACTAACTCGAAACATGCATGACCGTGCCACTTAACTAGAACCATGAAACACCCTCACTAAGACATTCTTCTCGAGAAAAATAAATAGTGACTTGAAGATCGTAGTTAACATTCTCAACACCACCCATAGTGAGTGGGAAACCCATAAGAGGGCTGTGAGAATAGCTAGATTCTACACGTGTTTATAAGTTCCTGTATTTGTGTCTCTTCTTCGGGGAATCCTATAGACCTTAATCTCGCAATAAGTGATTCGAGATCGCTTATCTGCTCACGTGTTTTTAACTCTCTTATGAATTCACATAATTCCCACGGGAATACAACCCACTTCATTGTTTCTTGAGCGAAGAAATCTGGTTTAATGATTGACTTAGGTTTATAGAAGAGAACTGCCGTCTTAACTGACCTAGCACCTCTTAACCTAACTTGCTCGGTGACTATTTCTAAGGTTCTTCCAGAGTCAACCACGTCATCTACTATCAGTATATTCTTTCCTCTAACATCAGCTGTTAGAGGCTGAGTTATTATAGGTCTTTCAGCTCTCTCTTCAATTCCTCTATAAAACTTTACCTCAACTACTCCTATATTGTCAGTCCCGAGTATGTCGCTGAGTATTCTTGCTACGATATATCCTCCCCTTAATATGCCTACTATTAAGTCTATTTCTAGACCTTCCTTAATTATGTCTAGAGCTAACTTAAGAACGGCTTCATATATTTTCTTCCAAGTTAGTATAAGAAACTCGCTCATAGTCTACCCCCTACTCAAGCTTGAAACTCCGTTCTATTACTTAATGTAATTATTAAGGTTAAGTAATTAAGTCTTAATATTTCTAAGGTTATATATTATCGATTTAGGAGCGAGTGGAGGTAGTATGAATCTCACTCTAACAGAAGTTTTTAGATCTCTAGAGTCTGTTGTGGTAGTGGGTGGCTCGCCGGTAAGAGGTAAGGTAGGTAACGTAATACTTGATAATATCCTGCGGTACGGTTTTAATGGGAGGGTCTACGTAATTAACCCAAAATATGATTCTGTTTTAGGTTTAAAGTCTTATAAGAATCTTAAAGAACTCCCTGAAAAACCCGACATTGTTGTGGTGGCAGTCCCTGCGGGCGCGGTAGCGCAGGTAGTTGAGGAAGCTGCTAGTGTGGGAGCTAAGCTAGCTATAGTGATTTCATCAGGTTTTAGTGAGGATGAGAGGCTCAGTCTTCAGAAAAAGTTAGAAAATGTAGTTAAGTCTTATAAGATTAGAGTTATAGGACCTAACTCCGCCGGAATAACTCTTAGTAGCTTATTTCTTCACGCAAGTATTGAGGTACTGCCTACGAGAGGTAGTGTCGGCATAGCTGCGCAGAGCGGGGCTGTAGGCGGGGTAATAATTAGCGAGTTGAAAAAATACTCATCAGGTGTCTCTTTCTTTGTTAGCTTAGGCAACTGTGCTGACGTGTCTCCCGAGGAAGTGTTAGAGTATGCCGCGGAAGACGAAAATACTGACGCACTAATACTCTATCTTGAGTGGTTGCGTGACGGGAGGAAATTCGTGGAGAACGGTCTTAAGCTACTGAGTACTGCGAAGCCCTTATGTGTTATTAAGGGGGGAGTAGGTAAGCAGAGCTCAGAGGCTGTCAAGTCTCATACTGGTGGGTTAACGCCCAGCTACGAAGTCTTTAAAGCAGCGGTTTCAAAGATCAGGGGCTATTTAGCTACAGAGATTCAAGACGCTGTAGAAGTCTGTGAGCTTGCGAGACGTCTTAAAAGACTTAATCCTTCAAGAATTATAATAGTCACCAATTCTGGCGGGTTAGGAGTGCTTGCAGCATCACACCTAGATTTAAGCGGTTTTGAGATACCTAGACCGCCGTCTAAGCTTGTTGAAGCCCTAAGCAAGTTGGGCTTGAGGAACGCGGCATCTAACCCGCTAGACCTGGGCGGCGACACATACATAGAGACTCTGACAGACATCCTAACGTTGAGAGAACTCAAGGAGTACTATGACCTGGCAGTACTCGCTTATGTTCCGACAGCCGCAGAAACCCCTGAAAAGATTGCTAAAGTTATTGAAGAGAAACAGTCTAGTTTCACCCTGCCTGTAATAGGGTACTTCGCTGGTGAGGGTTCGTACGAGATTGTAGCTAGAATCTCGAAATATCTTCCGGTGATTTCTTCGTCCTGGATTTTAAGTAGAGCATTAATATACATGAGGGAATTTAATAGGGGGTTTAGGTCATGAGCGTTTTAAACCCTTTAAAAGCCCCTGCTGGTGTGAGATTAGCTCTCATGGGTAATGAAGCTATAGCTAGGGGCGTTATTGAGTCAGGAACTTACGTCGTCACTGGATATCCGGGAACCCCGTCTAGTGAAGTCTTAATGACTCTTCACGAGTATAGTGAGGGTCTAGACTTATATGCCGAGTGGGCTGTAAACGAAAGAGTAGCTTTTGAGATAGCGTTAGGTGCTTCTTTAGGTGGTGCTAGGTCTCTCGTGACCATGAAGGGGCCGGGCTTTAACGTCGCTTCAGACCCTATCTTATCAGCAGCTTACTCAGGTGTTAACGGCGGTCTCACCATATTAGTAGCTGACGACCCAGGACCCATAACAACCCAGACAGAGCAAGACAGCAGGTGGTATGCTAAGCTCTCTAAACTGCCTATGATAACTCCTTCATCCCCTCAAGAAGCGAAAGACTTTACTGTAGTATCTCAGCTCCTCAGTGAGGACGTCATGTTGCCAGTCATACTGAGAACTACTACCAGAGTTAACCATGCAGTAAGTGAAGTCATAACAGGTGATGTAAGGCCTCCTAAGAAGTACCGTGAGTTTCGTAAAGACCCTCCGAGGTACGTGAGGGCGGGTATGGCGTGGAATTTAGAGAGGCATAAATGGCTTAATAATCAGCTCAAAACAGTTGAGGGTCTCGTAAGGAAGTACGGGCTAAACAAAGTATGGGGTGAGGGTTCTAGTTGTGTTGTTGTTGAGGGTGTGAGCTATAATTACGTTATGGAAGTGTTAAGTAGGGTAGAGTCGTGGGAGCGCAAGATTAGAGTCGTTAAGGTAGACGTGTTATACCCTATTCCGAGGAACTTCTTGCTGGATTCTCTAAGCGGATGTAAGGAGATCTTAGTTGTTGAGGAGCTAGACCCCTACTTAGAGGAGTCTATTAAGGCGTTGTTGCAAGACCAAGACCTAAGGATAAAGGTATTCGGTAAGTTAAGCGGTTACTTGCCTTTAGAGGGCGAGCTCAATACACGCGTAGTATCTCAAGCAGTCTCAAGGATTCTAGGTCATGAAGTTGCTGAACCCTATCATGATGGAATGATTAAAGATCTGGAAGTTCCTACACGCCCGCCCCCCTTATGTCCTGGTTGTCCTCACAGAAACTCTTATATTGCGATGCTTCTAGGTATCGCTAAGGCAGGCTATAAACGTGATGAGATACCTGTCTTCGGAGATATTGGTTGTTATGCGTTAAGCGTTAATCCCCCGCTCAATGCTATATGGACCGAACACAGCATGGGAGCTAGTATATCGATGGCTATGGGTCTTAAGGTAGGAGGGTTTGATAAGCCCGTGATAGCAACTATAGGGGACTCAACCTTCTTTCATGCGGGGATTCAGCCACTAATTGAGGCAGTTAACAAGAGAGTGGACTTGCTAGTCTTAGTACTTGATAATTCAGTTGTTGCTATGACGGGACATCAGTCAACTCCTGCTTGGGAGACTACAGAATCTGGTAGGGTCACGAAGCCCGTGGAGATAGTTGATGTGCTCAAGTCTATAGGTGTTGATAATCTAGCAGTAGTTAATCCTTTTGAGATAGATGAGATGATTAATAAAGTGAGTGAGTTTATTAAAAAGCCAGGCGTTAACGTGATAGTTGCTAAGGCTCCCTGTGCGCTCCTTAAGGTTAGGAGAGAGGGAGTGAAGAAAAAATACACTGTTCTGAGTAGTAAGTGTGTTAGTTGCTTAGCTTGTGTAAGACTAACTGGTTGTCCAGCCCTATATATAGGAGACGATAATAAGGTGAAGATCTTGATGGATGACTGTGTGGGGTGTGGTCTATGTGCTAGGTATTGCCCGTATAAAGCTATTGTTGAGGTGAGTCCTCATGAGTGAGGGCAGAATATTCAATATACTCATATCGTCTGTCGGTGGTCAGGGAGGTCTAACGCTATCTAGAATTATAGCGTTAAGTGCTGTTATTTCAGGGTATTATGTAAGGACTGGCGAGACTCTAGGTATGGC
>Ga0209080_1000602_pt1 | contig 22995 bp, 32 predicted proteins | sample JNZ110809AmetaG_FD_184123 | JGI IMG/M metagenome (GOLD analysis project Ga0209080, IMG submission 184123) | Hot spring microbial communities from Jinze hot spring, China to study Microbial Dark Matter (Phase II) - JNZ 110809A (SPAdes) (version 3) ...
GAGATGGCTAAGCCCAAGCCCGGAGCCCTATGTCTACTCTTCCACTCCCTAGACAAATACTCAACAAACCACAAAATAGAATATGTTAATAGAGTGTGCGCAATGCTAGCCCTAAAAATGAATGGTGAGACCCTACCGATAGAGCACGGATACCCGGTTAGGCTCGTGGCCCCCGGCATGTATGGCTATAAGTGGGCTAAGTGGGTCTATAGGATAGAGGTTCTAGAGAGCGAGGCGCCCGGATACTGGGAGAGGAGGGGCTACCCAAGCGAACCATATAGGGGCATGAAGGAATAAGCAGTCTAACCAAAAATAAACCCAAAAAGAGAATAAGGGATATAATGGGCGACTTTATGATGTGGCTCTTCTTATGTCCACTAGCTTAACGTGTGGCGGTGCAAGAGCCCTCGTCATAACATCCTCGGCTACACCCCTATTATTAGCCGGGTCATACATGGCCTCGACAAGCCTATCGAAGTCTAGGCTATTTATCCTCTCACAAGCGGCCCTCAAAGCATTAACATTCAATGCTATGGCGACCTCAACAGGCATCCTCTCGGGGTTTATGTCTATGCCGAAGCGGCCCCGATAACCATACATCTTAAGCACCAGTAACGCAGCATACATCTGGTCCAAGCCTAAAACGCCAACATTTAAGTCTTGGTCGTAATTGCCTAGTGGCTGGCTGTTCCAGTGGGTGTGAGCAAGCCTACCCTCACGCATAATTGAGGCTAGAGCATATGCTAGCTCCTCATGCCCCATTAGGACATGACCAACCTCAGGGTTCAGTGCCACAAGCGCATGGCCCTCAGCCAGAAGCCTCCTATTCTCCTCGGCTTTCAGCATGGCCTCAACATTCCTAGCCATAAGAATGCCATTCGCAGTGTTCCTGTAAATGTTGTTCCCGCGAGGCTCATAGGGTTTAGGCTCTATAGCAACCCTAACTCCTGGAACAGCGTCCATGGCCTCCGCTAGGCTCGCCTCAAAGTTGTCCCACATAGAATAGAATTCCGTGCCTATTGGGTTCTCATATCCATCTATACCTGGCCAGACGATGACGAATTCAACATCTATCTCCTTAGCGAGCTTCAGGGTCTCTATTGTTCTCTGGAGGGCAAACCTTCTGATTTTCGGGTCTGGATTCGATAAAGAGCCAAACTCAAATATTCTATCATAAAATAGGTTTGGGACAACAGTTATCAGCCTTATGCCAGTCTCCCTCTGAAGGCTCTTATATGCGTCCAGAAGCTCGTAATTGACCTCATTCGGATAATGTGCCTCCAAACCGAATGATGAATCGATAATACCCCGGTCATACATCATAGCAACCTTCCTTAGAACATCATGAATAGTTCCCCTCTCAATATACGGCTCATGGAATCTCCCACCGCTCGGATAAAAATACCAGACCCCAATCGAGAACCTAGGCTCCAACCGGAAGCTCTTCAAATGTTTAAGCATCTCCTCCTTATTTCTCCGAATCTTCTGGTCGCGAAGGTCAATCAACCCCATAGCACGTCACCACATGATTTTAGAGCTGAGCATGCGAATATAATTTGCTGCCTAAAGTAATAAGCGCTATACTTTTATATGGCCCCATCATTTTTCTTGAATGTCAAAATGGTGAATCCGATTGGGGCTAATCTCCTTTATAAAGGCAAGCTTAAGGCTGCTCAAGTTCGCTAAAAAGCCCGATAGGGATGAGCTCTGGCTCTCAATAAAAATATGCTTTCTAGGCATATTAATAGTTGGCTTAATAGGCTTCATAATATATATGTTTGCAGCAGCCCTCCTCAGGCCAATTATAACTGGGTGATTAGGATTGAGCGAAGAGCCCGTAAGAATCTTTGTCGTTAGCACAACTGTTGGTCAGGAGAGGAATGTTGCCAAGATAATAGTGGGGCGCGTTGAAGTAAATAATATCCCAATTAAAGCCCTGCTTATACCCGAAAACCTGAAGGGCTACATATTTATTGAGGCTGACGGTCCCCATATGGTTGAGCGGGCCATAGCAAACATAAAGCACGTTAAGTCCAGGATACCGGGCGCTCTACCATTCTCAGAGATTGAAAAGTATATTTTGGTTAAGTCGGCTATTGAGGAGTTTGACATTAATGATATTGTTGAGGTTGTGAGTGGACCATTTAAGGGTATGAGGGCGAGGATAACCGATATTGATAAAGCAAAGGAGGAAGTGACAATAGAGCTGCTTGAGGCAGCATTCACGCTGCCAGTCACGGTCCACGCAGACTATGTGAAGCTTGTATCTAAAGGAAAAGAGAGGTGATAGAGTATGCCTGCTGAAAAGAGAGTTGTGGAGCTAGTTGTCAGCGGTGGTCAAGCAACGGCAGGACCCCCAATAGGACCAGCTATAGGACCTCTAGGCGTGAATGTGGTTGCGGTAGTGAACAAAATAAATGAGTTGACTAAGGATTATGCTGGAATGAAGGTTCCAGTCAAGGTCATCATCGACCCGGAAACTAAGATGTTTGAGATTGAGGTTGGCATACCAACAACGGCAGCTCTAATCGTTAAGGAGGCTGGAATACAAAAGGGCTCAGGCAAACCTAATACAGAGAAGGTTGGAAACCTATCAATGGCGCAGGTCATAAAGATAGCCCAGATAAAGAGGAGCAAGCTCCTAGCAAAGAATCTTAAGGCTGCTGTCAAGGAGATTATTGGCAGCTGCGTGAGCATGGGCGTAACGGTTGATGGAAAGGACCCAAAAGTGGTTCTCAAGGAGATTGATGCTGGAAAATATGATGATGTTATTAAGGGTGCTGAGGAGGTAAGGCGACAATAACCTTTTTATTTCAATTATTACTATTCTTCACGTCCCGAGGCTGAGCTGGAGAAATGTCGGTGGAAAGAAAATATTTGAGAGAAGCCCTTAAGGAGCTGAGGGAGAAGACCCCCAAGAGGAACTTTAATCAGTCAATAGAGCTAATTATCAATCTCCGCGATGTGGATGTAAGCAAGCCAGAGAATAGAATACAAGAGGTTATTGAGCTACCACATAATATAGGCAAGAAAGTAAGCGTATGCGTTTTCGCATCCGGCGATGCTGCGCTGAGGGCTAGGAGGGCTGGGGCGGATATGGTTCTCGAAAGGGAGGAGATTGAGAGTTTAATGGGCGATAAAAAGAGGCAGAGGCAGATAGCCAAACAAATAGACTCTTTTATTGCAACCGCACCACTAATGCCCATTGTTGGCAGAGTCTTCGGCGCAATCTTAGGGCCTAGAGGTAAGATGCCAACGCCTATACCGCCAACAGCCAATATAGAGAGCGAAATCGAAAGGCATAGAAGGCTCGTTATGGTTAGAACTAGGGGCCAGCCAGTCCTAAGCTGCCGAATTGGCACGGAAGATATGAGCGACGAGGAATTAATCGACAATATAGAGGCGGTTTTAAGGAGGATTGAGGGAAAACTCAAGAGGGGAATTAAGAATATAGCCTCAATCTACCTTAAAGCCTCTATGGGCCCACCAATAAAGGTTAAAATGGAGGAGGATTAGGGAGGTTGCTAGCGCAAGTCAGGCGGACATTAATTGAGAAGGCGGAAAAAGTTGAGGAGATAAAGGGTCTACTTAGGGTATATCGCACCCTCGGAATCGCAAGCCTACATAAGGTTAGGGCGCCACAGCTTCAGGAGATTAAAAGGAACCTAGAGGGCGTAGCATACCTAAAGGTCTTTAAGAATACACTTGTTGAGAAGGCGCTTAGGGAGATTAGAAATGAGCCGGAGCCGAGCATAGAAAAGCTCAAAGAATACATGCAGGGCTCAAATGTCTACATATTCACGAATTATAATCCATTTAAGCTCGCCCTGTTGCTCGAAAAAAGTAAGGTTAGGGTTCCAGCAAAGGCTGGTGATATAGCAACGGAGGATATAATTGTCCCGGCTGGTAACACCGGTCTTCCACCTGGTCCAATAATCAGCCAGCTTAATGCTGTCGGAATACCGACTAGAATTGAGAGTGGGAGCGTCTGGGTTAGTAGGGATACTGTTGTGGCAAGGAAGGGTGAGGTTATAAATGAGAGCCTTGCGGCGGCTCTCTCAAAGCTGGGCATCAAGCCCATAGAGCTTGGTTTATCGCTTAAGGCCGTATATGATGATGGCGTCGTTATATCCGAGAGCGACCTAAAGTTAGATTTTGAGAGTTACAAGAAGAGTATTGGTGAAGCATATGCCCAGGCACTAAACCTAGCCATAAACTCAGCATACTTAACATCCGAGACAACAGTCATCCTACTGCAGAAGGCCGAGTTTGAGGCTAGAAACCTAGCGCTTAACACTGGCGTCTTTCTGCCCGAGGTTCTGCCAGAACTCATTAGAAGGGCATATATGGAGGCACTGGCGTTAGAGGCTAAGGTTAGAGAGAAGACGGCATAGCTCGCCTCTAAACCTTTTCTATTCTTATTCCTATGCTTCTCAGAAGCCTAATTAAAGGCTCTTTATCAGAGCCCCTTATACCCTTCCAGTCCAGGTAGGCGGCTTCAACCCGCTCAACCACTCTATCGACACACTGCTTCAGCATATCCTCATCAAGCTCTGAGAGAGCATATTTGGGAACCATATGCCCAAAGGCAATATCGCTCTCCAGCGCTATTCGAGTAAACTTCTCATTATAATGTTGCCCGCCAAAGCCTATGACAGTCCGATAAACTCTATCATTCGTGGCTGCAGCCATGGCTCCTCTCGCAACAGCCTCAGCAGCCCTGCTATCACTCCACTGCTCCGGTGAGCTACCAAGCTCAACAAACATGGCTGGGATATCTAGTGATGGCCCATGGTGTGTGCACTCATAGGAGACCTCATAAGGGAGCCCCATTTCATCTCGAGCCCTCCTCATCTCGATTAGAGCAGCCTTCATTGCGCTGGCTGGCGCTATAGAAACCTTTCTTGGTACTCCGCCAAGCGCCGCATCACCAATGTTTCCGGGAGTATGAACTGACAATGTTGGTGTTCCGCTCCTACTACTATGCCTCGATATGAAGACAATCATTCTTGCGCCCTTAGGGTATGGCAGATTCTGAGCATTAACTGGCTCATCATCAATGAAGGCTAGCTTAGCCTCCTCAGAATTGCTTAGCCTCAATGAATAGGATGGGTTGCCGAAGATTTCCTCATCACCCTTTCTGAACCCAAAAAGCTTAATGAGTTTATCCGCTATATTCAGCCCAGCCACATCAACTTTAGAGGCGATGAAGATTATCATTTTAATGCGCCGATGGAATAGAATTAAAAAGGAAGTGATTGTTAGTTGCTTTTAGCGCTTACGGTTATTTTTTACGCTTCTACCAGGGTCTCAGTGCTTCGAACCCCATTTATCCCATTTATCTCAGTCGTAGCCTTTCGGAGCTCGCCGTAATCCTCGGCTTCCAAGAAGACAACTATATCAAATCTGCCATATACGAAATATGCTTTCCTAACACCCCTAACCTTCCTAACAGCCTCTAGGACGGCCTCAGCCTTTGTCGGAATAACCTTTAGAAGTATACATGCATTTAGCATTATGCTCCCTCCACTTCTACCAAGGTTTCCGTGAAAACCACGCCACTTAATCTGCTAATCCTGAGAACTGTTGAGCTTAGTTCTTTCATATTCGCAGCCTCAACGTCCACGACAACATCGTATCTCCCCAAAACCGGAAACACCCTCTTAACGCCCTTCACTTGGCTGACTGATTTGACGACATCTTCGAATCTGCCATGTTCAGTTCTTATTAGAATGCATGCTGAAACCAAAACTCCCATCCTCATAATATACTATCTTATCGGAATAAATAAGCTTTGAGAAGACCGGAGCGATATATTTAAATAAAAATGTGTCTTTTCCTTGTTATTTGCTGATAATCGTGGATGGTGTAGGATGTCAACTGGATTTAGACATATAGTTCGCGTAATAGATAAAGATTTAGACGGCATGAAAACGGTAGTTGACGCTCTAAGTGACATTAAGGGTATAGGCATAAGATTAGCTGATATAATAGCCAGAAAAGCTGGCGTTTCACCACAAACAAGAATAGGCTATCTTTCAGAGGAAAAAATCGAGGAGATGGAGGATATAATTAGAAACCTAGATGACCAAGATATTCCAAGTTGGCTCTTAAATCGCCGTAAAGACTTAGAGACCGGAAAAGATAGGCACTTAATATCCTCGGACATAGACTTGCAGGTTAAAGCGGATATAGAGCGCGAGAAGAGTATATGGTCGTGGCGCGGCTACCGACACGCCTATGGACTTAAGGTTCGCGGTCAGAGGACGAGGACTACTGGAAGGACTGGCAAGACTGTTGGAGTATCAAAGAAGAGGAAGTGAGTTTTTATGGGGGACCCAAAGAAGCCGAAGAAGAAGTATGAGACTCCGAGGTTTCCGTGGAGAAGCGATATACTTCAGAGCGAGCTCGTTCTTCTTGGGCAGTATGGTTTGAGGAATAAGCGTGAGCTCTGGCGTGCAAAAACTATGCTATCGAAGTTTAGGGGTATGGCAAGGTCCATATTGAGTATGCCAGCTGATAAGAGAGCTAGGCTTGAAAGCCTCCTTCTCGGGAGGTTAAAGCGATTGGGCATATTGCCTGAAAATGCTGTTCTAGATGATGTTCTAGACATGACTGTTGAGGATATCTTAGAGAGGAGGCTTCAGACGATAGTTTTTAGGAAGGGGTTGGCGAAGACCCCGCATCAAGCTCGACAATTAATAACTCATGGGCATATAGCCATCAACGGTAGGGTGGTTTTCTCACCAGGACACCTTGTTAAGAAAGAGGAGGAGGGGAATATTACATATGCGCCCACAAGCCCCTTAAATAATCCAGAGCATCCATTGAGACTAATTATAGAGGCGGCGCCCAAAGCCAGTGGAGGTGAGGGTAAATGAGTAGTAGGAAGGAAGAGAAATGGGGAGTAGCCCATATATATAGCTCATATAATAACACGATAGTTCACATAACAGACCTCTCGGGAGCAGAGACAATAGCAAGAGCATCTGGAGGAATGTTCGTTAAAGCCGATAGACAGGAATCTTCACCATACGCGGCAATGAGGGCTGCAGCATATGCAGCGCAAATAGCGAAGGATAAGGGGATAACAGCCATACATATAAAGGTTCGTGCACCGGGGGGTTCAGGACCAAGGACGCCGGGTCCGGGGGCTCAGGCGGCTATAAGGGCTCTCGCCAGGGCTGGTTTTAAGATGATTGGGCGGATAGAGGAGGTTACTCCACTGCCCCATGACGGGACTAGGCGGCCTGGTGGGCGTAGGGGTAGAAGGGTCTAGGTTTGGGAATAAACTCTATATGATTTGAGGTAGGGGAAGAGGAGCGGGCTATGCGCGTAACACTACTTGAAAAGGATGATTTAATGGCACGTTTTATAGTTGAGGGCATAAATGCTCCTCTAGCGAACACCCTTAGAAGAATTATTCTCTCTGAGGTTCCAACGATGGCTATTGACGATGTGGTAATATATGAGAATTCATCCGTCCTACACGATGAGATTCTAGCCTTAAGGCTTGGTTTAATCCCGCTTAAAACCGACTTAGACTCATATAATTTGCCCGAGAAATGCACTTGCGGAAGCGAGCTCGGTTGCCCACTCTGTAGAGCAATCCTAACCTTGGATGTAAAGGCGAATAGGGGGGTTCGCACGGTTTATTCTGGAGACTTGGTTCCAGAAAACCCGAACATAGCGCCTGTTAGTGATAAGATTCCAATAGTTAAGTTGGTGGCCGGACAGAGGATTAGGCTTGAGGCTTATGCTAAGCTTGGTAGGGGAAAGGTTCATGCGAAGTGGCAGCCAGTCTCGGCGTGCACATATAGGTATAAGCCAATAGTGATGATTGATTATTTGAGGTGCAATTCATGCGGTAAGTGCGTTGAGGTCTGCCCTAGAAGGGTTCTCGCCAAGGAGGGCGATAAAGTTGTTGTCGCTAGGGGAATGGATTGCATATTATGCACCGACTGCGTGAGGGTCTGTGAGAAGAAACCTAGGCCGATAAACATAAGCTGGGATGAGAATGCCTTCATCTTTTATATCGAGTCAACAGGAGCTTTACCAGTCGACCGCATAATATTTGAGGCCCTCAAAATATACGAGGAGAAATACCTGGAGTTCATAAATCTGCTTGAGGGGTTAATAGATGAGTCGAAGAAAGATTAGGAGCACAAACCCGGAGCTCATAAGCCTAATACGCCTTCTCAGAAAGGCTGCTAGAGAGAATGATGCCAAAATATGGAGGGCTGTCGCAGAGCACCTATCTAAGTCTAGAAGAAGGCGTATAGCCGTTAATGTGAGCCGAATAAACCGTTACACGCAGGACGGCGATGAAATTGTTGTTCCAGGTAAAGTATTGGGTGCCGGCCTAATTACGCATCCAGTTAAGGTTGCAGCCCTAGGCTTCTCGGAGCAGGCACGTAGGAAGATAATTGAGGCGAAAGGAAAATGTTTATCCATACCCGAGCTCATAAAATTGAATCCTAAGGGCTCCAATGTTAAGATAATTGGGTGAAAGGTTCGATGAGTGCATCTAAAGGTGAGAGGGTTGCGGTAATCGATGCTAAGGGGCTGATACTTGGGAGAATGGCTAGTGTTGTCGCTAAGAGACTCCTTAACGGCGAAAAAATAATTATAGTGAATGCTGGCGAGGCCGTAATTTCAGGTAAGAGGCATGGTGTAATCCGGAGAGCACATGAATACCTCCAGATTGGGCATCCTGGAAAGGGCCCATTACATCCGAGGAGACCAGATATGATAGTTAAGAGGGCTATACGGGGTATGCTACCCTATAAGAGACCGCGCGGTAGGGAGGCGCTAAAGAGGCTGAGGATATATATAGATGTTCCCGAAGAGTTTAGAGGGAAGAGCATGGAGACTATTCCGGAAGCGGATGTAAGAAACTTGAAGGGACCGTATATAACGGTCTCCGAGCTATCTCAGGCCATTAAAGGATAGTTGGGGTGCGAGAGGGGAAATGTCGAGTTCAGCATCAAAGAAGGTTTTGGTTGTGAGCGGGAAGCGGAAGACCGCTATAGCTAAGGTTATTGTGAGGCCTGGTATGGGAAGAATCCGGATAAATAATATACCCTTAGAGATATATGAGCCTGAGGTTGCGCGCCTAAAAATCCTTGAACCGCTAATAGAGGCTGGTGAAGAGGTTTGGAAGGGTTTGGATATAAATGTTAAGGTTAGGGGTGGAGGTTTTATGGGGCAGGCTGAGGCTGCTAGGATGGCCATTGCGAGAGCACTGGTTAAGTGGACCAAGAGTGCGGCGCTTAAATCGGCTTTCCTAAAGCTTGATAGAACTCTTATAGCTGGGGACCCGAGGAGAAAGGAGCCTAAAAAGTTTGGTGGCCCGGGTGCAAGGGCCAGAGACCAGAAGAGTTATAGGTAGGATAGTTGGGGTGTGAGTATGATAATACCAGTTAGATGTTTCACATGCGGCAAGCTTATAGGTGATAAATGGGAGGAGTTTGCTAGAAGGGTTAGGGGTGGAGAAAACCCTGGGAAAGTTCTGGATAGTTTGGGTTTAACCCGCTATTGTTGTAGGCGTATGCTTCTCTCACATGTCGAAATAATAGATGATATAATAAGGTTTTATGAGAAGAGGGCTGAGATTGAGGAGGAAGAGGAGGAATAGTATGTCAACTATTATTGAGGATGTAAAGGCTAGAAAAATCCTGAACAGCCGGGGGGAAGCAACAATAGAGGTTGAGATAACAACCTCTGACGGCTTTGGAATAGCCTCAGCACCAAGCGGTGCAAGCAAGGGGAAAGCCGAAGCGATAGCATACCCACCTGGAGGTGTTGAGGAGGCCATAAAGAAGGTTGAGGAGCTTATTGCGCCGGAGCTTATAGGGATGAGTGCTGATGAGCAGGAGGAGATAGACAATCTGCTCCATGAACTCGATGGGACAAAGAATTTCATGAATATTGGTGGAAACACCGCTTACGCAGTTTCCTTGGCTGTGGCGGATGCCGCTGCCAACTCATATAATATGCCATTATTCCAGTATCTGGGCGGATACCTAGCATGCCACCTACCATACCCACTTGGAAATGTTTTGGGCGGAGGGAAGCACGCCCTAGGGAAGGTTCCAGATATACAGGAATTTCTGGTTCTGCCAGTTGGCGCACCAACATTTATGGCTGCAGCCGAAGCCAATGTTAAAGTTCACAGGAGATTGAAGGAGCTCCTCATAAAGATTGACCCATACTTTACTGGTGGGAGAGGTGATGAGGGTGCTTGGGCACCGAACATATCCAATGAGAAGGCCTTAGAGGTTGTTTTGAAGGCATGTGAGGAAATATCTAATGAAGTTGGGTTTGAATGCAGGGTTGGTCTAGATGTTGCATCATCATCCCTCTGGGACCCGGAGAAGAAGCGCTATGTTTATGCGAGTGAAGGTGTTAAGAGGGACTCGGGCGAGCAGCTAGAATACATCTTGGACTTGATTAAGAGATATAAGTTGATTTATGTTGAGGACCCGTTCCATGAAGATGACTTCGAAAGCTTCAGCGAGTTAACCTCTAAAGTTAAGGGTTGCCTAATATGTGGCGACGACCTTTTTGTCACGAATGAAGAGCGCCTAAGCATTGGCATATCTAAAGGTGCTGGAAACGCTATAATAATTAAGGTGAATCAAATTGGAACATTAACCGACGCTTGGAAGACTGTTAGGCTTGCTAAGGAGAATGGATACGTGCCGATAGTCTCCCATAGGTCGGGTGAGACAACAGCGTTTCACATTGCGCATTTAGCAGTTGGATTCGGCTGTCCAATAATAAAGACTGGGGTTGTTGGTGGGGAGCGCGTAGCGAAAATCAATGAGCTAATTTATATTGAGGAGATTTTAGGCGAAAAGGCCAAGATGGCTAGGCTAAAAATTTAGGGGAGATGAAATATTGTCATCCAAAGATAGTAAGGGCGGACCTGAGAGCGAGGCTGGAGTAATAACTGAGGCATTGCTGCTCCCTCATGATGTCCTGTTATCGGCTGGAATACATATTGGAACGAAAATTAAGACTAAGGATATGGAGCCCTTTATCTATAAGGTTAGGGCAGACGGGCTCTTTGTTCTTGATATAAAAAAGATTGATGAAAGAATAAGAATAGCTGCAAGGTTCCTAAGCAGATTTGACCCACCTAAGGTTGCGGCGACAGCTGTTAGGCTATATGCCAGAGAGCCCGTCTCAAAGTTCTGCGAGGTTACGAAGGCAACGCCGGTAATAGGTAGATTCATCCCCGGTTTGCTCTTAAATCCTCTATATCCTGGGAGGATTGAGCCGGACGTCATATTGGTTTCAGACCCTAGAGCTGACGCCCAAGCAATTAGGGAGGCATCTAAGATTGGCATACCGGTAGTGGCCTTCTGCAGCACTGATAATGACTTTACAAACATAGACCTGGTTATACCAACAAATAATAAGGGTAGAAGAGCTCTAGCAGTCATCTATTGGCTTTTAGCTAGGCAGATTCTCCGTGAGAGGGGTGAGTTACAGCCCAATGAGGATTTGCCGATTCCAATAGATGATTTTGAGGTTAAGCTGACTGAGAAAACTCAGCAAGAATGAATGGTGTCAAAAAATAATATTTACCTTGCTAAGTTCATTTTATATTTAACCTCATAATAGACTAATTTTTAGGTACATCAGGAGAGAGGAAGGAGTTAACTTGTCAGTTAAAGTTAGGTATGCTAGATATGCTGGAAGCTTTTATGCTGGCTCAAGAGAGTCGTTGAGAAGGCAGATAGAGGAATGCTTCGCCCATAGGTTCGGGCCCGGCAGTCTCCCAAAGGTCTCGGAAGATGGCCCGCGAAGAATAATTGGGCTTGTTTGTCCACATGCCGGATATATGTATTCCGGTCCGGTCGCGGCAAACGCCTATTATCGGCTAGCCCTAGATGGTAGGGCTGATGTCTTTGTGATTTTGGGGCCGAACCATCAGGGGATTGGAAGTGGAGTTGCAATTATGAATCGTGGTGTTTGGCGCACGCCTCTGGGCGATGCTGAGATTGATGGTGAAACCGCAAGGGAGATTCTTCGTCACTCAACCATTATTGATGTTGATGACTCAGCCCATGCATATGAGCATTCAATAGAGGTTCAGATACCATTCCTACAATATGTTTATGGCCAATCATTTAGGTTTGTTCCAATATGCTTTTTAATGCAGGATTTGGAGACGAGCCGTGAGGTTGGTCAAGCGTTAGCTGAGTCTCTTAAGGACAAGAATGCCGTTATAATAGCGTCAACAGATATGACCCACTACGAGCCACATAAGAAGGCAAGCGAGAAGGATAGGGAGGCAATAAACGCTATATTAAGACTTGATGAGCAACTATTCTATTCAGTTCTTGAATCGAGAAATGTGACTGCATGCGGCTACGGTCCAGTTGCAGCGCTAATAACGGCTGCTAAAGAGCTGGGTGCTAAAAGCGCTGAGCTGCTAAGCTATAGGACTAGTGGAGACATAACTGGCGATATGTCGGCTGTTGTCGGCTACGCCGCCATAATGATAACCAGATGAGGAAGAGAGGTTTCTGATTGAAGCCGCTTTCTAGAGCCTCAGCGCCGGCAAAAATAATCCTCTTCGGCGAGCACTTCGTCGTCTATGATAGGCCAGCGGTAGTCATGGCCATAGAGAGGAGGGCCTATGTAACTGCGAAACCGAGGGCTGATAATAGAATAATAGTCGTTAAATCTAGGGAGATGGGGGCCTCCGGAGCATTCACATCTAGTGGAGAATACCAGCCCATTGAGGGTGGATTAGAATTTGAGCCGAAATTTAAGCCAATCTATATAATCACGAAAAGGATTTTGTCTCTAAGTGGGGAAGAAACATTGGGCTTAGAGATAGAAGTCGACTCATCCATTCCGATTGCAGCGGGTCTCGGTTCATCCGCAGCGGTAGCTGTTGCCTCAGCATCAGCAATAAGCAGCCTCCTAGAGATGCGGTTATCTAGGGATGAAATCTTTAGGCTTGCGTTTGAGGCTGAAAGATTTGTTCACGTGAACCCATCTGGCGTTGACCCGGCGGTCTCAACATATGGCGGTATCTTGCTTTATCGTAGGGGTGAGGGCATAAGGAGGCTGGATGTGGAGGCTGAAATACCAATTATTGTGGGGGATACTGGCGTTAAGCGTGTAACCGGTGAGATGGTCTCTCGGGTTAGTGATTTATTAATGCGTTATCCTACAGTAGTTGAGAGTATTATGGATGCTGGAGAGAATATTGCAAAGCTCGGGGTTGAGGCGCTTAAAAGCGGGGACATGAGGACTTTAGGCGAACTAATGAATATGAATCATGCGCTTCTATGCGCTCTTGGGGTTTCGAATGATATGATTGAGAGACTTATCAGCGCTGCTAGAAGGGCTGGCGCTCTTGGCGCTAAGCTAACTGGCGCTGGAGGTGGTGGTTGCATTATCGCATTACCGGAAAAGAGTAATGTTCAAGGCATTACCGAAGCCATTAGAAATGCTGGTGGAGAAGTGTTTGTGACCGCTAAAGCCTTTGAGGGGGTTAGGATTGAAGAGTAAACTCATAATACTCAAGCTGGGCGGCTCAGTAATAACAATTAAGGATAAACCTTTAACGCCGAATGTGCCCGCAATAAAGCGGTTAGCCAAGGAAATCGCCGACTCACGTATCTCGCAGCTAATATTAGTTCATGGTGGAGGTAGCTACGGCCATCCAATAGCGGCTGAATATAAAATAGCCGAGGGCTTTAGGGAAAAAGGTCAGATAATCGGTTTCTCTAAAACACATAACGCCATGGTCTCGCTAAATATGCTCATCATCGAGGCTCTTCTTGATGAGGGTTTACCATCCATTAGTATGGCGCCATCCTCATTCATAGTTACCAGGCATGGTAGAATTCGAGATTTCCATAGAGACCCCATCGAACAAGCTCTTAAATTGGGTTTCATTCCAGTCTTATATGGTGATGCAGTCTTCGATTATGAGATGGGCTTTGCGATTCTCTCCGGAGACCAGCTTGTCTCTAGACTGGCGGTTGAATTTAATGCTGGAAGAATCATTATAGGTGTTGATGTTAATGGATTGTATACCGCTGACCCGAAAACGGATGAAAACGCTAAGCTGATTCCATGCGCTACGCTTAGCGACCTTAAAAGTTTTATGGGCGGGGTATCTGGGTCTAAGTCTATTGATGTGACTGGCGGCATGATGGGAAAAATTTTTGAGTTAATACTCCCAGTTATGAATGGTGTTGAAGTGTTTATTGTGAACGCCTTAAAGCCCGGCAACATTTACAAAGCCTTAAAGGGAGAAGAAACCGTTGGAACAAGAATCATTAAGGGATGATGCTCAGCTAAGCCAGATAAGTAATAGAAAGGATGAGCACATAAGAATATGTCTTGAGAGAAACGTTGAGGCAAAAAGTGTAAGAACAGGATTTGAAGAAATCTTCCTAATACATAAGGCTCTTCCAGAAATAAATTTACGCAATGTGAAGACGGAAACGGTCTTCTTAAAGCATAGGTTCTCGGCACCAATAATAGTTGAGAGTATGACTGGTGGAACCGAGAGGGCCATGGAGATTAACGCCGTAATCGCCAGCGTTGTCGAGGAGCTCGGCTTAGGGATGGGGGTTGGAAGCCAGAGGGCTGCGCTTAAAAACCCAAGCCTAGAGAGGACGTTTAGGATTGTTAGAGAGAGGGCACCGAGGGCTTTCATAATATCTAACATTGGCGGGCCGCAGATTGTTATGGAATACGGCGTTAAAGAGATTAGGAGGGCTGTTGAGATGATTGAGGCTGACGCTCTGGCCATCCACTTAAACCCTCTTCAGGAGGCTATACAGCCGGAGGGCGAAACCGTATATTCTGGAATAATAGACAGGATAAGGACAATAGTGGATAGCTTGGATGTGCCGGTTATAGTTAAGGAGACTGGAGCTGGTATATCGGCTGAGGTTGCCAGAATGCTTGAGGACGCTGGGGTTGCATGTATAGATGTGGCTGGTGCTGGTGGAACAAGCTGGGCTGCGGTTGAATATTATAGGGCTGTTGAGTATGGAGATGCCGCCGGCCAAGATTTAGGGCTGGTTCTCTGGGATTGGGGCATACCAACAGCCATAAGCCTTGTAGAGGTCGCTCAATCAGTTAATCTACCAGTTATAGCTTCTGGAGGCTTAAGGTCTGGCTTGGATATAGCGAAGTCAATAGCATTGGGCGCCTCAATGGCTGGTTTAGCCCGTCCAATCCTCCTATCGGCATCTAAAGGCTATGAGGAGACAAAGAGAACTATCTGTTCGCTAATTAATCAATTGAGAAACGTTATGTTTCTTGTTGGAGCCGAATCAATAGAAAGATTGAAGAGAGCGCCCCTAGTAATATTGGGGAGAACCGCCGAATGGCTTAGGGTGAGGGGCTTTAAGCCCGAGATATATGCTAGGAGGGAGGTTTAATGGAGACTAGCGAAATAGAGCGTTTTCTTGAGGAGAGGGCCTGCCAGATTAATGCCCGCATAGAAAAGTATATACCGAGAAGATTCGCTGAGAACTCAATCCTCTTTAAGATTATACCGCCAAGATACCGCCTAGATTTTGAGGCGCTAAATAAGGCTGTTAATGAGCCTCTATGGGAGTTTCTGGATAGGGGTGGTAAGCGCTGGCGCCCAGCATTATTCCTGCTGATATATGAGGCTCTAGGCGGCAGCCTTACGGAAGCATTGGATTTCGCCATAATACCGGAGGTCATCCATAATGGGACGTTAATAGCCGACGATATAGAGGATTCATCCGAGATGAGAAGGGGCAAACCATGCACGTATAAGATATTTGGTGTTGATGTGGCCATAAACCTCTCGCAGGCAATGTATTTCCTGCCAATGATAGTCTTAAGCGAGAAGAGTGATAGGATACCGCATGATAGGGCTAGGCGAATCTACGAGATATACGTTCAGGAGATGATTAACCTAAGTCTCGGTCAGGCGATAGATATAGCGTGGCATAAAGGTCTGATACGGGCTGAGGGTTTAACCGAGGAACATTATTTGCAGATGTGCGCCTATAAGACTGGAACCCTTGCTAGGATGGCTGCTAAGATGGCAGCGGTTCTCGCTGGCGCGAATGATGATGTTGTCGAGAAGATGGGTAGATTTGCCGAGTCTCTGGGAATAGCATTCCAAATTCAAGATGACATCCTGGATATAGCCGGGGAGGAGTTTGCTAGGGGTAAGGGGGGTATTGGGATGGATATAACCGAGGGGAAATTAACCCTAATGGTGATATACACGCTTCGGAATGCTTGTCAAGAGGATAGGGAAGAACTCCTAAGAATATTGGGCATGCACACCAGAGATGAGAATTTAAGGAGAAGGGCTATTGAGATAATGAGGAAATATGGCGCCATAGAGCATGCTAGAGAGGTCGCATCAAAACTTGTTGAGGAAAGCTGGAGCATAATCGACCCGCTTCTTCCAGAGTCCGAGGCTAAAGAAAAGGTTAAAATGCTCGTCGAATACTTAATTCAAAGGAAAATTTAGGGATGCGATGGGCTTCGTGGAGAGGCTGCCTGAAGATTGTACACGCAAGTAAAGGACCTAGATGCTTTAAAGGAGACGATAAAGAAGATAGCCCTACTAAATGCAGTATCACATGATGGAAAGGCTCAGAGCAAACCAGTTATAGGAAAACTTCTCGCCGAGAGACCGGATTTAAGGAGTATTGTTAAGGAGATAGTGAGCCTGGTTGACGAGATAGTTTTAGAAGTTAATAGCATGTCCATTGAGGAGCAGATAAGGGCTCTTAAAGCCCTCTGGCCAGAGGCTCTAGCAAAAGAGAGGGCGAGAGAGAGGGCTGAGGAGAGAGTTCTTCCACCACTACCAAATGTCGAGAAATATGGTCGGGTTGTTACAAGATTTGCGCCTAACCCGGATTGTGTTCTCCATTTAGGTTCGGCAAGAGCCATAATATTAAGCCATGAGTATGCGCGAATGTATAATGGGCGCTTTATACTTAGATTTGAGGACACAGACCCAAGGCTAAAGAGGTCATCCCTACAATTTATGGACTTAATTAGGAAGGATTTGGAGTGGCTTGGCTGCACTCCGGATGAGGAGTATATTCAGAGCGATAGAATAGAAATCTACTATGAGTATGCTGAGAAGCTGCTTAAGGATGGACACGCCTACATCTGCACATGTAAACCAGAGGATTTTCGCAGAAGAGTAGTGGCTGGTGAGCCATGCGCATGCAGAAACCTACCGCCAGAGGAGCATATGCGTAGATGGGAGGCTATGCTGGGTGGAGTGTACTCTGAGGGCGAAGCTGTGATGCGCATAAAGACGGACCTGAAGCATCCGAACCCAGCGATCAGAGAGTGGCCGGCCTTCCGCATTATAGACACAAAAAGGTATTCTCATCCGAGGGTTGGGTCGAAATATCGCGTCTGGCCCCTCTACAATTTTGCATGTGGAATAGACGACCATCTGATGGGCATAACGCATATTATACGCGGCAAGGAGCACCTGACAAATCAGGAGAGACAGAAATATCTTTACCGATATTTAGGCTGGGAGTATCCTGAGGCAATCCACTATGGAAGGCTTAAGATTGAGGGTGCCTCATTAAGCAAATCTAAGATTCTCCGGGGAATTAGAGAGGGCTTATATTCTGGTTGGGATGACCCTCGATTGGCAACTTTTCTAGCATTGAAGCGTAGAGGGATAAAACCCGAAGCCATAAGAAGGCTTATACTTGAGATAGGGCCTAGACCGGCTGACATAACAGTGAGCTGGGATAACTTATATGCATATAATAGGAAGATAATTGACCCAATTGCCGACAGATTCTTCTTCGTTTGGAACCCGATAAAACTGGTTGTTAGAAATATTAATGCTAGGGATGCCCTAATAATACGTATACCACTCCATCCAGACCATCCAGATAAGGGCAGCAGACTCTTCCACATCAAGCCAGTTAATGGTGTAGTAAACTTTTTAATCACCAGCCGAGATGCAGAGCAGCTTAAGTCCGGCTCGATAATACGCCTTATGGAATTATTCAATGTTGTTATTGAGGGTATTCATGGAGATTATGTAGCAGCGTCATTCCACAGCGAGCCGTATAGTGAGGCGAAAAAGATTGGCGCACAACTAATACACTGGCTCCCAGAGGATGAAGGCATAAAATGCGATGTTATAATGCCTGATAACTCGGTTATAAGCGGTTTAGTTGAGGAATCATTCAGAATTGTTCAGCCCGATAGGATTGTACAGTTCGAACGCTTTGGCTTCGTTAGGGTTGAGAGGATAAATGAAAAGGCCACAGTAATATTTGCTCATAAGTGATTGGCAAGCGGCCAAAAGCTTATTAATATTTTGCTCTTAAATTATCCTTGTCATAAGGTATGGGAGAGGATTACCTTGAAGATAGCCTTGTGCGGCTATCTAGGTTCTGGATGCACTGAGGTCGCAGAGATATTAGCGGGAAAACTTGGAATGGACGTTATAAACACAAGTAAGATTTTAACGATGATTAAGGATTTCGAATCTCTAAGCAGGTCCGGTGAGGTTGACATGGACCTACTAATAAAGAATAAGCTTGATGAAATATTGCAGAGAGACAATATTATTGTTGAGGGGAGGTCTGCCTTCTTCCTGCTTGATAGAAAGGACGTGATGAAAATTTTCTTGAACGCTTCGCTTGAAGAGCGAATTAGGCATGTTGCGAGCAGGAGAGGCATACCATTAGATGAGGCGCGTGAGGATGTTGAGAGGAGTGATAGAGACCGGAACAGTGTTCTCCAGAGGTTCTTTAAGAAGGATGAAATCGACCCATCAGACTTTGACTTCTCAATTAGGACAAATTCTAAGACATTCGCTAAGGTAGCCGATATAATCGCTGAAATCATAAAGAATCTGTCAGCAACACGCTAGCATAATCTCTCAAATTAATTTGGCATCCTGAAACCGTGTGGGTGCTGTCTCTAAATGATTGTTGGCATACCCTATGGAAGAGTCCATATCAATCTAAGCCTTCCGGATGAGAGTATACTGGCCGTTTTAAGTCCAATGGAACTTAAGGGTGTGGCTGATGAAATTAGGACTGTTAGAGATGCCCTGGAGAACCCTCTTGGAAGCGTGCCTCTATCACGTATGGCTGCTGGAAAGAGAAGAGTGTGTATTGTGGTAAGCGATTATACTAGGGCGACTCCGAACAGGAGCCTTCTTCCGCCAATAATAGAATCTCTCAGGAAAGCCGGATTAGAGATGGATGAGATTAAGATTCTAGTCGCTTATGGGCTTCATAAGCCAGCCCCAAAGAAGGAGATTAAGGAGTTTCTGGGCAATGAGGTTGTTGAGGAGATTGACATTGTGAGCCATAATGCCGAAGACGAGGGCAACTTAATTTATTTGGGTGAGACATCCTTTGGAACAAGAGTTTCAGTAAACCGTCTCATAGATGAGTCAGACCTTATAATACTTACTGGATTAATTGAACCACACTTTTTTGCCGGATATAGTGGTGGAAGAAAGTCTATTTTACCTGGGGTTGCAGGTGAGAAGGCGATATTTGATAATCATAGCTTTAAGATGATTATGCATCCGCTCTCACGTTACGGTGTGCTCGATGGAAACCCGATACATGAGGATATGGTTGAAGCAGTAAAGATGGTTAGGGCCGCAAAATACCTTGTTAACGTTATAATTGATAGGAAGCATAGGATTGTTAGGGCTTTTGCTGGCGACTTATTTGAGGCTCATCTTGAGGGCGTTAGATTCCTAGATAAGTATGTTAAGATTAGAGCGCCTTCGAGAGCCGATATCGTGATAACAAGTAATGGAGGCTACCCGCTTGATAGAGACCTTTATCAAGCGGTTAAGGGTATGGCTACTGGGGAGATGATTGTTAGAAGGGGTGGTGTAATAGTCATTTTTGCGGAGTGCATTGATGGAATAGGTAGGGGGCATGAGGAATTCCATAGGCTTATGGTTGAGGCAAAAACTCCTGAGGATGTGCTGGAGAGAATAAGGCGTGAGGAACCCATCAAAGACCAGTGGGAGGCTCAGATATTAGCCAGAATATTAAGGGATGCAAGAGTGATTCTTATGACGAAAAATATTAAGCATAGTGTAATTGAGGAGATGCATATGATTCCAGCATCGAATCCAGAGGAAGCCCTTGAAGAGGCGTATCGCATAGCTGGCAGAGATTCAAAAATTATTGTTGTTCCAGAGGGGCCTTATACTATACCCGTTGTTAAAGGCTAAAAGTTTATATTTACCTTAGAATTGAACCGTAACGTATATAGGTTAAATCCTCATACTCTTAGGATTAAGCATATGAAACCGAAACAGATGTTGATGAGGTTGAATAGAATATGCCGAAACCATTCTATGTTAAGTTTGAGGTTCCGAGCGAAATAGTGAACGCCACATATGAAGCGGTGCAAATAGCCTCTAAAACTGGTAAGGTTCGTAGGGGAACAAATGAGACTACAAAGGCTGTGGAGAGGGGACTTGCTAAACTAGTTATAATTGCTGAGGATGTTGACCCACCGGAGGTTGTGGCACATCTACCACTGCTATGTGATGAGCGAAAAATCCCATACACATATGTTCCAAGCAAGGCTAAGCTGGGTTCAGCAGCCGGAATAGAGGTTTCGGCGGCGTCAGCATGCATAATTGAGCCTGGTGAAGCAGCTGACTTAGTTAGAGAGATTATAAATAGGATTCAGAAGATTAGGGGAGGCTAGGATAGTTGGGTCAGAGGGAATCTAGGGAGACTAAAGAGTCCGGGGAAGAGGTTCTAACACCAGCGGAGGTCATCCAATTAATAGGGAGGACGGGGGTTACTGGCGAGATAGAGCAGGTTAGGGTTCGTATACTTGAGGGTCCAGATAAGGGTAGGATAATAACTAGGAATGTTAAGGGTCCCGTAAGACTAGGCGACATATTAATGCTAAGGGAGACTGAGAGGGAGGCTAGGAAAATAAAGTAGTCTGTGGAGCGCAAATCTCTACTTACCATTCAGCATGGAGTGTATGTGCCTATGCCAAAACCGAGGAGATGTTCGTTCTGCGGTCATGAATTCAATCCGGGAACAGGAATAATGTATGTTAATAATGATGGCTCAATCCTCTGGTTCTGCTCAAGCAAATGTAGGAAAAATCATCTAGTTCTGGGGAGGGACCCACGCAAGCTTAAGTGGACCGCCTATTACGGGCAGGAGGAGAGAGCTAGACGGGAGACAGCCTCGGCGGCTAAAACCTAGCATTCCCATTAGGCTAGAAGAGTGGCGGCACAAAAACCGTTAGGACTATTAGTGGCTCTATAACCTCCACTAAACTGTGCCTTACACCCCTAGGAATATAGGTGAACGTTCCCTCAAACACTTCTTTCTCGCCTAAACCCTCAATGAACATTATAGCTCTGCCCCTAATGCAATATTCTATTTGGTCGCTCTCCCCATGCGCGTGCAATTCAATACTCTTTCCCTTCTCAATCACGCTTAATCTAACGCTGGCAGTAGGCGTATCGCTCTTGGATAGAAGAATCTTTGCTGGAAATGGTGTGCCACCACTAAATCCCACATCACGCTCATATCTAACTATGGGCTTCAATATTAAACCTCCAATTTTCAACTAGCCTAGATATTATTGAAGCATCTATTTCTTGTTTACCTAAAAGCGGATTTTATCGTGGGCGCTTTGTGTTCCACGTGACTAACACCCAGCCTCACAGACGAGCGGTCTTCGCTCCCCTCAGCCGGGCTCTCTCACACGTGGAATCTTAGCGCCCACGCCCGCCGTGTCCCGCATCTGGGTAAACTCTCCCTCATCAAGGGGCTCTTACGCCCATCTCAGTCGAGTCCGTCTCTGCGGGCCCCGCATAGGGGGTTCCGGCGGGATTAGAGCTCATATCATCGCTAGAAATAACTGTAGAAAGAGCCAAAATAAACTTTACTTTAACTCAGTCAATTATTTCGCTCGCCAATTTTTTTCCATAGCGTTCTGTAGGATATCGTGAATTTGGTAGGGGTTATTTAGGGCTATAAGCGTTGGCACGTAAGCTTGCTCAGGCCAGCCAGCGGCCGTTGATATCTTTATGCCTCCAGTTCCGAAAATCTTATCTACGAAATCCACAGTCACATAAATTTCTTGTATTCTATCAAACTCAATTATCCTTGTATCAATACCTACAGCTCCAGTTTGAATCAGAACTCTCCTATCAGTTATTAAGTAAAACGTATTATTGTATGCTAAAGCATTCCGAAATATTGGGCCAAAAAGCATTAGCAAGCCGATTATAGTCTGAAATGCCACGATGAAACCGAAACCATAAGGCATATTTGTGGGCGGAATTATGGAGAAGGCGCCTATAATACCCACGATAATGAAGAGTCCGACGAAAACAAAGCCCCACATATTTCCCAAATGCAACACAAAAGAGCCGAAAACCGGCTTCCCATACCATAAAATCCGCTCATCCCTCCTCAGAATACCCAGCATGCTCTTTGGTAGCTCGCTCAAATTCTCCTGCCCAGCCAAAAATTTCCCTCACTAAAGCTAACAAAATTTAAGTAATAGGCAAGGTTGATATAAACATTTATCGTGAGTGATTTCTCCCCATTCCCAAAAGATGGGAAAGAGGGAGGGAGGAGAGGCTATCTCAGAAGATAGGGAGGTACCATCAAATCCTAACAAATAATAGTAGGTATCTATTTTCTCAAGAGAACCCATATTTTGCTGAGGTTTATCTCAAAGGCTGCTGCTGGATTCTCTAGCCCCCAATTCTGGAGCACCTGCGGGTTTATCTCACCCACAAAACCGACTACCTCACCGCCGATAACTATTTTTCCAACACGCCCCTCGATGAAGCTTCCATGACTCGTCTCCTCTAGGCTATATTTAAGCCCTAAGTTAGAGAATAACGAGTTTAGCGCGGACTTAATCTCCGTGAAACCAGCCTCTGAGTGTATTGTTACACATGCTAATTTCTCAATATCCCTAGCCCTGTTAGGCTGTTTT
>Ga0209080_1000604_pt1 | contig 22912 bp, 20 predicted proteins | sample JNZ110809AmetaG_FD_184123 | JGI IMG/M metagenome (GOLD analysis project Ga0209080, IMG submission 184123) | Hot spring microbial communities from Jinze hot spring, China to study Microbial Dark Matter (Phase II) - JNZ 110809A (SPAdes) (version 3) ...
ATCTCATTAAAGACCATAAAGCTGAGCTTGTTCCAGGAGTACTATTCATCGATGAGGCGCACATGCTGGACGTCGAATCCTTTGCATTCTTAAGTAGAGCCCTAGAAGAAGAGTTCGCCCCGGTGCTCGTCCTAGCAACGAATAGGGCAATAACGACTGTTAAGGGTACGGATATAAAGTCTCCGCATGGGATACCAATAGATATGCTTGATAGGCTGCTCATAGCGAGAACAAGGTTCCCAACAAGAGACGAGATAATGAGGATTCTTGATATAAGGGCTGAAGCCGAGGACCTAAAGATATCTAAGGAGGCGCTGGAGATGCTCACGGACATAGGCGAAAAATACTCTCTGAGACACGCATCCCAGCTAATGCTTCCGGCTAAGGCCGTTGCTGAGGCCATGGGAGACAGCATAGTCGAGCCAAAGCACATAGAGCGCGTAAGATCACTCTTCATAGACACGAGGGAGTCGGTGGAATACTTAAAGAACGAACTTGCTAAAGACGCCTTCCTAGCAGAATTCTTAAAGTAGATACTAAGATACTGTGGGCACTCTAAGGCGAATTTCTGCCGCTAAAATTGGCACTTTAAAACAAGATTAACCCTCAAATCAATATTTTCCTTTCTCCACCATTGCCCATATTTACGTTAAAAACTAAGCGCTCTTCAAGGCTCATTAAGCTAGCATCCGCCGTAATTTACAAGAGAACCGCTCGGCAGTCTCTTTTCGGAGACATATTTTATGAGCCTTAAATCAATTCTAGTTTAATAGGAGCTTTGCCAGATTAAATAATATGGAGGCGCTTAGAAAATTTAGGCTTTATTTTTCTAACCTTGGATCAATGTTTGTCTTATTGTGGGTTATGATGTTTATGGTGTGTTTCGCTGATTCTCTTTGCGGGCCTGTCATCCCATATCTTGTTAGAGAGTTTCTCCTTGATGAAGCAGCGGTTGTTGCTATGATTGGTTTATTGAGCTCTGTATTTAACCTTGTTAAGACGATAGCCAACGTTCCAGGAGGTATTCTTGGAGATAAAATGAATAGGAGCATGATTGTTCTCATCTCACTTCTCCTTTTGCCAACCTCCTATTTGCTTCTCTTCCTTGCGGAGCAGAGCTATTGGATTCTATGCTCATATATTCTCCTCGGAATCTTTTGGGGTCTCTCAATGCCATCCTTAAGTGCCATAATTGCCGACATCATCCCCGAAAACATTAGGGGGACGGCTTTCGCCATCTTTAATCTCTCGTGGATTACGAGCCAGACGGTGGCCCCAGTCTTAGGAGGATTTCTCGCAGACAATTTTTTTATACGTTTCCCATTTATCTCAGCATTACTTCTATCTATAGCAGTAATATCACTCTATTTAAGTTCTATAGGCAAGGTTAAAGCCGCAGCCTTGCCCGTCAGGTTAAAAAGAGAAATCGGGCGACAGAAAGGCACAATTTCAACAGAACATCTTCGGCTCAACATCCTCCTATTATGTTGTATGCGGTTCTTTTCAGGAGTTGGCAATGGAATTCTAATGCCGATAACCACAGCATTCCTAATGTATACCCTTAACACGTCCCCCACAGAAATGGGTTTAGCATTTTCAGTAGGTTGGGGTGTTGCTACAGCATTGGCTCAAGTTCCCGGAGGAAAAGCCGCTGACAAGTTGGGGCCTAAGGTAGTCATACTTTTATCTACGTTAGTAGCCACACCACTTCTTCTGCTCTTACCATTTTCCGTAAACGTTTTTCAATTCATGTTATTTATGGGACTAATATGCTTTATCGGAAACTTATCATCCCCCGCATTCTCAGCGTGGATTGCAAACTTAATTGGAACCGAGAGGCGCGGTAAAGGCTACGGATTCACGTCCGCAGCCTCCGGCGCTGGAGCAATAATAGGTCCAATTATTGGAAGCCTTACATGGACTCTTTTTGAGCCTAATCACCTCTTACCGTTTGCCTTCGCCCTAATACCATTCCTTCTCATGCTGCCATTCGTAATCATCCTTAAAAGCAAAGTCTAAAAGAGAATCTCAGAGAATATAGTGCAAGCACATAGGCATTTAAAGTATCCCACCTACTGTTTAAATGGAAAGCCCAGCTTAGCCTTTTTTAGTGCAGGTATAAGCAAGAAGGGGTAAAGGTTAAAGTACGGGGTAAGCGGATTGAGATAAAATTAATACTTGATTCTAAATAAACTTAATCTGGGAGTTAACATGATCGGCGCTGAGAGACCAGTCTTAATAAGGTTTGATGATCCAGTAGAGTTTTTTAGGACTGTTTCAAGAATCAGCATAACGACAGAATCCATCCTATTCCATCAATCAGATACGCTATACACATTTGGAGTCGCTGAGGGCAGAGTCTTCGTCTACTACCTACGCCCAGCAAACCTCCAAATAAAACCATACGTCGAGTTCGATATGAACTGCGAGCTGAAGTTCTCCGAGAAACCATTTACGCCAGACCCAAGAAAGAAATATTTTGTTATTGTGAAGCCGATTGAGAGCGACATAATGAGGGATATAGAGGCAAGGGAGAGGTTTAAACCACTATAGAGAATGAAAAGGCCAGCCATAACTAACACCCACAGGCAAGACCTAGGGAGAGGGCTATCCTGGAAAACAGGCCGTAAAATGCAATAAAAAATGTAATAAAATCACTAAAAACTTCTACTTTCTAACATTAGCGGAATCCCCTTTAAGGCAGCCACAGCAATCCTTATAGGCTCCAATAAACAATATTATCTGCGCCGCGGGGTACTGAGCTCCACCAGAGATGCTGAAAGCCCAAAGCCCTGAGGCACCAATGAGGATTCATACTACATTTAAAATTTCTCTTTCTGACAAAAATCCTTAATAAAAGACGAAAACTTAAAATCTAGGCTAGATTATTTTTAGTTTGACCATAGCCGCCTAATCTGAGCTTTAATGCTGAGGGGCACGAGCTACTGAGGAAGCCAATGATGTGCCTCCTCTCAACCTTCCCGCTCTTGAAAGATTTATGGCCGACTGCTCTGCGCAGCCTCTAAACCCTTCTCTCTTGAGAAGAATAGCCTTGTCTCGCCCATAGCCCTAACATTCAGCGGCTTCACCTTAGCCACTATTGGAAAATTTCTGACAACATCGCCCAATATGAGGCAGTGGTGTGGCGGCAGATCTCGGACAATAGATACCGTTGTCTCAGCGTCAACCTTAGCAGCCCTAGAGATAACCTCTAGATCATGCTCGTTAACAAAGTTGAAGAGGAATATGTTGTCAGCCTGCCGATATATGCTCTCCTTTATCGTGTCCGGCTGATTGGTTATGAACGTTGTGAATATGCCGAAGTGCCTCATCCTTGTAACTATGTCATCCCAGTATGTCTCCCTAAGATATAGATGGGCCTCCTCAGCGAAAAGGAAGACGGCCCTAATCTTCCATTGGGATAAAAGATCCTGCAGCTTAGCGAGAATATACTCCACAACTATCTGCCGATCCACAGAGGAGGAGTTGCTTAAATCTATAATTATTGCTCCGCCACCACTTCGTTCAACATTCTGTAATAAACCTTCAAAGTTAACTGACTCATTCACATTGTCTGTGAAGAAGTTTGCGTGGAGAAGCGTGTAATATCGGGAGAAGAGGGCGTCTTTAACCTGCTGATTGCACTGCCACCTCCTGATGGCTTCACCAATCTCATGAAGCGACAGCATATTACGCTCCTCAAGAAAGCGCCAAATGTGCCTAAACTCGCGGGCAGATGTTCCGGGAAGGTTCAGGGCGTGGACAAGTATCTTCATTACTACTGAGAGCCCAGTCTGCGCTAAAGTGACCTTAAAGTTCTCGCCTGGGACAAGTACATGAACCTTCTCATAGAACTCATTCCTCTCACCATCTAGGTTTAATCCAAGGTTCTTATATTCGCCATTCAGGTCGAAGACCACAACTGTAGCGCCGTAACTAATTAAGCCTAAAACAAGGATCTTGGATAAATGGGATTTCCCAACGCCCTTTCTCCCAGTAATAATATTGAGTTTACCATCAAGTATCGAGGCGTCTATTACCATAGGCGTGCCCTCCATAGTTTCGCCTATACTTATCGGATACCTTATTGACGCATTAACTATATCCATCAACCTGCCGATGGGCAGCCTACATATCGTCGAGTGGGTTCTAGATGGCAGCCAAGAACTATCCGAACATAGCCCACCATCCTCAATCGTCCCATGAACCTTGCAGACAAGCAGCCTAGCATCTTGAACATATAAGATGTGCGATGTTATATCAAATGGATCGATATCATCCCCCTTAACAGGATCATCTATAAGCGGCTCGCGCAGAAGCTCCTCCATTATCCCCGGAACATTTGCAAATTGAACGTCAATAACTTGGACAATCATAGATCTTCCAGCCCTCTTATCATCAATAATGAGATAGCACCCCTTCTCAACATCCTCATCCGGAAAACTAATAATATGAATAGTGTTACCAGTCTTCTTATATAGGCGCATAGCTCTAATCTCCAGCCCCACCAGTCCCAAACGGCCCAAAGAGAGCCTTTCTAATGCTCGGCCACGTAACAACCTTAAGCCCATACTTCCTAGATATAAAACGCTGTATACCTATAACATCGCTCGCAGTGAAAGTCGAGAATATATGAGCCAGTCGAAGAGCCTCCGGATAACCCTGAAAAACCGAGTCGTTGCCCATAAGCCTCCGAAGCGCCATCATGTGCACGTCTCTGGACAGGCCCCTATCAACATCCACCCTGAAGGCGTAGCCCTTCTCACTCAATTTAGCAACATATATTTTGCCAAGCAGACGTAGACTCTTAGAGGATATCGATAGCATGTGCTCATCTATCTCTAGGAGGCAAGGCTCCCTCTGCTTCATGAGTAGATCCGTGATCCTCCTACCAAGAAATTTAACTGTCGACGCCTTCGATAACGATATGACGGCATTTGAATTTCTCCTAGCATCCTCCAAAATTCGGAGCAGTAGACTCACACAGTCATTTTGTGGCCTGCAGGAGAGAGTTCCATCCCAAAGTATTATGCTGTTGCTTGCAGATCTAGACACCATCATTTGAATCCACCTTTCAAGGGCGTTACATAAGCGACTCTGCACCTCAATGAGAAACGACGCATTTGAACTATAGGCAATTGGTGAATATTGCCCAAGAACCCTCAATATCTCCCTCTTATTATCCTCAGTTATGTGGAATGGAAATGGGCCTATACGCAAGCACCTATATTGCCTCCTCTCATTCCACACAACAGCCCCCCTAACAGCACATATAACCCCACTCTCAGTCTCGCCAACCTTAATGCTCGAGGTATCAATGGCCACTATAGGCGTATTGTCGGGGATAGGTTCCAGAGGCGAAATTATAGAGAAGGCATCCCTACTATAGACTTCAACAGTATCCTCCTGTTCACCGGATCTTTCAATAGACTGGCCGTTAAATTCGATCCACGGCTGAAAGAACCTCTCCTTTATCTCGTTCATTGAATTAAGGCTTAACTCAATAAACTTTCTTGAGAGGCCGATATTGTTGATAATTTGGGAAAAGTTATATTTTGGTGTTGCTGTATATTGTATTTGTTCAATCAACAACTTTCACCAAATAATAGGTAAGTGATCTTGTATATAAATGTTGCGCATGAACAAAATGCGCAATACAATAACAAAAGAGAGATAGAAATGAGCGAAGAGCCTAAAGAGAAGCCCCCAGTCCACATAAAAATGAGGGTTGGAAATATAGAGTTTGAGATCAGCTGTAGGGAGGACCAGGTAAAGGAGGTTATAGATAAGGTTCTTTCAAGTGTATCCAGCTATACTTCTAAGGGGGAGGTTGCTCCAGAAGCCGCCGCACCTCCAGCTAAGGCTGAGACATGTCGTGGCGTTATCGAGCGGCTATGGAGGGAGGGGTGGTTTTCTGTTCCACGCTCCCTCAACGATGTCCATAAGGAGATGACCCGCATAGGCTACCACTACGATCGGACAGCTGTAGCTCACGTCCTACTAGACCTTGTTAGGGATGGGATACTTACCCGGGAAGGGAAGGCGAAGAGATACCTTTATGCCCAGAAGAGACCTCCACCCCCTCAAAAATGATTTATAGGAGAGCGAAGAGCTGGCATGGGTATGGAATCTAGAGTTTTAGTTCTTGCCCACTGCCTACTCAACAAGGCCACTAGGTGGTGGCAGGAAGGAAAGCCCTTGGAAAGGAACATCGGCCTAGCCGCAGAGATAATTGAATACGCCTTAAGGCATAATATTGGAGTTATCCAGATGCCATGCCCAGAATTCACGTTCTGCGGAAATCCCCGCCCATCTAGGACGAAGGATGAGTATGAATCCCTACCGGGCTTCAAGGAGCACTGCGATAGGCTGGCGAGATCCGTCGCTGAGCAACTTAAGACCCTAACTTCTATAAGCGTAAGGCCTAGAATTTATGTGTTGGCCATCGTCGGCGTTAGACGCTCCCCTTCATGCGCTGTCAGGAGCGCAACCAGAAAAGTGTGCGGTGAGGTGAAGGTTGTTGAGGAGAGAGGCGTTTTTATGGATGCCTTAGAGAGGCATATTGCAAGGGAGGGGTTAAATGTAGAGTTCTTGGAGTTCGACTTTGACCACCCGCAGGAAGCGATTATTGGCTTGAAGAGAATTCTGGCCAGAGAATAAATTAAACCCTCGACTTAACTTGGCTCAGCATTATCTTCACTTCATCCTCCCCTATAGCATCCATCTCATATAATTTTTGGGCAACATTACTTATCTTCAGCACCGAGTGTAGCTTTACACCTATTTTCTCAAGTCTCTCACGCCCACCCTCCTCCCTATCCAGCAGCACGATAGCATCTGAGACTAAACCGCCCTCAGCCCTAACAGCAAGGGCTGATTTCTTGAGGGTTAAACCTGTTGTCACAAGATCATCCACTAGAAGAACTCTGTCTCCGGGCACAATTATCCCCTCAACCCTACGCTCCCTACCCCTAAGCCTCTGCTTCTGTCTGATATATATGAAGGGCTTCTTGAGCAGGTAAGCTGAAACAGAACTTAGCGGTAGACCAGCAGTGGGTATGCCAGCTATCCTATCGAAATTCTCCACCCCAATCTCGCTTCTTATAGAATCAACAAATATATCAACAACCTTAGCAAAGGCATCAGGAAAACTTGTAATAACTCTCAAATCAATATAGTAGGGGGTTATTCTACCATTAGGCAGCTTAAATGTGCCAAACTCAATGGCCCCAGTCCTCTTCAGCACCCTACAAATCTCCTCTAAAATCAATCCCCTTCCACCAAGCCCATATCCTATAATGGCCATATCAACCCCATATAAGACTAGACTTAATCTCCTTAAAAGGATAATTAACAAATTTATTGATGGACATCTAAAAATTATTATGCTAAGCAGCCATGCGTGGTGAGCCTTATTGGAAGATATTGCCCACTACATTATTGACAGCGCCAGGAACATGGGTGCAGAGTACGCTGAGGCAAGGCTGCAGACAGACTTACGCGAATCCATAGTCATGAAGAATGGTGTTCTAGAGGCATCAGTCCTCGAGGAGAGTAGGGGTGTTGGCATAAGGATCCTTGTGGACGGCTCTTTAGGCTTCGCCTCAACAAACTCCATGAGAAGGAGGGATGTTGAGAGAGCGCTTAAAAGCGCCTTTAAGATCGCTAGGTCGGCATCTAGACTAATTAAGCGGAAGATAACTATGGGTAAGGGTGAGCTTGGAAGTGGAAAGGTTGATATCAAGCCCAGAATAAATTTTGGAAGCGTCGATCTAGAGTCTAGGGTTAATCTGCTTAAGGAAGCGGACGAGCAAGCAATTAATGCATCCTCAATGCTTAATGTTAAGGTCCCATCAAGAATGATTGTTCTGGACACCTGGGTGACGGAGAAACTGGTCATGACAAGCGACGGAGCGAACGTTTATAGCGTAACTCCAAGGGCAGCCCTCTTCACCTTCATAACAGTCTTTCACCCACAGAAGGGCCCGGCTCAAAGATACTTTAATCTCGGCGAGACAGGCGGATGGGAAGTTGTTGAGAGGTGGAATCTACCCAAAATATTCTATGATGAGACGTATGCCCTATCAAAAGTGCTTATGGAGGCTGTAAAAACGCCTGAGGGTGAGATGGACGCTGTCTTGGGCCCGGAGGTCGTTGGGATCGTTAGCCATGAGTCGTGTGGACACCCAAGTGAAGCCGATAGGATACTTGGGAGGGAGGCGGCTCAAGCTGGCGAAACATTTCTCAAGCCCGATTCAATAGGGCTTAGGGTTGGCTCAAATTACGTGAATGTTGTTGATGACCCAACCATAAAAGGATCTTTCGGATTCTATCTATACGATGATGAGGGCGTTAAGGCTAGGAGGCGTATACTAATTAAGGAGGGCGTGGTGAACGAGTTCCTACATAACCGTGAGACCGCAAGTGTGTTTGGCGTCGAGAGCAATGGTTCTTCTAGATCCGTAGCGTATAATCGTGAGCCGATTGTTAGGATGGCGAACACATTCTTCCTACCGGGAGACTACTCTGAGGAGGAGATCTTTGAGGACATAAAGCATGGAATATATATGAAGAGTTTCATGGAGTGGAATATTGACGATAGAAGGTTTAACCAACGCTACGTTGGATTAGAAGCCTACAGAATAGAGAATGGTGAGCTAAGAGAGATGATCAGAAACCCAATCCTTGAGATAACGACAATTGGACTTTGGTCCTCAGTCGACGCAGCTAGCAAGAAACCCGAATTCCAGGCAGCATATTGTGGTAAGGGAGATCCAATGCAGGGCATACCAGTTTGGACTGGCGGACCACATATACGCTTAAGAAAAGTTAGGATTGGTGGTGCATGAGGATGAAGTTGAGCGAGATTCCACAATATATTGTTGATTTAGCTAGGCGTCTAGGGGCAACAGATGTAGCGGCTAAGCTTGTTGAGTCTCAGAGGACCATGATACGTTTCTCAAATAATGAGGTCACTGTATCAAAGACCTTCTTCGAGAATAGTGTAGACGTATTCCTTATGGTTGAGAAGCATAGGGCTGCAACATCAATAAGTACATTATCTCTCAAAAACATTAAAAAATCCATAGAGAACCTCATAAAAGTGGCTAAATCAACACCGCCAGCCGACATATATGCGCCACTACCTAAAGGACCATTCACCTATAATCCTGAGTTAATTAAGGCTCCTGAAATACCGCTAGACGCTGATACATTGACGGGCTACGTTGAGTCAGCGATAAAATGTGCTTTAGATAAGGGCGCTGAGAGGGCTGCTGGAACACTAACAGCATCCAGGTTTAAGGTTGCCCTCGCAACCTCAGGCGAAGTTTACGCCTCGGAAGAAAAAGCCAGCATAGAGTTATCTATTAGGGCTTTCGTCTCTGAGCTCGCCACAGGCCAAGCGGTCTCAGTTGCCAGCAGACTGGAAGACTTCAATCCCGAGGAGGCTGGAAGAATGGCTGGCGAAATAGCTAAAGCGGCATCTAATCCAAAGCCCGGCGAACCCGGAAAATATATGGCTCTTCTAGGGCCAATGGTTTTCGCAGACATCGCTAGCCAGGTTGGCGCCCTTTCATCAGCCTTCCTAGTTGAGGCAGGGCAATCATTCCTAGTCGATAAAATAAACTCTGAGGTAGCTTCTGAGAAATTTACTTTAATAGATGATCCAACGTTAGCTGGCACGCTTGGGGCAAGGGCATTCGATGACGAGGGTGTTCCAACCAGAAGGAACATTATAGTTGAGAGAGGCGTCCTTAAGACTTATCTACATAATAGTATTACTGCTAAAAAGTTTGGTGTAGAGACAACCGGCAACGCTGGAATAATTGTGCCTCACCCCTGGAACCTGGTAATTGAGCCGGGTGGCAAGTCGCCTGAGGAATTGTTAGCCGAAATAGACGATGGAATATATGTTACAAATGACTGGTATCTAAGGTATCAGAATTACAGGACTGGAGACTTCTCAACAATACCTAGGGATGGAATGTTCCGAGTTAGGAATGGAGAGATCGTTGAGTCGATTAGGGAGCTCAGGATAAGCGATAATATGCTCAGAATTTTAAGGAATATAGTGGACTTAAGCAGATCGAGGACTTGGATAAGGTGGTGGGAAGTAGAAATCCCAACGCTTACGCCATACGCGTTGATTAGCGAAGTAAACTTTACAAAGTCAAGAATGTAAATGCCCGCTAAATAAAGCTGAAACTTTCATAACTCCTCAATTTTATATCCTTGATGTGAATGGGGAGAGGGGAATATAATTAAACTTTCCAGTCAACCTTAATATTGTGGGGTTTAACATAAACCTTAATTAAACTAACTACTATTATTAGAAGCCATAATGGAGCCGCAATAAAATAGAAGACCGTAAACTCAAGAAAATTAAAATGAAAATGAAGTTTTCTGGCAATTAAGTAGAATGTTGTTGAGTATGTGGCTAGGCTTCCGAGAAATATAAGGAAATTTCTTAGCATTAATAGTGTTGTAGAGGTTAGGGCTGTTGGGGGCATGAAAATGTTCATTTTTGTGGATAAAAGAATTAAGGATACATATAGCATCTTAAGGGATAAGTCGTCTGGTATAAAAAGGTTCGCTAGCATTATTGGCAGGGCTGGAAAAATCAGCAATAATGATGGAATTATGACTTTAGGATACTTGCGCACAGCATACTTAAGTATCCTAAGGTTCTCTTTAAACCAGAAAGCTGCCCCTATCCCCCAACGTTTTCTCTGAATAAACCACTCCCTCCACGATGAGGGAGCCTTTGTGTGAACGGATATATTTTCTGCAAACTTGAAGCGTGCGCCGTTAGTGAAAGATCTTGTGGCTATGTCCAGATCTTCACATATTACTCTCCTAAACCCACCCAGCTCCTCAAAAGTACTCTTCTTGACAGCGAATGCTGCACCATTAATCCCTAAACACCGCCCTATACTACGGGAGAAATATAGGCTTGTAAAGTTGAAGCCTAAGTAATCATAGCTCGCAACCTTTGCAACAAATGAATTTCTAATAATTCCTTTCTTAATTTCAAGGATATCAGCATCATTCATTTCGCTAGCTACTGCCTTAAGGAAACTCTCTCCATTCTTCTCTATTAAAACATCAGAGTCTAAGAATAGTAATATGTCGCCTTTTGATTTTTTAGCAATCTCGTTCAATACGTTAGCCTTACCCTTCCTAACGCCATTAAATATAAAGTGAACGTTCTCGCCGGAAAATCTCTTAGAGAGATCTAAGCTTTTCTGCGTTGGCTCATCTATTATGACGAAAATCTCCTTCTCTTCATATGGATCTTTAAGTAGATCTTCGATCAAAGGCTCGAGTAGATCTGATTCTCGGTAAACTGGAATTAAAATGCTTATCTTCCCAGAGCTAATCATATTAACCATTAGTAACATTCTGAAAATATTTTTGATTTTCGATATCTTCAGATAAAGAAGATCTTTCATTACCTCAACGTATACATTAAATCCAATCCAACCCATTAAAAAGGGTATTAAGATTTAATTACCTACTTAATTGAGATTAATATTTGGTGATTGAATGAAGATAGTTGATTTAAAATGTACCGTTGTTGAGGGATACCCTCTAGTTAGAGTTGATACTGATGAGGGTATTAGCGGCATCGCCCAAATAGAGAAACCCAAACACTACATAAAGCCGCACGTCCTCTTCTATAAGCGGTTTATTATTGGGCAGGATCCAACGAACGTTGAGAGGGTCATGTTAAGAATCCGAAATCTAGGCGGCTTCAAGCCCTGGGGCAGCGCTGTCAGCGCAATTGAGATTGCGCTCTGGGATATAGCTGGAAAGGCTGCCGGGTTACCCGTATATAAACTGCTTGGTGGGAAAATAAGGGATAGGGTTCTCGTTTATAATACTGGCATAGGACCTGCGCCCACGGGCTTCACGCCAGAAGAATATGCTGAGAGCGCTAGAAGGAGGAAGGCTCTCCCAGAAGGCTTCAAGATATTCAAGTTCGGCGTTGCCTTCCACACGAGAATGCCTGCTGTCATCCCCAACTTCTTTTATGGCGAGGTTGAGGAGGGACCGACACCATACCCGAATAGGGGGCGCCTAACTGAGAGAGGATTAAAGCATATAGTTGAGTGTGTCAAAGCGCTTAAAGAAGTCCTTGGAGACGAGTACGGATTAGCCCTAGACTGCGGACCCGGATTCGACGTACAATCGGCTTTAAGCTTGGCTAAGGCGTTGGAGCCATTCAATTTAATGTGGCTTGAGGATATGATTACTGGGGATTATACTCCATACACCGCGGTTGAAGCCTACCGCTTAGTCTCATCCAATACAACGACCCCAATACATACGGGCGAGCAGATATATTTAAGGTACGGCTTTAAAGATTTGATCGAAAATAATGCTGTCGATGTTATAGGTCCAGATCCATGCGATATTGGGGGGCTAGCTGAGCTCAAATGGGTTGCTGAGTTTGCGGATCTACATGGCATTCTTATAGCTCCTCACGGTGTCTTTGACGGCATAATTGGCGTTGCTGCGTTAACGCAGGTTTGCGCAACCCTACCTAAAAACTTCATAGCTTTTGAGATGCCAGTGATAGAGCCTGTATGGTGGGAGCTTGTTAAGGGACTACCGAATCCTCTTGTTAAGGATGGATATGTAGAGGTTCAGGATAAGCCTGGGTTGGGCGTTGAGCTTAATGAGAAGGCTCTAGCAAAATATCTTCCTGAAGGCGATGACTTTCTAGATTACAGCTCAAAGAAGTAGATAACCTTCCATCCACATTTCTTAGCTAATCAAGTATTTGGAGGTCTAGAGCTAAACCATTAGGGGAAAGATCTCTATAGATCATTTGAAGCTCCTGCCGAGTGACGGGGCCTGTTATTATAAGGGGCTTCTCCCTTTGTATCCTTTTGAGGGTTGGGAGCAAACTCTGTACTGGCGGAGAGAAGACCTTAGCCGGGTAATCTATGCTCACCTGTATTGCGCTTAGCTCCGGTATCTCCACTAGCTTATCCGCCAAATGAATATTTGCAGAATGAAGATGAAAAATGGAGTATTTAGATGCCTTAATAACCTTTACATCATAGGGGAGGAATATTTTCTCATAAACTTTTGGAGAAATGAGCACCGAATAGTCCGCTTGGTTTCTACAGATCGGTTCAGGAGCCCAAATACCATACATGCAGCTGTAGCCGCCGCTAAACTTTGGAAGTAAACTTAGCTGCATGTTAAATGATTGGATAAACACATCTGCATAGAAATCTAGAAGGCTTCTAAGAGCATCAGGGCGCCTAAATATCGATATGCAAAGTCTCTCCGGACCTAAAGCGGATGCAGCCATATCCATTGGCCCTCTAAAAAGTGGCTGCACGACTGGTAGGCGACCTCTAGAGAATTCGACTAGCGCGGACGTGAATTCAAGAAACTTTTGCAGCCATTTATCATTTATTTTCATATGCATATGTATATTTTCCACATCATGTATGATTGGTTCAGCCCATACTTTACCAGCGGAAACACGGATTGGGCAGCCAATGAAAGCCTGAGTCCAGCAAAGGTCGGCTGGGGCCAAAGTTCTAATAAAGTCGCCGGAAAGTATTGGCGAGTCAAAATTTATGTCTAGGCATCTAATGAAGAGTTTAGGCTCTATCAACTGGGGCTCTAAAAGCACGCCATCTGTTACCAGACGCCCATCAGCCAATGGTATCGCCACATCCCTCCTAAGAGGCTCATATCTGCCTAATCGAGTAAGCGGCCTCGAATTACTCATCTGCCAGAAGAGCATATGCATCTTTAGAGCCTCTTCCAAGCTTAACCCACCCATCATGGCAACTTACCGCGCTCCTATTAAAAATGCTTTAATATGTAGACCTTGAAGATAGCTCTATAAGGCATTTATTAACCTTAAAGATTATAGCTATATCTTCGATTTCTAGGGAGCGTTTATGGCCTGTATATTAAGTCACGTAATTTCGGAGTGCAAGTATCAAGCATAAAGCAATAATTTATAAAGGCAATTCAAAATAAGTGTTAATGGGTTGACCATGAGGCTTGCCCTAGGATCCATATATGAGCTTACTGAAGATAAGCTTATCTTCGCGAAGCAGCTCGGCGTTGAGGAGATAGTTGTCCATGCGCCCGTAGACCCCTCCCTATCTGGTGGGCCAGGATACTATGAGTTTTACCCGCTCCTGAGACTTAGGACTCGTGTTGAGGCGTATGGGCTTAAACTGCTCGCAATAGAGAACATACCCTCACAATGGTATATGAAGGTGATGCTTGGCGAGGAGGGGCGGGATGAACAAATAGAGAACTTCTGTAAGACTTTAGAAAATATGGGTAAGGCTCGGATACCAATACTCGGCTATAACTTTATGCCGACCGGTGTTTGGAGAACATGTACAGACATGCCTTGGAGAGGAGCCCGCGTAACGAGCTTCGATTATGAGCTCGTTAAGGATGCTCCCGCAAAGCTGGGTAAACTTAACGATGAACAGATGTGGGAGAACTTTAAATACTTCATTAAGAGGGTTTTGCCGACGGCCGAGGAGGCGGGGGTTAAGCTAGCCCTTCACCCAGATGATCCGCCCGTCCCATCTATTGCTGGCATAGCGAGGATTTTTAGGAGTGTTGAGGCCTTTAAGCGCCTTATAGAGATGGCTCCAAGCGAATATAATGGCATATTGTTCTGCCAAGGGAACTTTGCACTAATGGAGACTGATATTATGGAGGCGATACGGTACTTTGGCTCTAGGCGGAAGATATTTTATGTGCACTTTAGGAATGTTCGTGGGAACGCATACAAGTTCCATGAGACGTTCATAGATGATGGACAAGTAGATATGCTGAGGGCTATGTTAGCCTATAAGGAAGTTGGCTATGACAGCGTCTTCATAGATGATCATGTCCCACACTCCCCAGACGACACGCCATGGTGCCATAGGGGCAGAGCCTACGCATGCGGCTACATAAAAGCCCTCATAGAGGCTGTGAAGAGACTTGGCTAAAACACTGTGATAGTGCATACGATATTTTGATGTACGGCCAATATAGATGTAATAAAATATTTTCGGCAAAAGGAGGGTTCTAAGCCGTAGGGCAAATCCATTACTTTTAAAATACGATAACTTAAATTATTTTTGATGGAATATGAGCGGCCCTTTCAAATGGCCTGAAGGGAAAAAGCTGGCCGTCTCTCTAACATTTGATGATGGTCTACCTTCCCAGCTAAAATTTGCGGCGCCATTGCTTGAGAAGTTCAACATTAGGGCCACCTTCTACGTAAATCCCAGAGGGGAGGATTATAAGAGTTTTCTTAAGCCCTGGAAGGATATGGCTGATCGGGGGCATGAGATAGGCAATCATACCCTTACACATCCATGCTCCTGCAATTTTCAGGTTTACAGGAGGGAGGGCTTACAGAACCCCAGATGCCTAGAGAACATGAGCCTTGAAGATATAAAGGCGGATATCCTTGAGGCGCATAGGAGGATTAGAGAAGTTATACCTGAGGGAAGCAGGACATTTGCATATCCATGTTATCAGACTTATGTAGGTAGGGGGAAGACTAAGAAGAGCTATGTGCCGATAGTTGCCGAAACCTTTCTAGCTGCTAGGGGTTGGGGTGAGCCCGTATGCGCCAACTCCCCCCTACTATGCGATTTACATGAGTTGTGGTCTTGGCCCGCCCATAGGATGAGCTATGAGGAAATGATAGGGTTGGCCGTTAAATCTTCATATGAGGAGAGATGGGCAATATACACATTTCATAACGTTAATGGCGGCTATCTATCAGTCTCAGACTACGATCTAACAGGCTTTCTAAAGTTTCTGAAAGACCATGAGGATGAGATATGGGTTGCACCCGTATGCGAAGTCGCTGAATATATATTAGAGGAGCGGGCAAAGTTAGGTCTCTAGTACTTCAGTCACAGCGATTAACTGTTTTTTATACCTTTCCCTTGATGATTAATAACTATTTAAATTCGCATAGTCGCGATAATATTCGTCAATTTCATCTTTGGATAGCTTTCCCTTATGCAGCAGAACCCTATACTTGAATTTTACTGAGCCTCCCCTATCTATCTTCATGCTTCCATCCAGACTCTTCCTTCCCTCAAAATGTGAGAGACCAAGGCAGTTGGCTGCAAAGAGCCCATAGGCCCTAACATGCCAGTATGTGGGGTGTCTGGGGTTGCTTGGGTGATCCAGAACAGTTATTCCAGCAACCTCTCCATCAATTTTACCGGTGTAATCGCACCATTTAGCCCTCTTACCCCAACATTGGGGCTCACCTACACCGCCCTCGGAGTTCATTATAACTCCATTGCCTATCGACTCCCTCATGCTATCTGCGACCCTAAATGCTATTATTCCACCCTCTTTAGTATCACCCAAAATAACGTCATCATAATCGGCTTGAAATCTCACCTCATAATCTATAATTCTTATGTTGCCCAAGGTTTTCCAGAATATTACCGTTTTATATTCGCTCATAAGTTTAATGCCAACGTTAGAGACCCATAAGTTTACGGAGCTCAATATACATTTATCCTCATCCAGAATTATTGTTGGGTTATCTACGCATTTTATGAAGCCGGCTTTCGGCCCCTCACTCCACAGATCCTCGCCATTAACATTGCCGTGCGCAGTCCACATAGACCTGTGGTGTATGTGGTCTGGCGGTCCATCCCTAGTCACTAGGATGTTGCCCGGAGCATAAATGGGGTAAAAGTATGGCTTGCGGAGATCCTTGCTATACCTATATGCCGCTATCAATACATTGTCTTCCAGTATCTCTAGGAGACCCCTACTAACCAAACGTGTGGAGAAAACCATTTTAAGCACCAGCCTAATATTCCCTAAAAAACTTCTTAAGATTTTCCAGGCTCATCTTTATCGCCCAGGCAGGATTTTCTTCCCTTCTAAGGATCTCCACCGATATATACCCCTTAAACCCTATGCTCCTTAATCCCCTAACAACAGCTTTATAATCGGCGGATCCAAAACCAGGTCCACCCATATTGTCATCGTTAGCGTGAAAATGCATGAGGTATGCTCCACCCTTCTCTATCTGCCTATCTATAGGTTCATTGGTACCCGTCATTGCATAGACATCCAATATGAGCCTAAAGTTTGGGCTGCTGACCTCCTCAATGAGCCACACAGCCTCATCAACAGTATTTATAAAGTTTGTCATCTCTCTTCTAAGCGGCTCTATACATATGTAGACGTTATGCTGCTCAGCATACATGGAGCATCTCTTAAATATCTCTACAGCCCATCTCCAGGCATCCTTTGGATCTACGCCTTCCGGTATGCTCCTCTGGTGTGGTGAGCCGAGCACTATGATTCTGCCCCCAATATCGCTGCAGAAGTCTATGAGCGCCCTAAGATAGGCTTCGGTTCTCTCCCTCACAATGCGGTCAGGGCTCGTTAAGTGAACTCCTCTAACGCCCCTAAGAACCCAGTGTATTCCTATGACGTCTAAGCCGAAGCTCCCAGCCTCCTCTCTAATGGCTTCCCTAGTCTTCCTACTTATATCTGTAACCCGCTCAGCTATCGTGTATGGCGCTATCTCGATTCCCTCGTAACCAATCCTAGAGGCGCATTCAAAGATCTGTTTGAGGCTCCATCCCTCAAATATCTCATTACACACAGCAAATCTTGGGGTACTCATCTAAACCACGCTAAAATGAACCTTTCCACATCTCAGCTCTAATTAAACCTCCTCTATCTTTACGGCTTTCCCTGTCTTAGAGGATTCGTATATGGCGTTAAGTATAAGAACGCTTTTTAACCCTTCTCGCCCATCAACGATCGGTTTTGTGCCTTTTCGGATGGCAGCCACCATATCCTCAAATATGTTAAGGGGCCTATCCTCAGGAAGACTTATGGAGTCAAGGATTGATTGATCTCCATCTTTCAAATAGAAGAAATCTAGTTTCCCATCCTTCCATATTAGAGAACCCCTGTCGCTGTTAACCTCTATCCTAGTTCCAAGGTTAGGTATACTTGAAGTCGTTGTTGTAAGCGTCCCAAACGCCCCATTCTTAAACCTTAAGACAGCCACGCTACAGTCTTCAGTCTCTATATTATGTGTGAATGTTCCAGACAATCCTTGGACTAAATCAACTCCACCCATCCACCACTGAACTAAATCTATAAAGTGTATGCCTTGGTTAGCTGCGGATCCGCCTTCATATAGTCTACTGCTTCTCCATCCTGGAGGATATCCACCCTTATAGTATGCTTCATCCCTAAACCACTTCATTAGAACATCGACTAGAAAGACCCTGCCAATTAAATTCTGTTGGATTGCATAATAGATTTTCTGGTTGAGGGGCTGATATCTTAGCTCAAAGTCAACGGCTAAGACAACATTAGCCTCCTCAGCCTCCTTGATTGCTAAGCGACACTTCTCCGCATCTATATCCATCGGTTTAGTCACAAATACGTGCAGCCCTCTTCTGATGGCCTTTAGAGCGTGATCCATGTGCATGCCGCTAGGAGTGAAGACCCCGACACAGTCTATGTCCTCCTTCTCTAGCATCTTATCGTAATCCGTATACCAGCGGCACTTGAACTCCTCGGCGATCTTCCTAGCCCTATCCTCCTGTAGATCACATACAGCCGATAATATTGCGCCCCTAGATTGAGTACACTGCTTGGCTTTGCTATAACCGACCCCTAAACCCAATATACCGAATCTAACTGGTTCAATAAAACCCATATTCTTCACCTACTAACATTAAGGTAAGCGAAGATTTATGCAAATATGCCTTCTAGGAAAACCTTTATTTTAATATTACCAATTCTTTTGCTGGGTGTGCAGCTTGAAGTTAGGTCTCGTCACGTATAATTTGGCTAAGGATTGGAGTCTTGAGAAGATCATTGATTTATGTAGCCGAGCAGGCTTTGAAGCTGTTGAGCTTAGGACAACACATGCCCATGGCGTAGAGCCCACTATAAGTGCTGATGAAAGGAGGAGGGTTAGGGAGCTCTTTGAGAGCTCGCCTGTTAAGCTTCTTAGCTTCGGCACTGTCTGCGAGTACCACTCTCCAGAGAGGAGCGAGGTTGAGAGGAATATAGAGCTGACAAAGGCTTTTGTTAAGCTTGCCTACGATACTGGAGCCATTGGCGTTAAAGTTAGGCCTAACAGGCTTATGGAGGATTATGGTATACCTAGGGAGAAGACGATAAGGCAGATAGGTAAGGCATTAAAGGTATGCGGGGATTATGGAAAAGAGTATGGTGTGGAGATATGGCTTGAGGTGCACGGTTATGGTACAAGCGACCCGAAGTGCATAGGGGACATAATGGAGATAGCAGACCACCCATATGTGGGAGTATGCTGGAACTCTAACTACACCGATATAGTCGACGGATCAATATCATACGGCTTTAATCTACTCAGGAAATGGATAAAATCTGTGCATATCCATGAACTCTACGATGAGAAATATCCCTATAAGGAGCTATTCACCCTACTTAAGGGGGCGGGATACCAAAGGTACTGTTTAGCCGAAATACCCGAAAGCCCTGAGCCTGAGAGAATAATGCGATACTACAAGGCTTTATGGAGCGAGATGATAAGAAATATATGATGGAGCTAAAGCACATGCTTCAGTCTCAAATTTTCACAACAGACAGCTGCAACAAGTCCGCCCACATGAAAAGCGAAACCCCATCTGCGGGCACGGCGCTCGTTACTGGCGGAGCCGGCTTTATTGGAAGCCATCTAGTCGATAGACTCATCGCCGATAGTTTTAGGGTTCGAGTTGCAGACAACTTCAGCAGCGGTAGGCTTGAGAATCTTCAGCGCCATAAGGGTGAACGGCGCCTCGAGATTTTAAACGCCGACCTAAAGAACCCGCTGATGGCGATGGAGGCGGTTAGAGGCGTTGACACAGTCTTCCATTTTGCAGCTAACCCTGAGGTGCGTGTTAGCACGACGAATCCAGAGACCCATTTCAACGAGAATATTCTTGCAACGTTTAATCTGCTTGAGGCTGTAAGGAAGACTGGTGTTAAGGAGCTTATTTTTGCATCTTCTAGCAGCGTCTACGGTGAGCCGGATACTATACCAGTTGGTGAAGATGCTTCGGTAAAGCCCGTTTCAGTGTATGGCGCAAGTAAGGCTGCATGCGAAAACCTAATATACGCTTATAGCCGTCTCTACGGGATTAAAGCCATCGTACTGAGATACGCTAACGTTGTTGGGCCGAGGCTTAAGCATGGCGTCGTCTATGACTTCATAGTTAAGCTGCTAAGGAGCCCGGACAGCCTAGAGATTTTAGGTGATGGGATGCAGTTGCGAAGCTACATTTATGTATCTGATGCTATAGATGCCACCATAACTGCCTGGAAGAAGACCGTGAGTGCTTTTGAAGTCTATAATGTTGGGAGTGAGGATTGGGTAAGCGTTAATGAGGTTGCCGATATCATTATGGAAGTTATGGGGCTTAAAGATGTTAAACGTGTATATAAGCCGGTACTGCATGGCGTAGGTTGGCCTGGCGACGTTAAGCAAATAGCCCTATCAATTGAGAAGATTAAGGCCCTAGGCTGGCGGCCAAAAATGAGGAGCAGAGAGGCGCTGGCTGAGGCTGTGAGGGGAATTCTAGCTGATCTCAATATTAGAAAGGGGCCATCTTCCTAAGGCCTAAGATGACCTTCTCCAAATGAACCTTTAGAATTAAGATTTCAGTAGCGCCTAAAAAGGAGCGGATTAGTTAATTTAATAGTGCGTGGTAGGTTAGGCTTGGGGTTGAGCCGCGCCTCCCTTATATCTCTGCCGCTCATAATCGCCTTAGCTCTCAGGCTTTATCCATCTTTAATGAGCCAGCTGCCATTCTCGACAGATTCCTGGCCGCTCATAAGAAATGCAGAGGTTCTTTTGGAGCACACACCAGTAAACTTAGAGGAAGAGATATTCGATGGATACAATAATTATTGGCCCTCTAGCAGCATATTCGGCGCAGTAGTCTCGCTAGTTACTGGTTCAAGTCCTATGGCCGCTATGGCCCTAGGCATACCGGCCGCAGCCGCGCTTGCAATACCGTTATTCTACACGCTTACATGCAGGTTCTATGGAAAAATCTCTCCAGCCTTCATTGCATCAATAATTTTGGCCACCTCATTCCCATATGCTCTGTCAACAGCTGGCGCTATCAAAGAGACTTATGCCAGCCCACTACTCATGTTGCTCGTCCTAATTGTTCTGAGCTCTTGGGGTTGGAGGGGCGCTGCGCTCTTTGCGATATCTTCAGCGACTTTAGCAATGACCCATCATCTAACATCTGTGGTGGCGCTGGCGGCTTTGGCTTTCATGATGCTATCAGATAGTCTTAAAAGGTTTCTTAGGGGCATGGTTTTGGAGCGGCTCCGCCCCACGCTGACATTTATGTTGGCCACTTCGATAGCGCTACACTTTCTGTTGTATGCATATAGAGGCTTTAAGGTAACCTTAACATTAAATGATTTTATCACTGTAATCTCATATCAGGTTGTAGCATTCGCATTCGCACTTTATGTGGCGCGTTCCTCCGAGGGAGGGATTGGATCATGGAGGGGGATAAAATGTTTTTTAGCCGCAGCAATACCTACAGTAGTCCTTACACTCTGCACGTTTAGGCGAATAACTCCTGATGCTCCGATGCTCCCGAGAAGATATATAATTTATGGATTGCCATTCGCCGCATCTGCACCCCTAGCTCTTATTGGGTTCTGGGAGCTTAAGAAAGCTGGTGGGGGTTACGCGAAGCTTGAGCCTCTCTTCTGGCTGGCGTCTGTTCTTGGTTTTGAGATATACGCCGTGTTTGGAGGTCCCCCTGTAGGTCTAACCTTAGCGTATAGAATGATAAACTTTATGTGGCCTCCGCTGGCTATGTTATGTGGCTATGGGGTTTATAGGCTGCTCTCGGCCGGTAGGCTAGCCGCCAAGATATTTTCAGCCACATCTATAGTGTTGATGGCCGTGCTAGGATGCTACAGCAGCTATGCGGCAACTATCGTTGGGGAGCGCTATATGGGTTACTTCTGGCTCTATAGGGCTCAGGAGTTTAGGGCAGGTGTTTGGATTTCGAGTCTATACAATAATAGAACTGTCTTTGGAGATGTGAAGTACGCTTATCTTTTAAGAGGGTACTTCGAAGTAAAATATAATGAGTTTCAGGGTCTACTGTACTTGTCTGGATTAGATAAATCGAAGCCAAGCATACTCATAACTTATGATTTAATGGGTAGAAACGGCTATGTTATTTATAGTGGATATAGTGTAGATTTGCCCCTTGGGTGGGTTAAAAGGCTCCATAATTTAAGCCTCATATACTTGAATGGCGTGGTGAACATTTATTTAGGAGACTAAGCCTATAATCGCCGATAACCTCTTTGGTTAAGTTAGGCTTAGATTCTGCTACGATAAGGTTTCCAGCTAAATATATGCTGAGGGCACATGAACCGCGTTCTACACCTCCTAAAGACGATAATATTTTCAGGTTTATGACGGGTTTCTCAGCTTCACTTCTCCGCCTAATGCTTTCAGATCTTATGGCGACCGCTCTGCCCAATAGGTCAGGCGTAGGCCGTATTTGCGTTAATCTATAGGCTTAAACTCGGCTGGCGGCGCATCAACCGCTAAGATTTTGATGGCTGCCTTTAAGGTAGATGTAGCGTGGATATTTAAAGCGTGGGTTCAAACCGAAAAGAAATAGAAGCTCATGCGAAAACAAAGCAAGAATTATACAGGATTCTTACTCAAAAACAGCCAAAAATACGCCTAAAAATGAGCAAAGAATATGGTGCCGGGGGTGGGATTTGAACCCACGAGGGCCTACGCCAGAGGATCTTAAGTCCTCCCCCCTAACCTAAGGGGTTGACCCCTTATTTGGTCCTGGCTTGGGTACCCCGGCCCTCACTCTAATAT
>Ga0209080_1000607_pt1 | contig 22875 bp, 24 predicted proteins | sample JNZ110809AmetaG_FD_184123 | JGI IMG/M metagenome (GOLD analysis project Ga0209080, IMG submission 184123) | Hot spring microbial communities from Jinze hot spring, China to study Microbial Dark Matter (Phase II) - JNZ 110809A (SPAdes) (version 3) ...
ATTTATAAGTATGATTTAATTTATATTATCATAAGGGGGTGAAATTGACTTCCTCAGAAGCGATGTTAGGGGCAAAACCCATAAAGGTTGTTGATAAGCTTCCATCTCCTGAGGAAGTTTTCAACGTACCCAAGTTAACTTGGGGTAACATGATTACCAAGGTTTTAGGTCCTGCAGCAATCCCATTAGGTATGGCTATAGGCTCTGGCGAGTGGTTAATGGGCCCTGCCGTAACCGCCGCATATGGAACAGGTCTCTTCTGGCTGATATGGATTGCCATGATATTACAGACAGTATATAACTGCTGGTGGGCTAGGATGGTCGTTATGACCGGCGAGCCCATAAACGTCCTACTTGCTAGGATACCACCTAAGAACTTGTGGAGTAGTTTAGGAGCTATATTCTCCTTCCTAAGGATGTTCTGGCCCGGCTGGGCAGCAGGTGCTGCCACCGGACTTATGGCCATTATCCTAGGCAGGATTCCCGGTGCTGCTGAGGCTGAATTAGTTCGTTGGGCTGGTGTTGCGCTCTTCCTGTTATGCGCCTTCTTAATATCAATAGGTGGTAAAATAGAGGCTACCCTAGAAATAGCCATGAAGATTTTAATAATATTCATACTAGGCGCCCTCATATTCATATTAATTCCTTTAAGCGTTACTCCAGCATCATTAGCAGCATCAATCCAGGGTTCGATAAGCATAGGTTACATACCTAAAGGAGTTGACATACTATTATTTGCGGGTTGGTTTGCATACATCGGTGATGCGTGTGCAGCAAATGCTGATGGTTCAGGGTATTGGAGGGATAAGGGGTATGGTACTGGAAGTGTGGTAGGCTTCATACCAGCAGTAATAGGTGGTAAGAAAATAGCCTTAAGTCCCTTAGGAGCTATATTCAGGATAACACCTGAGAACTTAGCTGTCTGGAAGCGTTGGGAGAGGATCACCTACTTAGACCAGTGGCTTATATTCTTCATAGGAGGAATCTTAGGGATGTACCTACCGTGCATATTGGTAGCCTCCTTAGTACCGCCAGGCACCACACTACCTGCGTGGGGTATAGCAGCACACGTATCTAATGAATTCGCAGCTAGGGTGGGTGGTGCTTGGGGCTATTACTTAGTTGCAGTAGTAGGATTTGCAGTTCTCTTCTCAACACAGCTAGGGGTTACGGATAGGGTGACCAGAATTGTAACGGATGTAGCGTGGACAACTTCAGAAGCCATCCGTAAGTTTGCTAGGGGTGATGTGAGGAGGTTCTACTACCCATTCCTAGCTGCATATTTAGTCTTCGGATGTGCTGCAATGTGGCTCACAGCACCTTTAATACTACTCTTAATAGGTGCTAACATAGTACACTTCTACGGGCTTTGGCTAATACCAGCATTAACATATATTGATAGGAAGTTACTACCTAAGGAGTTAAGGTCTCCTATATGGATGGTTATAGTCTCATGGATTCTTTGGGCCTTCCACTTAGTGCTTGGGATAGCACTACTACTCTACTACGGTTTCGGTATTAAGGTATTCTAACTAAATAAGCTAAATAGTTTTTTACCTCAACCACCCCTAATTAACCCTACCTATTAAAATTTAAATCAAACCTTAATACAGCTATTATACCTCCTAAGCCTCTAAGCCGAGCACTTAGTGGTGTCTCACTACCCACAATCCTTACAGTCCCCCCCATCTCCTCAACAGTGTTGAGGATTTCTTCAAGTTCTTCAAACCTCTCATCAGATAGTAGGTCTTCAAGAACTAGTAGTTTTGCTATGGCGTTAGAGACTGCTGCCAACTTAACTTCATCAATACCGTAAGCAATTCTCTGCGGTCTACTTACCAGGAGTTCCATGAACTCCTCGAAGACCTTCTCAGACTCTATAATGTTAACCTCCTTTAATAACTTCTTAACACTATCCCTTCTAATTAATTCCTCAATACCGGCCCTCCCACCGTTCGAAACGCTATCCTTAAATACCTTAACGTTCTTACCCAACCTCACGGTAATTAAATCCTTCATAAATGCAGGACTAGCTACTATCACAACATCGCATTTCACAGTGCTTAATACTTTAGACACTATTTCCGAAATAGTATTGATTAGTTCATCCATGCTTCCTGAGTCCTTATTAAGGGTTGGTAGCGACTTATCAATTAAGTATTTAATTCCCTGGTCGTATAGGAGTGCTATTGAGATCTCATCAAAGTCGAAGGCAACTAATAATGCCTTCAATCCTTTAACTACACTCCTCTCCAGGCGTTTAAGTTCTGAGGGGGTCCAGGACTTCTTAACTATTTCGACCTCACACCCAACATCAATGTTGAATGTGTGGTGTGAGCCCCTCAACCCATATTCTTCAGGCCCCTCAACGATGATTCCATGAATTCTTAACCTACTGCTAAAGGGTTGGAAGTAGACGTTCTTAACCTGAAGGGCGAGTTTCATAGGCAGACGTCTCTTACCCTCACCATCTACCTTAACGTCTCGCATCGTATGTGCTATCACAACATCTCCCTCCTTGACTATAGTCTTAAGTAGCCAGAGGTCATCCTCATCTTCGACTCTGACTTTAACGATGCCCCTCTTCAAATCTTTTTCTAATACTTTCATCTTACCGTAGATCTTAGCATATGAGACGGCTTAAATATTGTAGCAAGACTTTAAATACAGCATTAGTAGTAATGTTCCTGAGATTAGTAGGAAGTTATTTACGAACCTATTATCCGATTTAAATAGTCTTAACGCTATGTTCTTACTGCTTAGCGGGTAGAAGGGAGTGAACCCCATGTACGTCATCACATCGCCAAGTAAGTGTAGGACTCCGGCAACTATTAAGGAGTAGAAACCTAGGTTAAAATCGTTGAGTAATGTTGAGGTTAGATATCCAAATAGGAGTGAAGTTGTAACAACGAAGATTAAGTTATGTGTGTACCTCCTATGGGGTAGGCCGACCCTTAAGTCTATATCTGGGAGGGATGAAAAACCAGCAGAAAGTATGAGGACCTTAATGTAGTAAACATCCCTAAGATCTAATAATAGAAAAGTTAGGCTCAATACCGTAAGAGTGAGTCCTACATGCCCCCTTAAGTTCAAATTAATTCCCCGAATCCCTATTACTCGTAGATTAACTACTTCCCATTAGGATTGGGATTTATTAAAGCTTGCGGTGACCTCGATTAGACCTGAAGTAGGGAAGCTGCTAATGTAGGAATTAGTTGAAAATCGCTACAGTTGTAGTCGTTAAGTAATTTAACCTCAACTAGAGTTATCTTTAGATGTGAGGGAAGTGAGTTTAAAGAGGAAGAGAGTTAAGGCATATGTTAACGCTTTAAGTGAGTTAATCCTCATGGACAATCCAACGAGAGAAGCTGCTGTTAACGTTTTAAAGAATGCTTTAGAATCAGCTGGTTTGGAACCTTTCAGAGGTGTTTCAAAACCCCCTGATATCTATGAGAAAGAGATGATCTCCTTATACGTTATTGGTACTAGAGGTTTAGGTATTCATGAAGAGTACAGCGATAAATTTAGTAAAATATTCTACATAGAGAAAATGTATGACGATTTACTAAAGGTTGTGGAATCTGAAAATACTAACTCCTTGAGGGACTCCTTTAAACAGGTATTAGGCAGAGATGTAAGCGACTACGATATAGCAAGGCTTCTAAGGCTAGCTATAACCCTCTACTACCTAGACTTTGTAGACTTTAACTACGTAGTCATGGTATTAAAGAAAGTAGTTAATGCCTTCCCAGAACATACCGACACTATTAGAAGATTTATTAAGTTCTTCATAGCTATTAAGATCTCCTCAGACATTGCCAGCGGTTTAATTAAAAATAAGATGAAAAAAGACATAACCAAGCAGTTAATCTCACTCGATATAGGCGTGCCGAAGGCCGTTCCCTCAGATAGGTATATACAGGAAATCGCTAAGATACTCTTCAACATACCGAAAGAGGTTATTAGTAAAATTCTTAAGTGAAAAACTCATAGTAGATTAATGTGGTGGAGGATGGCTGAACTATCATTCACGCAGAGAGAGATACTACACACACTCGTAGAACTCTACAATAAGAATCAAAAACTAATTAAAAGTACTGAGATAGCTAACGTATTAGGTAAGGATGACGGCACCATAAGGAATGTAATCCTAAACCTTAAGTCATTAGGCCTAGTTGAAAGTAAGACAGGTCCAAGCGGTGGTTACAAACCAACAAGTAAGGCGTACAGCTACTTAAGGGCCCTCTCAGACATAGCATCCGCATATGCGAAAATACGTAGAAATGGTGAGGAGATAAACGTATATGTCCTAAATGTTGAGTTAATGGACCTTAATAATCCGTACTCCAGTAAGGCTGTACTTAAAGTAGCCGGTGATATAGACCTCCTCAAACCTGGTGATAGGATTAAAGTAGGTCCACTACCTACTTACAGACTAGTTCTAGGCGGTATAATCCTCCTAGTAGATGCTTTTAGAAGTGAGATAGTTATCGAGGTAGAAAGCTTAGTGAGCATTCCCCGCATAACAGCTAAAGAGTTAATAGGTAACCGTAAGTTACTAACAGTTGATAAAGACTACACCATCAATGAGATAGCTAAGATATTAAGCGTGGAGAATATTAGAGGCTTACCAGTAATAAATGATAAAGGTGAGTTACTTGGAATGATCACTAGCGCTGATGTCCTTAAAGCAGTAACGAATAACGATGTAAACGCCCCAGTCTCCAAATATTTAAGGACGAATATAGTTACAGTATCATACGATGAAGAATTAATAGACATAATGAATAAAATGGTAAAGCATAATACGGGTAGGGTAATAGTAATTAATGATGGGAAGCCCGTAGGCATCATAACGAGAACTGACATACTTAAAAAAATAGCTGCCTTAGACTAAATAACTACCTTACGATAAGCCCAATGTTAGGTAGCATCGTCCTTTCCAGAGGTGTTAACTACTTCTCTACGTATTAGAGGGCTGAATAAGGTTAGAATGGTATTAGTGATAGTTCAAAGAAGGTTTTTAAAGATATGTTAATAGCGAATAATATTAACATGATTGCTAATACTATTAACAATAACTTATACCCCATAGTGCTTAGATACCTCGCTCCTTTAGATGACGTATAAGCTAAGAGTGTAAGCCATATAAAGTCAAGCCATACATGCGATAAGTACATAGTCGGTAGTGACTGAAGGACGTTATATCTTAGCACACCTTCTATGAGTGGCATACCGACAGTAGCCCACCATATGAGGAAGAAGGGATTAAATCCCGTTAATATTAATCCAACAAGTATTGGGTGTCTCATCTTAGAGAACTTCCCAGCAATTCCAGAGTTAAGAGCAATATTACGAGTAACACCCACCTTTACCGCATCACTTATAAGTAAGTAGGCGAAAAACGAATTAAAAATCACTACAATTACTGTAAGTAAGTACTTAATTATCTCCAACTCTAAGAACTTAACTACACTACCGTAGAGAAATGTGAGGAAAGTTACGTAGGGTAATTCGAAGATAGTATGCCCTAAAGCAACTTGAAAACCACTCCTCCAACCACCCCTCACACCTAGCGCTAAAGTCATCACGGAAAGAGGTCCTGGTGAGAGAGCGCCTGTAGCAGATATAGCTACTACCGTAGTTACAAACATAGCGTCCAACTCCTACACCACTCAATAATAACTCATATGCTTATAATCATTATCCCACCATGCTATAAATCCTTCCAAGCATATAATGAGGGCAATTATGAGCCTGTATGGGGGCGTCTAAACCCTATATAACATTTATTAACGTTAAGGTTGATTAAGAATTAATTAGGTGAGCTAGTTGATTAAGAGTGAGGTTGAAAAAGTTTTCATGGTTAAAAGCGGGTCTAAGAAGTATTTAGTTGAGGTTAACCGAACTAACTTAGGTAAATCTTACATAGTAGTGCATGAGGACCTAACCGTTAAATACCTTAAGGGTGATGAAGTTAAAGAATGGTCCCATAGTACGGAGAAAGCAGAGGAGATAGATTTTAAGGCACTGCCAAATCATTTGAGGAGAGCTATCTCCTTGAACCTTAGAAAATTGTAATTTAATGAGAGGTTAAAATCTTACAGGACGTTCTAACCCTTCATGATGGGGGAGTTAGACGAACTTAATACTCATACCTGAGGAAATTATGGACGTGTTTAAATACTTAGTAAGTTCTTTAAAGATTGAAGTAGCTGGCTTCCTACTAGGGACTTCCTCAGAGGGTTTAGTACGTGTTGAGGAGTTAGTAGTAGGGGATAATTTAGATTCATCGCCGTATTCATTTAAGTTGGAACCCTACGCCATTGTAAAATGCTACGAACTTGCTAGAATTCTTAATTTAGAAGTAGTTGCTTTAATCCACTCACATCCCGCACCTCCTTACCCTAGTGTTAAGGATAGGACTGGTATGAGGTTATGGCCCTTGCCGTGGATAATAGTGGATAGTATGAGTATGGAGTTTAGAGCGTGGGTTTTAAAGCAGGAGGACGTTGAGGAAGTTCCAATAATCTTAACGCCTCACACGACTGTTTCAGGTTTTATGAAGGTTTTATAAGGTTTGATGTAAGCTACGTTATCGTTAGTTGAACCTACCCACAATGCAGGTGTGTAGCAAAGACCCGAGTGGGCAGTGTGTTCAAGTGCCCGAGATGCGGTCTCGAAATGGATAGACAGAAGCTAGCATCCATAAACATCTACCTCAAGTACACCAGGATGTGAGGTTCCCCCACGGCTGTGAGCTAAATGAGGAGGAGCTGTGGGTCTGGGTTATCCTGAATTGGTGGAGACTAATGACGTAGGCGTCGATGAAAGGTTCTCAGAGGTTGATGAAGCTAAGGGTTGGCAGCAAACCACATCAACCAACATGAAACTCAAACCCTAATTAGTTTAACACTTAAAAGTTAGGAAGTGATATTAGTATCCTAGGTGTTGGTGATGGTGCATTCCACACTATTAAAATTAAAGCTGAGCATGTATAGTGTGATAGCTTTAGTAGTTAGCATAAGTACGTTGGTACTAGCTACTATCTTCTTTGCTTTAAGTCCGTCAGCAGACTTTAACGTAATTGTTTGGGGGTCTTTAATCTTCATAGTAATAGTACACATCATTCAATGGCTTTTAGGACCTAAGATAATTGAGGCAATGTATAGAGTGAAGCCTGCTAGCGCAGAGTTTTCCTGGGTTTCCGAAATGGTAAGGGACGTAGCTCGTAGGAGTGGTTTGAAAGAACTGCCTAAAGCCATGATAGCAGACGTAGATGTACCTAATGCCTTCGCCTATGGCAACATATTCTCAGGTTATAAAGTGGCTGTTACTAAGAGCTTAATAAATAACCTGCCTAGAGAGGAGGTAGAAGCAGTTATAGCACATGAGGTAGGTCACATAAAGCATAGAGACGTTGAGGTTATGATGGCTATTAGCATCCTACCAGCTATCATTTACTGGTTGGGTCAGGTATTGCTGAGGTATGGATTCATTTCAGGAGCCTTAGGTGATAGGAGGAATGGTAGGAATTCACCAGTACTACTAGCAACCTTAGGCTTAGGCTTACTCGCTATTAGCTATCTATTCAATCTCTTCGTATTATACCTAAGCAGGTTGAGAGAGTACTACTCTGATAGCCATGCAGCAACTACGATTTCCGGAGGTGCTTTAAAGCTTCAAAGAGCTCTTGCAAGGATAATGGTAGTGTCAGAAAGCTTCAGGAGGACTCGTCCTAGCGGGCTAAGTCAGATCTCCAAGTTTAAAGCACTACTCATCTCAGATCCGGAGTTAGTCGTGAGCGGTAGGAGGTTCTCCAACATAGATGAGGTTGTAGAATACATAAAAAGTGTTAAGACGTGGTCAGCCCTCGAAATCTTCTCAACGCATCCAGACCCTGCGAAAAGGTTAAGATTTCTAGACAGGTTTAAGAATATTTAAACTTTTTTAATGTCCTTAATTTTTAAATACTGTTTAATAATGATTATGCGGTGGTTACGTATTGTCATTAGGTAGGAAGCCGAAGGTATTTGTAACAAGGGAGATATTCAACGAGGTCATTAAGAAGTTAGAAAATTATTATGAGGTTGAGGTCTGGGACAGGTTTACGAACCCGCCTTACGAGGTCTTATTAGATAAGGCAAGGGAGTGTGATGCATTACTAACTATGGTTGGTGATAGGATAACTTGCGAATTATTAAGTAATGCTAGAAGGCTTAGGATCGTAGCGCAGATGATCGTAGGTTTCGATAACGTAGATATAGAATGCGCCACTAGATTAGGTATCTACGTCACCAACGCACCTGGGATTATCTCCGAAGCAACTGCTGATTTTACGTGGGCTTTAATCCTCGCTGTTGCTAGGAAGGTTGTAGAAGCAGATAACTACGTTAGGTGGGGTGAGTGGGAGAGGGATAGAACACCGTGGCATCCCCTAATGTTCCTAGGAACGCTAGTATATGGGAAGACCTTAGGTATCATAGGTTTAGGAGCTATAGGTAGGGCGGTTGCTAGAAGGGCTAAGGGCTTCAATATGAGGATACTTTACTACGACGTCGTACGATATCCTGAAAACGTTCAGAAGGAATTAGGTGTAGAGTATAGAGAGCTGGATGAATTGCTTATGGAGTCAGATATAATAACAATACACGCACCCCTTACTAAGGAAACCTACCACCTAATCAATGAGGAAAGACTGAAAAAAGTTAAGAGAGGAGCGATACTAATAAACGCAGCTAGAGGGCCTATAGTAGATACGAATGCCCTAATCAAAGCTCTAAGTGAGGGTAGAATAGCTGGTGCAGGTCTAGACGTATTTGAGTTAGAACCGCTTCCGCAGAACCACCCACTAACAATGTTTAAGAACGTAGTCCTAGCACCTCATATAGCGAGTGCAACATACGAGTCCAGATTCGAGATGGCTTCAAAAGCAGCTGAGAACTTAATATCGTTTGCAGAAGGTAAGATTCCACCAAACTTAGTTAATAAGGAAGTAGTTAAGGTTAGAGCTCCAGGATTTTACTAACTCCCTCTAAGTCCTGGAAGCAAGACCCAGCTATAATAAAGGTAATACACTACTAAGCACCACTTTTTAATTTCTAAGCGGCACGTAGCTCCCCGCTAACACCCTACCGGATTACGTAATTAACTCCAGACCGTCCTCCTACCGGTGACCTACGAACGTCGGTGTCGGAGGTTAGGTTGCTCCCTTCCGGGCCTGGCCAGGTTCCCCCCGCTAAAGCGGTTTAGACCCTCCTTCCAGAGGGTCCCCCGCTACCACCGACCCCGTAGGGCGGTATTCACCGCTGGTCTGGAGGATACGTAATCCGGCTCAGGTATTAGCGGAGTTACTGGTCCCGCATTTCGCCTTCGGCTACGGGGAGGAGGCGACCCTCCCAACCCTACCTACGTGCCGCATTAATTACTTAGTTACCTTAAATTTAAAGTTTAAATTTGAGGAGCCAGCTTCACCTATGTAGGTTGCTGAAGCTGTCTTCTATTCTTCATCAGCGTTGATAACGCCTCATCAAAACCTTCATCAGCCCTTAAGAAGTATTTAAGGTAAACGCCCGTCCTACCTACTCGGTCTCTCCGGCTTAGGACTTCAACCCTCTCCCTAACTGTCTCGACAGAAATTCCTACTACCTTAGCTACGTAGCCCTCATAACCTATTACTGGGTATTCTACGTGTCCAAATTCTGTCGGTATTATTAGGATTAACTGTTTATTAACTCCTGGAACTCTCACGTTCTTCACTAGGTCTTGGTAGTTAATTAAACCACCAAACTTGTAGAATTCGTACTCCCTGGGTGAGAGCGGTGTTAGTGGGAATGAGACGTTCTTCAATCCCTTGGGGTCTAACTCTACGTATGCCTTAAGAGATGATGCAGGTGTTGCCTGCACTATGTACTTACTGAAGAAAGTCATATTATTCCTCTCTAAACACAGTTCGACTTCATATGGCTGGATATTATAAGGTATTACGATGTCAATATCGCTATTAGCTTCTACGTCCCCCCTTGCTAGAGAACCGTGGAGTATTGGGTTAAACCCGCAGTTAATTAAGACCTCCATCAGCCTAGCCGCATCACGTCTTAAGGTTTTGAGGAGGTCCCACCTGCTATCCGAGTAGTATACCTCCCTGTACTCAGGAGTCCTACAAACTTTATGCTTAGGTATTGACATCCGACACCATGCTCTTCTAACCTCAATAAACTTATAAAATTAACATCAAATTTAGAGGGGAATTATGGATTTAGCTGTGGTGTTAGGGTTTGCGCTGATGGTGTATATAGCTTGGTGTATAGGTGCTAACGATGCAGCAAACCCTACGGAATGTGCTGTAGGTTCAGGTGCTGTAGACATTAGGAAGGCATTAATTCTTTTCTCAATATTCGTGGCATTAGGCTCCATAACGCAGGGTTGGATGGTTATGAAGACCTTCGGTGGTGGGGTAAGTGAGATGCGGGGCGTTCAGGACGCTTTGATCGCTTCGTTATCAACGGGGATTTGGATAACTACTGCAAGTTTTCTCGGTATGCCTATATCAACAACACATAGTGCTGTTGGAGGTGTATTAGGGATCGGTCTAGCCTACACCTTCATGTACGGTACAGCTAACATAAAGTATGAGGTGGTCTCTAAGATAATTATTAGCTGGATCACATCACCAATTAGCTCCATACTCGTTTCTGCAATGCTCTACATAGCTTTAAACAAGCTTTACGCCTACTTAAGCAGGAAGGGTAGACCTCCGGATAAGATTTTTAAGTATTTAATGATATTATCACTTGTTTTCTCAGCTTATAGTTTCGGGGCGAATGACGTAAGTAATGCTACAGGGGTCTACGTCACATTCCTCAGGATTAGTGGCATTTACGTAGGAGGGATAGATATTATGACTGCCGTAATGCTCGCAGCTGTAGGAGCTTTTGGTATAATCTTAGGTGGTTTTACTCTTGGTAGGAAGGTCATCACCACAGTAGCATTTAAGATAACCAGGTTAGATCTAATCAGTGGTGTTGCAGGGGAACTCTCTAATGCATTAGTTGTATGGCTATTTACAACAGTACCCTACATTTTATTCGGGTATGGTATGCCTATATCAACAACACATGCCAGCGTGTCTGCAGTTATCGGAGTTGGATTAGCTAGAGGTGGTTTGAAAGCTATTGATAAATCAATTATATTGAGGATAGTGCTCTCATGGATTTTAACAGTACCCCTAACTGCCGGCATAGCATTAAGTTTAAGAATTCTGACACTTAGTATATTAGGCGTATGAGTTAAACCGGTGGTTTGATGTCAACATGGCATTGGGTGGGTTCCAGACTGGGTAGGGAGGCACTTCAGTCAGTTGTCACACATTTAAGCTTAATACTTGAGGTTTCTAAGTCATCTTTAGAATTTTTTAAATGTTTTAAGGAGAACGACTTAAGCGGTGTTCAAAAATATTTTTCTGAAATCTTTAATTATGAGAGAGAAGCCGATAATGTGAAGAGGAGGATTCTAGAAGAGTTAAGTAAGGGCTTCATACACCCAATCGATAGGGATGAGATCGTAAGGCTAGTACTAGTCGCAGATGACATAGCAGCATATATAAAAGCAGCTACTAGGAGGGCAACTCTAGTAGATCCTAAGCTAATTGACTATGAAATTAAGTTTTACGCAATAGTTATGTGTGAGAAGGTATTGCAGGCTATTCAACTACTTAAGGAGGCTGTGATGGTACTACACTCAGAGCCTAATAAAGCATTAAGCATAGCTAATGATATAGAGAGGATTGAAGAGGAGGTTGATGAGATAAGGCTGAAGGCATTAAGTAAGGTTTTAAAATTCTGCGACCAGAGTGAAATGTCGACATGTATAGTCTCTAAGGAGATCATAGACTCCCTTGAAAACTCTGCCGACAGATGTGAAGATAGTGCTGATGTAGTTAGAGTGATAGCAGTATTAAGGATTTAGTAACCTCAACCATTCTTAATATCCCCTAATATCTCCCTATCACTTAGTACTTTAACCACTCTTACGGAGATGACCTTCCCTAAATAACTTGAAGAACCCCTCACATACGTTACTGGACCGTGTGGTAATGGGTAGGCCACCAAGTAAGGACCCCTACGACCTACGACCACAGCCTTAATTACGCTACCGATTAACTTACTCTTCAATGCCGTATTGTACTTCCTTACAATTTCGTAGAGCATTCTAGTATGGGGGGAGCTCACCGCTGCTGGGGGCTTTCGAAATCCTTCGAATGCCGTACCCTTCAACGGGGTAAACCTATAAAGCGTAAATTTCTCAATATCTAGTTTTGAGAGTTTATGGATAGTCTTAACAGTATTAATTACAGACCTCTCATCCTCGTGTGGTAGGCCATGTATTAAGTATATATGAGGCTTGATCCCATACCTACATAAAAGCTTTACAGCCTTCAAAACCTCACCAACGCTTGAGGGTCTGCCTAAAGATCTGTGAAGGACGTTATCACCTGTTTCTAATCCCACACCAATGGCAGTACCTCTTAAGTACTTGCCTAGTAGTCTTGCTATGTCATCGTTTACGAGGTTAGGCTTTATGTTCTCAATCATTAAGTAGGAGTCTTGATTAGCTATCTCTGGAATATCAAATAGCTTGCTAAGTAGTTCATCGATGGCTTTAGTGTTTGGAGGCGGGCTCCTCGGATCTGTTAGTGGTTTAGGTGCTACCAGCCAGTCCCTACCGAAGTCTAAGAAGTCAGGAGCGCTTAATACAATACGCCTCACACCAATTTTCACTAGGTCTTTAACCTCACTAACTACGTATTCGATGGGCTTACTCCTAGCAGGTCCGTAGAGATGTGGGACCGAACAATAACCACATCCTGGTGGGATGCCTAAGGGGCATTTAATACGTAGTTCTAGGTCTCCAGACCTACATATACCGCAGTTATTACATGAGATATTTGAAGCTAGCTTGAGGGTTGGTCTGTAGAAATTACTGCAACCCCTCACAACCTCTACATATACTCTAGCACCCCACCACCCCCGATAGTTCTTAATAACATTTAAGGATGGTTTATAATTCCAGATGAGGTCAGCATCCACGTACTTACTTGGAAGTCTGCCAACCACCCTACCGTTTACGACCTTAAAGATGCCTGACACATCACTAACGGCATCATCACCTAACTCTATACTCTTTAAAAGTATTGGGAGTTTGTCCTCAGCCTCACCCCAAACTACGAAATCGTAGCCATTCTTCAAGAGCGCTTCATATTCAACACATACTGGACCGCCAGCGATCGCTATCCCCCCACCCCTCCACAACCTAATCAATCTTAACATAGAGCCTAAGTCTACAGCCATACCAGATGCTAGTAATACGTCATACCCTCTAAGAATTTCAGCATCCTTAAACACCTCATTGAGGAGGAAGAACTCATATTTAATTCCTAAGCTCTCTAATATGCCTGCAATTATTCGAGGACCTACGCTAATTACGTCAATTGTGGAGTGCCTCCTGCCCTTACTTCCATGTCCTAAGCAGTCAACTAAGGCTATTTTCATTGCCAAGTAACTTAATTTAAATAAAAAATAAATTTCTAAGTAGGTATGTTGAAGTTAACTATATTTTGCCTTAGGGGTAGTATGAGATGGTGGTATATGTATGGTGAAGGTCGTACGGGCAGATGAGCTTAAAGCATTACTCGTTAAGATATATGAGTCATTAGGTGTTAGTAGGGACCACGCTGAAGTAGTAGCTGATTCTCTAGTTAACTCTAATTTAAGGTGTGTGGACTCACACGGAGTTTCTAGGGGGTTGGACTTCATTAACGGTATTAAGGTAGGGGAGATAAATCCCAGACCTAATATTAAGGTGTTAAGAGAGAGTGAGAGTTCTGTCCTAGTGGACGGTGATAGAGGTATAGGTATACCAGTAGCTTATGAGGTTACCTTAAAGGTTATTGAAAAGGCTAAGAAATCTGGGGTAGGTGTAGGTGCTGCTAGGAATTTATGGAATGTTGGAGCATTGGCATACTACGTTATGAGGATAGCTAGAGAGGGCTTAATAGGTATATCGTTAGCAAATGCTAAGGCTAGGATAGGTCTTCCAGGAGTTAAGTCCCCCCTAGTTGGTACTAACCCTATAGCTGTTGCGATCCCCACGGGGGATGGACCTATAGTACTCGATATGGCGTTATCAACAGTTGCTGCGGGTAAAATAGTCCTAGCTGCTAGGAAGGGTGAGAAAATCCCTGAGGGTTGGGCAATTACTAAGGATGGTAAGCCCACTACAGACCCTAAGGAAGCTTTAGAGGGGTATTTAACACCTATGGGAGGTTATAAGGGGTTAGGACTGGCGATCGTAGTAGACATATTGAGTAGTGCTTTTATAGGTGCGCCATACAGCTTAATAATAAGTGGTAAGGGACCCTACACGCAGGGAGGTTTCCTAGTAATTGCTCTAAACCCAAACATGTTTAGAGAGTTTGAAGAATTTGTTAGAGATGTGCGGAACTACGTAGAGACTTTGAAATCACTACCTAGGGATCCTGGAGTGGAGGTTTTAATGCCAGGGGAGCCTGAGGCCAGATGCTTCGATGAAAGATCTGTTAAAGGCATACCCATAGATGACGGTGTGTGGGAGCAATTAGCTAAGGTAGCTAATGAATTAGGGGTACCTCTTTAGAAAACTATCTTAAACCCCTTTAAATCGCCTCTGGCAGGTTCGTAAGTTATTTTTACATCGCTGACGAAGCCTGGACCCTCAGACTTAGTGAGATATACTAGCCTCTCTATAAGGTCTTCACTACCTTCGACAACGACTTCCACGGAGCCGTCGTCCATGTTCCTAACATATCCGTTCAGTCCTAACTTCCTTGCCTCCCTCCAGATGAAATGCCTCATACCAACTCCCTGTACTATACCGTAAAACCTAATTACAGCCCTCCTCAAAATAATCACCCAGAAACGCATGAGTTATAAGCATCACTTATAGCTTCTGCGAATTCCTCTATAGATGCTCCGACGACCTCAACACGATCTTTAAAAGTGTTTAAGATCTTAGTGACTTCGGATATTTTCCTCCCCCTCAACTCCGACTCTATAGTATGTATGTATTCTTCTGGGTATAGGAAGAAGTCACCGCTGATTACGATCTCCTTTATTTCTTCATCAAAGACCTCAAGGTCTACTTTAACGGTCTTCCCACCACTTAATCTTCTTATGGAACTACATTTAACCATTTAAACCCCCTACCGCTGAAAAACCCACTCCACACTCTTATACTTAACTACTAACTCGCTAGCTAATCTGACCTCCTCATCACTAAGTTCCCCCCTGATGAAATCAGTGTTTAATGCTTTACTAAACCCTTTAATTAAGGCATTAATTACTTCCTCCTTACTTACATCCCTACCCAATTCTCTAGAGATAGTGGTAACTCTTTCAAATATTGACGTAACTTTATGAGTTATAAGCTTCTCCTTAGGCGCTTTTAACGAGCTCCCTAAAACGTTAAGATTAGTTCTATACATTAAAGTGCCATGCTGTAGTAAGGCATTCCTCCTCCGTGACTGCGCGCTTCCTGACACCTTCTTATTATTTATTAAAACATCATTTATGGGTGCGAATTCGGCTTTAAGCCCGAACTCACTTAACGCGTAGATTATACCGTTGCATATAATTCTATAACTCTCTGAAATGTTATGTGAAATATCTGATATTGAAGCTGTGACCGAATACGTGATCTCACCGTTGGCGTCGTGGTATACGGAGCCTCCACCAGTAATCCTTCTAGTGAGGTCTATGTTATTAGCCCTAAGAAACTCTAAGTTTACAGAGTCATCAATCCTTTGGAAATATCCTACCGTAACAGCGCTTGGGTTGAAGACGTAGAGTCTAAGCGTATTTGGTATAAGCCCTCTATCCTTAAGGGTTAGGAGGGCTTCATCAACAGCCATGTTCCAGTAGGCATTACCCTCATCTATGATTAATCTCCACATAATAATACCAATTCCACAGAAGGTATTGTTAATTTATAAATCTTTACGACTTACTATCTCCGGTTAGCGTGAAGTGAGGGTTAGAGCATCTTTAGGTACTTTAGCCCTTCTAGGATTAATCAACGTGGAACTAGTTGAGAAGCCTACAACAGCCTACATACTCCTACACTCTGAAAGTGGTTGTATGGGGGAATGTGTTTTCTGCCCTCAAAGCAGGTTAAGTAAGTCAGATAAGGCTTTAGTTTCCAGGGTTTCATGGCCTGAGGTGGAGATGGAGTCCTTACTTAACAGTATTAAGAAGAACTCCACGCTGAAGAGGATATGCATTCAAACAGTCATTAAGGACGGCTTCCAAAACGATGTACTAGAAATACTTAATTCTATAAGGGGGGAGGGTATTAGGAAGCCAATAAGCTTATCAATAACCCCAGTCAGCAAGGAATACCTCCTACAGCTTAAGGACTTAGGCGTTAATGCGTTAGGGGTGGGTTTCGATGCATCAACACCTAAATTATTTAAAATTATTAGAAAGCCCTACAGCTGGGACTACTACTTAAAATTCTTAAAGGAGTCAGTAGATGTTTTCGGCTCTAATAACGTATACGTCCATCTGATCTACGGTTTAGGTGAGAGTGATGTAGAGTTTTTCAACTCAATGAAATACTTTAAGGATCTAGGAGTTAAGATAGCTCTCTTCTCTTTCACCCCAGTGAGGGGGACACCGGCAGAGAATTGGGGAAGGCCCGGCATAGTAAGTTATAGGAAGATACAGATCCTTAAGTACCTCATGGATTTAGAGGTGAAGGTAGATGATTACGTTAAAGTGGAGGGTGATAAGTTAGTCTTAAGTAGGGAGTTACTTACGGAGGTCTTAGACAATATTAGCAGATTTTACGACGCATTCATAACTTCTGGATGTCCGAACTGTAATAGGCCTTTCTACAATGAGAGTGTGAGAGGACCTTATTATAACTACCCATCAAAGGATTTCCTACTTAAGAATGAGGAGAGCTTAATGAACGAGTTGAAGGAATTGTTAAGAGAGTGTGGGTGAAGTGGTAGGTAGCGTTAGGGCATTCATACCTGGCTTTAAGTACGTTAGTATAAGCATTACAGGTTCTCACTGTGCCTTAATGTGTGAGTACTGTAAGGGGCATTACTTAAAGGGTATGAAGAACGTGACCACCCCTAAGCAACTCTACGACTTAGTCAAACATCTATCTAAGGAAGGGGTTAAGGGGGTATTAATTAGCGGGGGTTTTAATAGAGAGGGGTACTTACCGATAGAACCCTACTTAGAGGTAATTAAGGAGATTAAGAATGACTTCAACATATTAGTCAGCGTGCATACAGGGCTTATCAATAAGTCCTTAGCTATAAGGTTGAGAGAGGCTAAAGTCGATATCGTGGATTACGAACTAGTCGTTGATGAGCAAGTGATTAGGAATGTAATGCATTTAAGTAGTAAGAACAGTAATGATTTTTCAAGAACGTATGAGATATTAGCAACCTACGGACCACCACATATAATACCCCACATACTTATCGGAGCGAACTACGGATTAATTACTAAGGAGTTCGAGGCAGTCGACATAGCTAAAACCACATCACCTGAGGTAATAGTCTTTCTAATAATCAAACCTACTGAGGGAACTCCAATGCAGTCTGTAAAGATCCCTGATGAATACAGCATACTAGAGCTGATCAAGTATGCTAGACGAAGCTTTAACGGTGAGATCGCCTTAGGCTGTATGAGGCCTTTGGAAGTCAAGTACTCTTTAGACAGTAAGTTATGTGAGTTAGGAGTTGTAGACAGAGTGGTCAACCCGCTTAAAAACGTAATAGATAAATTTAAGTTAAGTATAGTTCAATCATGTTGCTCCGTACCAAATGAGCTCTTAATGCATTATGAATTATTATAGTTGAGAAGAGTAAAAGTTGAGGTCCTTCAAAAATTATAAATCATGAGCAATTTAAAATAAGTAAGTTTATAAGTATGCCACTTCCTAATATAATGAGGAGGTATTGTTAATTATGAGTGTTCAGAGGTCTTTAATTGGTGTTTTAGTTGTTCTTATAATAATTGCCGGTGTTGGTGGTTATTTTGCAGGTTCTTCAGCTGTACCACCCCCTAAGACTGTTACTTCAACTTCATTAGTAACTGTTACTACTACTGCGGCAGCTACTACGGTTACTGTTACTACTACTGTTACCCCGCCCCCACGTACTGTTACAGTTACTGTAACTCCAACACCTACGCCCACACCTACACCGCCACCTATTGCATGGCCTACAAGGCCTGTAACTATTATTGTCGGTTTTGGCGCTGGTGGTGGTAGTGATTTAGCTGCTAGGGCTATAGCACCGGTACTTCAGAACTTAACCGGTGTTCCCTGGACTGTGGTTAACATGCCTGGCGGTGGGGGAGCTATCGCTGAGGCATACGTAGCTGAGCAACCAGCAGACGGATACACAATACTACTTTACGGTGCCTACGCCTTAGGCAATATTATACTTGGAAAGAATACCCATAAGATGGAGGAATACATACCGATCTGTAGGTTCCAATGGGATGTGGGCGGACTATGGATTAGAGCTGATGACACCAGATTTAAGAACATTCAAGAATTCATACAATACGCTAAAGAAAGAGAGGTAACTGTGGGAGGTACGGGCTTAGGTCAAATACCTGACCACGTTAATACAGCATTACTTGCTAAGTATACTGGTGCTAAGTTGAGGTATATTCCATATGAGTCGGCTGCTGAGATGCGTACAGACCTACTAGGCGGTAAGATAGATGCGATGATGGAAGAACCCGGCATTATAGTACCCTTAATAAAGGAGGGTAAGGTTAAGGCATTAGTGTTCTTCGCCGAGCAGAGGTTGAAGGACTTCCCAGACGTACCAGTAGCTCCAGAATTAGGTCTGAATATAACGTACGGTTTGTGGAGGGGCTTGGCAGTTAGGGCAGGTGTGCCAGGAGATATTGTTAAGAAGCTAGAATGGCTTTGTGAGCAGGCTTACAACTCACCATACTATAAAGAGCAGGAGGTAAAACAGTACTTATACTATAGGCCAGGCCTGCTGGTAGGTGATGCCTTCAGAGAGTTCGTAAGGGCTGAATATGAGGTCTACTTACAGGTATTTAAAGATATAGGACTCGTGAAGTCTTAATCTTAGGTGTTTGTCATGAAGGGGGAAATAATTATTTTTTTATCATTATTGATAATTTCTTCATATTTCCTACACCTAGCATTTCAACTACCTAAAATACCCTGGCTAACTATAGGTTCTGAAGTATGGCCTTCAATACTGCTCTCAGGTATAATTACTACGTGTACTGCCGCCTTGATCTATAGAGCTGTTAAGAAAAACTACTACGTACCACCTAAAATTAAGAGGGAGGGAGCCCTCAGGGTCGTGGGTACTGTAATCTTCATCTTAGTTTACGCATTTGTCTTCGAATATTTAGGGTATTTCATCACGACTTTAGTCCTCTTCTCAATATATCTTAAGTTTTTAAAGGTGAGGGCAGCTATTTCAGTACTAGTTGCCTTAATTTTCGCCTTACTAGCCACGGTAATGTTCCCGGTAGGGTTGTTAATACCCTTACCTAGAGGTGTCGGGGTCTTCTACGACTTCACTTCATATGTATTAAGTTTATTTGGTAGGTGATTAAGTATGATGGATTACCATCTAGCTAATATTGTGCAGGCATTTGGGTGGGTCCTAGCTAATCCTTTAAACATAGGTATGCTGATCCTTGCTTCCTTTATAGGTCTTATGGCTGGTGCTACCCCAGGTATTACATCTGTAGCTATAACTGCTATATTACTCCCCTTCACCATATGGTTACCTCCCGAGACAGCTATAATTGCGCTAGTAGCTGCTTATGCATCAGCAGTTTACGGAGGTTCCGTATCGGCAGTCCTCTTTAGAATACCGGGCAGTACTGAGAACATAATGACTGCTTTAGATGGCTACGAACTAACTAAGAAGGGGAGAAGTGGTTACGCCTTAATGCTCTCTAGGTTCTACTCATTTATTGGAGGTTTGGTAGGAGGTCTCATAGTATTATTCTTCACTCCTATCCTAGCTGATGTGGCAGTAATGTTTGGACCTTCAGAAATGTTCGCATTAATAGTCATGGCTGTCTCATTCCTAGCAACGTTTGAGGGTGGATTTAAAGCAGTGATTGCAGCCCTCCTAGGATTCTTCCTAGCAACTATAGGTTCAGACCCAACTACGGGGATGTACAGATTTACATTCGGTATAACCGCTCTGGGAGGCGGTTTCGACTTAGTAGCAGTTCTCTTAGGTATTTTTGCGATACCTGAAATATTGAGGTTGCTTGAAGGCGAGCTTAAGGTCGAGGTCCTGCGTGAGAAATACCGATTTGTAGAACTTATGTTTCCCGAGAAGTCTTTCTTCATTAGGTCAGCACCGCTAGTCTTCTTAGTAGCCATACCTATAGGGTGGTTGATAGGGTTCTTACCCGGTATTGGGGCGTCTACAGCAGCTGTCGTAGCATATATGATGGCTAAGAGGTTTTCCAAGGAGCCTCATAGATGGGGGACTGGGATTCCTGAAGGTGTAGCAGTTCCTGAGGCAGCAAATAATGCAGCAGCTATGGGTACATTAGTACCGACGCTGGCTTTAGGCATTCCTGGAGGTGCTGCAACAGCAATTATTTTAGGTGCTTTAATGATTCATGGCGTTATCCCAGGTGCTTGGATCTTTAGGTATAGGGCGCATTTAGGGTATACGGTCTTAGTAGGAACACTGTTGTCGAATTTGATATTCTACTTATTGGCGCCTGCAGTTATCTACATGTTCCTCCGGATAGGTGAGTTCTTAAGGAGGAACATACCATTCCTAGCAGTAAGTGTTATGTTCTTCAGCGTATTCGGTGCTTACGTCGTCAGAAACTCAATAATAGACATAGTTGCAGTTCTTGTCATAGGTGTGATGTCTTATATATTAGGTAGGTATAAATTCCCAACAGCTCCAATAGCTATAGGCTTCGTGTTAGGACCCCTTGCTGAGAAATACTTTAGGAGGTCTCTAGACATAGCATTTGGTAATCCAGCAGTCTTCCTGACAAGCCCTATAAGTCAATTCATATACATAGCTACAATCATAATGATCGTAGTACCGGCATTATACACTAGGAGGAAGGCAATGATAAATAAGAAAGAGGCAAAGTGATTTACTTTTTAATCTTTTTAATGCTATCTCCATAACTCAATTAGTGGTAATTAAATTGAAGAAGGTAGTGCTCAAACTTACTGGAAAGTTATTTGATGAGGAGAACGTTGAAACCCTAATTAAGTATTCCGATATAATCAGGCAGAGATATACTACTGGAGACAGATTCGCCGTAGTCTGCGGTGGCGGACCCATGGCGAGGCACTACATAAGGATTTCAAGGAAGTTAGGAATTAATGAAGGGTGGTCGGATGTGATAGGTATTGAAGTGTCTAGGATTAACGCATCATTAATCAACAACCTCTTAGGCGATATAGCATATAAATACGTGCCGAGGAGCGTTGATGAATTCTTAGTGGCCTGGTCTTCAGGAAGGGTAGTAACCTTAGGTGGCTTACAACCCGGTCAGTCCACGAATGCTGTAGCAATGATAATAGCAGAATTAATAGGTGCTGACTTAATGATTAATGCCACAGACGTCGACGGAGTCTTCGATAAGGATCCGAAGGAATACCCTGACGCTAGACTACTCCCGAAGGTAACGATAGAAGAGCTTAGAAGGGTGGTTAGGAGTGGCTTACTAGCAGGCTCTTACGAGCTCTTCGACCAACTAGCACTCACAATTGCGGAGAGAAGCCGTATAAAACTCTACTTCGTAAATGCCTTCCAACCAAGTAGGACTTCAGAACTCTTAGAAGGGCGTAGTACTATAGCAACTGAAGTTATTTACTAATACCTCCAATCCCGCGGTGATAGTGTTAATAAACCCTATATACTAAGAACTATATGGTGCGGGGGTGCCCGAGCCAGGCCAAAGGGGACGGGCTCAAGACCTCTTCCAGCTACAAAGCGTAGGAGACCCGTTGGTGTAGACCTGCGTGGGTTCGAATCCCACCCCCCGCACCATCAATGTAGTCCACTCCCTGCAATAACGTTTTCTAGGAATTTACCTTTTAATTAACCTCATGAAAGCTTAGTAATACTTCATCACTACCTAAGGTCATTAGAAATATTTGAGGTTATCGCCTTAGATTTCCACCATAGCTGGTTTTAAAGCTATGATGGTTAATGTTAGTGCTTCTTAAAGAAAAAGGGGCTAAGTACGTAGCATATCGAGATTGTAGAAACGAAGGTCTTGAAGATGATTGACGTTAGGTTATCTCGAGATAGTGGAAGCCATCTTTAAAGGATTGGTAAAGCGATCTTCTTCGTGAATAAGAGTAATGAAATGCTTATACCACCTTAACTCACTGTAGAACATTCTATGCACCGCTTTGATCGAGGTATCTTATCTAGAAGCTAATTACGCTGCTGATGTTATTGAACTTAACGAAGTAGTAGGATTTTAGCTGTTTCGCTACGTAGGGTCCGCTAACATTTCTGTAGAAACGTATTATCGATAAATTGCATTTTCTATAAATCCTGAGTAGTACAGCGGACTACACCTAGACTAGAAAGTGAATAGGAAAACGTAGATGTGAGTCCAGTACTAGGGGTTCATAATTTAAACCTTAACTTAATTAACCTATGTGTGAGTATGTTGAGGTGGTTAGATGGCCTTAATTAGATGTCTGACTCTTCACGTTAGGTCGTTGGGCAACGACCGTAATTACTTAAGGGATGTAATACATGGTAAGGTAGATAGTATTAGGGGTCTTGCACATGATTTAGGCCTC
>Ga0209080_1000609_pt1 | contig 22847 bp, 20 predicted proteins | sample JNZ110809AmetaG_FD_184123 | JGI IMG/M metagenome (GOLD analysis project Ga0209080, IMG submission 184123) | Hot spring microbial communities from Jinze hot spring, China to study Microbial Dark Matter (Phase II) - JNZ 110809A (SPAdes) (version 3) ...
CCACCATCAGTAAGGGATATACCGCCAATACTTGAGGGAAAAGGCTACAGCGTCAATGTAATAAGATTAAATAGCGCAACATGGAAGATAATTATTCAAATGCGAAAATAACTTTAATGCGTGAGCTGGAAGTCAAATAATAAACCCGCCTACCGAGACCTAAACCTGAACCCAACTTGTACATAATTTATTTGCCAGTAAAAATGGACTTAAATCCCACCCCCCGCACCAAAGATGTAGTTGACATTTAAATTCTTGGAGTTTTGGAGCTAACCGTTGCTATTAATTTTGTAGCCCGTTTTAGGATTAATCTTATGGTCTTGTTAATGTTGGAAGTAGGTTTGGAGGTCTTTGAGTATGTCTGCCAGTTTTGGCGTTTCGAAGAATCTTCTTTTGGTTATTTCGTTTGCTGTGGCCATATACATTTGGCTTATTAGGGTTTTGAGCTTTGGCTCCAGTTTCGGTGGTTTAGTTTTTACTAGGGTTTTCCAGTCCTCTATACCTTGCTCTCTTGATTTTTTCTTTGCCTCATCCACTTCTTTGGCCCATTCTGTTCGCCTATAATATATTCGGGCAACCTCTTTACTTACATGAAAACCATTATACGTGAACCTGCATTCATCCAGCGTTCCGACGACGTCCACAACCATTAATTGCCTCTCCGGGTCAAAGGCTAGCTCTATCTTTCCATCCTCATTCACTAAGCCAGCCTCTCCGGCAATCTCGGTTATGGTCTCGTCAACCTTTAATAGGATAGATTTGACTTCCTCAACCTCCTGTTCTGTTAGGCCCGCAATTCTTTGGGCCTCCTCCCAAGTAATATATCTATCGCTCTCCTCGAGCTTTGTGCTCACGTCGAATATGGGCTTTGCAAGTCTCTCGCCGGGTTTGGGCATGTGGTCCAAGCCTAATTCTTTCAGAGTTACGAGCCCCTGTTCAAGCCTTTTAAAGATTGATGAGCCTTCTGGCAGCCCATTTCTGTAAATTATTTCTAGGGGTAGTAGGTAGTTTTTCAGGTTTGGTGTGTAAATGCTGTAGTCGTATTTGAGTTTGCCATTCTCCACGTAGGCTTTAGGCCTATACACGTTAACTAGATTTATCTCCATGATGTTCGTTGGTTCCTCGAGCTCGTCAAAGTGGACGATTCTCCCCTTTCCATCCATGAGACCGCGATAGTGGGTTTTTATGCCCCTCCTCTCAAGCATTTCGAAGCAATATGCTCCCATAAGGCATATTGCTGCTCCCTTACCTTCTATGTGGTCTGGCATCTCACCCCAATCGAAGACTGAGTAGCGGTCAGAAAAGTGAAATCTACCTACCCCCATAGATTCCGGGGTTGGTTTTCTAATAACTTCTAGGTCCTTTACGCTCCCCATTATTTATCCTCCCTTAATTTGCGGACGCCACACTTTAATATTTTTTCTTCTTGCACATGCCACCTGATACCTCCCTATCATCCTGATAGCCTTTCCCTCTCTCCGTGAATTTTTATGGCAGAATCTCGTAAAAAACTTTAAAGCAGACGTCTAAGAAATTATGCTTATCTTAGGTTAAGGGCGAATCTTTTGGGAGGCTGATGGGATGCCGCTTGAGATTAAGGAGGTTGAGGAGGAGAAAGTTACTAGGCTGATTATCCAGAAGACTATGGAGGATTGGCTGAAAATCGCCGATGTGGATGTTATAATAGTTGGCGCTGGCCCATCGGGGCTTACGGCAGCTATGTATACAGCTAAGGCTGGCTTAAGGACGGTTTTGTTTGAGAGGAGGCTCTCCTTTGGTGGCGGCATGGGTGGTGGTGGAATGCAATTCCACAAGATAATCGTCGAGTCTCCGGCTGAGAAAATTTTAGAGGATGCTGGCTGCAGGATGGAGTCTCTTGAGAATGGCCTCTTCATTGTTGATGCTGCTGAGATGATGGCTAAACTCGCGTCTAAGGCGATTGACTCCGGCGCAAAGATAATATTGGGTGTAACGGTTGACGATGTGATATATAGGGATAATCCGCTCAGAATAGTCGGCGTGGTTATCCAGTGGTCTTCTGTAGTGATGGCTAGGCTGCATGTCGACCCGCTCGGAATTAAGGCGAGGGCTGTTGTAGACTGCACTGGACATGACGCTGAAGTCTTATCAGTCGCCTCTAAGAAAATACCGGAGCTGAAAATTTCTGTTTTAGGTGAGAAGTCGATGTGGACCTCTAAGGCTGAAAAATTGACTGTGGAGGGAACTAGAGAGGTTTGTCCCGGACTCTTCGCCGCCGGAATGGCTGTTGCGGCTATAGACCAGACCCCGCGAATGGGCCCAATCTTCGGAGGAATGCTATTAAGTGGAGCTAAAGTGGCGCAATTAGTTGTAAATAAACTCTTAGGGGAAAAGGCGCTAAAAGTAGCACCCATCGACTTCTAGAAAACTGGAGTAGCCCTTTTAGCGACTAAACGGACATTCTATCCCCTGAAACTCATGTTTTAAGCCCTCCGCCTCCAAATGAGGATGGCGACCGCCACTACGGCTATGAGGGCTACGGCTGCCAGAGTCCATGGCTGCTCATACCACGCCTTCTCGGGTTCCATTATTGTGACCGACAGTGGAATTTCCTTCACGACCTCGCCATAAAGCGCCCTAACGGTTAAAATGTGAGTCCCAATGGGAGCATCATTGGACGCTGTTATCGTCAGCGTCGTGTGTAAGGGCGGATAACCGGACTCCACATTAAATTTATATGAGATTCCGCTCAGAGCGCCAGTGAGCAAAAGCATAATCTTCTGGCGGGCTTCCCCGGCCGTGCGCTCAACCTGGACGCTTACGTCCGCAGACTTCCCCCTATACAGAGATATAGTGCTCGGAATTAGGGTTATCTGGTAGTCGAATGCCTCTGTGAACTCGGCGACTATATTTATTGGGCCATCCAGCAAGATAGTTGTTGGGTTACTGTAGTGGTCATATGTTGCGCCAGCCGCCGTAATCGCCCTCCACATCTTAAGCTCATACTTTGGCCCAGGAATCGCCGTCACATTCACATGCGCTCCAGCATCAAACCAATATATTCCCGGAGGTGGCTCAGTCGTTCCTTTACCGGCTTCGGCCCCTATCCCAACTCTATACTGGGTCTTGTAAACGGCCTCGATGAAGCCCCCTTCATGTGAAACAGTTATGGAGTCCAAAGATTTATTTGAGAGGCCCATTACAAAGGTAAGCCTAAACCTTACATCTTCGGATGTTGACTCAACTATATTGGCCCACTCATATCTATGGGTTGAGCCAATCTCCCACGTGAAGGTCATGGGCAACTGGCTGTATATATAGGAAACTCCGTCAACAACCAAAATCGTGCCTGAAGCGCCGGAGTCCATTCCGCTAACTGAAAACGTTACTATGGCAACCGGTTGTTTAGTTGTTTTGGCAGCATACACCGTGTAAAGCGCGTATAGAACATCCGTAATATAGTTCACTGCGAGGTTAAGCGATTCAAGAGCCCTCGCCATGAATGCTGGGTTGCTCCAATTATAATTCTCATCCATCCAGGTGCATGTTAAACCCCTTCCGGACCTATCGAACGTTGTATCATATGCCAATTCAACTGCCGCATCATAGGCAGTGATGAGCCTAAGTTCACCGTCAAAGGATAGATAAGCACTCCACTCTGAATTATAGCTTGAGGTTTTTCTGCCCACGTAGTCTTCGTAGTCGCTGTGGTGCACCTCAGCACCCCAATCCGTGCCAGCGCCCATGACGTGGCCGAAGACGGCCATATCCGCTATATAATGAGTCATGGCTCCAGCATACTTCGCGGCTGAAGCAAAGTCCCCTGAAAGCATAAAGGTCAACGCTTGATTAAATGTTGCGTTCGCCCTGCGGGCAGCAGCATCATCCACAAGAATTCCGCCTGCGCTGAAGTATATGTGGTGGAGTCCTGTGTCCCCTATACCGTCTGGAGCTTGCCTATTATCGGGAAGCTCAGTTCCATAGAGATACAGGTTTAGGTTTGCGGTTATCCATTGTTTAGCCTCGCTTGGAAGCCAGTCCAACGCATGCTCAGCAATCCAGTCATGCGTCCCATACTTCGGGGCGCTTGGGCTGGAGCTATAGCCCTCATTACCCCACGCATAGCACCCTATGATTAAATGGAGCGGCATAAGTAGAATCCAAAAGATAGTAAGAACATACACTTTCCTCTTCATACCTATCACCTTCCCAAGAAAGCTTTGGTTGGGCAACTTCCCATTCGCCTTCTCATTTTGATGGTCTTCTTGAGGTAAGGCTTTCCAGTCCACAAACATCACTAAAATTATGTTGTCGCATGGTCAATTAAAGAGTTTTATTGAGTTGAACCCACTCATTTATTCTATGTGGCGAAGTATATATGTTGAAGCGTTTTTTCCTAACAAATCCTATAAGGGTTAGATTGGAGGACTCCGCTATCTTCAAACCCATACTTGTTGGGGCTGAGGGGGATACTAGAACCGGTATCCCAACCCGAACAACCTTAATGACGACTTCAGAGGTGAGCCTACCGGTAGATGCAAGAATTAGTTCACTTAAGTTAGCGCCTTTAATAGTAGCCTCACCAACCACCTTATCGATGGCATTATGCCTACCAATATCCTCAGCAAACGCCATAATCTCGCAATCTCCATTTATCAGGGCGGCGGAGTGCGTTCCTCCAGAAGCCCTAAAAATTGAAGCCCTAGAATTTAGTATTTCAATGGATTTGAAAATTACATTAGCGCTGAATTTAATGTCATTAAATCTAAGTTTTTGAGCGGATTTAGATATGTTTAGCGGAGCAATCTTGCCGCTGCAGAGGACTGTTATCAACCGAATTCTATCTGAGACGCCAAGATATTTATCCTCAGACAATCTAACATGGGCATCCATCCCGGAAAACTTCATCTCTAAAATATCCTCAATCCTCTCAATTAAACCCTCAGTTAAGAGATATCCTACAATAAGCTCCTTTACCTGCGATGGGAGATGATGGAAAACAGCATAAAGACCATCATTAATATATAGCCTTGTTACTTCTTCGATGGCTATAACATCCCTTAAACTCTCAAAGTTCCCTTTAGATTGGTCGAACCTCAAGACCCCATGCTCAATAAGCATTCACAGACCCACTCCATATTTTCTTCACGTTAATTTTTATTTGAACTTGGGCTGGCATATAACTTTGTTATGTTTATAAAAGTCTTCTCTATAAATGATACTTAGTGGGATTAAAAAGGGAGGCTATAATGGAGACCAGCATACAGAGACCTAAAGCTTTAGTGCTGCTCTCAGGCGGCTTAGATAGCCTACTCGCTACAAGAATCATTTTAGACCAAGACGTTGATGTTGAGGCGGTCCACTTTATAACACCATTTTATAAGGGTGACTGCGACTCTGTGAGCAGATTTTCCAGAGATTTCGGCATAAAACTTCATGTCGTCTTCTTGGGTCAGGAGTTTCTTGATATTGTTGCCAATCCACCTCACGGCTATGGAAGCCAAATGAACCCATGCATAGACTGCCGAATATTAATGTTCAGAAAGGCTAAGGAGTTAGCCAACAAGATAGGTGCAAGCTTTCTCGTAACCGGTGAGGTTCTCGATGAGAGGCCATTCTCCCAGAGGTTAAGGGCTATGCAGCTAATAGAGCGGGAGGCTGGATTAGAGGGTAAAATCCTAAGACCATTATCGGCTAAGCTGCTGCCGCCAACGGAAGCCGAAAGGATGGGCTGGGTTAATAGAGAAAAGCTACTGGCCATTAGGGGTAAAAGGAGAACACCACAGATTAAGTTAGCCGCCAAGTACGGCATAAAAAATTATCCGACCCCCTCGGGGGGATGCCTACTAAACGACCCAGCATTCGCCCGCAGAGTAAGAGACCATCTGGAGCATGAGGGGAGATTAACGTTGAAAGACGCCATTCTCCTAATGATTGGACGGCACTTCAGAATCAATGGTGTGAAAATAATAGTGGGGAGAAATATGGATGAGAACAATAGGCTTCTCGCAATAGCTGAACAAAATCAAATACCATACCTAGTGGTTAAGGAGTATAAGGGTCCAATCACCCTAATCATGGGTGAGACGAACCCAAATATCATAGAGAAAGCCGCGGCGATAACGGTACGCTACTCAGATGCACCGAAAAATATTCCAGTAAACGTGCTCTATAGGAGAAAGAATGGGGAGAGCGAGGTCACCGCGATAGCCTTAAATGATGAGCAAATAAACCGCCTCAGAATATAATCCGAAACTATTAATGAAAATGTTTAGTTTTAGGTAAATCAAGGAAAAATAATGAGGGGTGCTTAATTTGGAGGACCGCAATCAGTTATTTTATTCTCAGTCATTTTTAGCACTATTCTTTTTCCAATCATAGGTATCACCTCTTTCTTATTCTCATTTTTCAATTTTTATAATGTGAGAAGAGTCTTATAAATTTTTCGCACTTCTAGATTTTTTCATAATGAGAAAGTTTATAAGCGCCAACTTAACCCTTATAATTCTAATAAAATGTCATGCGGATGGGAGGAAGGATGGTCAGTGAGAGATATTCAATTACTGTTAAGCCCGAGAGTCGATTAGTGGAAATTAGGTTTTCTTCATCAATGAATTTCGATTTAATGGAAGAGGCATTAAGCCAAATAAAAAACTACATTGCTGAAGACTATCAGATTAAGGTTATCAGCTACATCAATAGAAGCAGAGATTGCAATTATATTAGAGCCTTTATGCTCGCCCTCTCACTCTTTGGCAATGAGAGACGCATAGTATTTGAGAATAAGGCGAGATATAGTAGGGCTGAGAGAAGGAGGAGCAAAGCAATAGTTAAAGAGCTTAAAAGTAAAGGTTATAGCGCTAAACAAATAGCAGAGAGCCTTAATATACCATTAAAGACTATCTACAGGTGGCTTGCTGAAAATTAGCGACATATAAAGTGTACTGCTTCAGCATGATAATCGAGGTATCTCTCAAAAAATGACAGCAGTTAGAGGAAGACATACCTATCTAAGAAGGTTTAATATTGGTAGTGGCGGGCCCGGAGGGAATTGAACCCTCGACCTTCCCGAAGCACCCCTTCTTCTGGTGCATGGGTGCTTTTACGGGTGTCCCTGTGACGGCTTGCTTAAGAGCCTCAGCCCCACATTTTCGCCCAATAGTTGTGGGTCCGCCGCTCTACCTTGCTAAGCTACGGGCCCGCGCCGCTCAAGATAAGAGATAAACTAATCAGAGAGTTAATAACTTTTTCTTTTCGATACGCGAATTTCATAATTATATATGGTTTATCATGTTGGGATTGATATGGGCGAGCTTGTCTTTGTCGGTTTGGGACTCTATGGCTGCTCTGATATATCATTACGCGGTCTCGAGGAGGTTAGGAGAGCTGATTATGTCTTTGCTGAATTTTATACAAGTCTTATGCCAGCCTTCGGCCTTGAGGAGTTTAGGAGGATTTCCGGCAAAAATATTATTGTCCTTTCAAGAAGGAACATTGAGGATGAGGATGGCAGATTAATTCTTGAGAGGGCTAGAAGTGGGAGGGTTGCCTTTCTCGTTCCAGGCGACCCGCTGATTGCGACGACACACATAGCCCTCAGAATAAAAGCTGAGAGGATGGGTATTAAAACTAGGGTTATTCATGGCGCATCAATAGTGTCGGCCGCCATGGGTCTCTCTGGGTTACAGAATTATAAATTTGGGAAGAGCGTAACTATACCCTTTCCAGATGGGGGTGAGATATCGCTGACGCCATATAGGGTTATATCTGAAAATAAAATGAGGGATTTGCACACATTATGTTTTCTGGATATTAGGGTTGAGGAATCCAGATACATGACTATAAATGAAGCCTTAGAGATTCTCCTAAAGATGGAGGATAGAGTTGGAGAGCATGTTATCAGTGGAAAGAGCCTGGCGGTTGGTGTGGCGAGAGCCGGGTCTGAGGACGCCATTGTGAAAGCAGGTGCCATAGAGGAGATTTTAGACTTTAATTTCGGCAACCCACCCCACATACTTATTATTCCAGCAGAGAGACTTCATTTTATGGAGGCTGAGGCCCTAGTGGTTTTGGCTGGAGCTCCAAGATGGGTTATGGGGATGGTTAAATGAGCAAATTAGCTGAGAGAACGCTAAAGTATATAATTAAAGTTGGAAAGGTTCTTGGAGAGCTGAAGATTACTGCTGGCAATTCAATTCTTGTTAAAGGAAATCTCATTGGGGAGGTTGTTGATGGGGCTAAAAGATATTTTGAGGATGCAAAGTATTATTTTGAGAAGGGAGAATACGATGTGAGCCTAGCCTCCATCTCCTACTGTGAGGGGCTCTTAGATGCTCTGCGCATGCTGGGGCTTGTTGAGTTTGAATGGTAGGTGATTAGGGTTGGAGGGTATGGAAGACGCGAAGAAGGGTAAGATTGTTCTGGCTGAAGGAACCTTCGACCTACTACACTATGGGCACGTATATTATTTGACTAATGCGAAGAAGCTCGGTGGCGAGAATGCGAAACTAATTGTGATTGTTGCTAGGGATAAGACTGTTGAGAGGCTTAAGGGGAGAAAACCCATAATCCCGGAGGAACAACGCAGGGCTATAGTTGAATCTCTGAAGGTTGTTGATGAGGCCATATTGGGGTATGAGGAGATGGATATGGCGAGGGTTATAGAGAAGATTAAGCCAGACATAATAGCGCTGGGCTACGATAAAGAGGATGTGGAGAAAAGGCTAAAACAGTATGTTAAGGAAAGAAACCTTAACATAGAAGTTGTTAGGATAGACCGGTTCGTAAATAAAGAGCTCAGCAGCTCATCCGACATAAGGAAGAAGATTATCGAGGAGTATCAGAGCCGCGAGTACGCAAATAAGGCGTGAACATGCTCAGATGCTTCTTTACCCTCTGGAAACGCATCCTTCACCATCATTTACAATAAGGAAAGGAAATGAATTAAGAGTTTTGACAGGATTCTTTAAAAAATCGTAGTTGGAGAGAGGGGCTGAATTCTTAGGGGGCTGGGAAAGTAATGCTTTTTCATGGTGGTTTTCTGTGGGTTCTAATAACTGAGTAAATCTTAGCATGTTAAGAAGCGTTAATAGTGTTTTCGGAGCCCCCTTTCTTTGATGGCAAAGGGTGAAGTAAATGTCAAAGTTCGCCAAGAGTTGGGAGGAGCCTAAAACTGGAATTAAGGCCCTAATTAAGCCCGATGCTCCGTTAAGGCAGAAGATTGAGTTGGCTGCTAGGCGTGTTGAGGCGCAGATACAATACCTGAATGGTGCAATACACCTATTGACTGAGAGGGATAAGGCGCTCTTCCAGAAGGTTGTTGACGCCTATTCTAGGCATGAGATGCAGAGGGCAAATGTTTACGCGAATGAGCTTGCTGAAATCAGGAAGATGACAAACTTTATGATGAACGCCGAGCTAGCCCTAGAAAGGGTTGCATTAAGGCTTAGAACAGTAACCCAGCTCGGTAATGTTGCAGCAGCCCTAGCGCCCATAAGTAAGGTTCTCCAGAGCATACGCACGGGTGTAGCCAGCATATTCCCGGGTGCTGAGCGTGAGCTTGGCGAGATAAGCATGCTACTTGACGAAATCATGATTGAAGCGAGTCAAACAACTGGTATGGCGCCCGACTTCGAGGTTGCTAGTGAGGAGGCCCAGAAGATTCTTAATGAGGCAGCGCTGGTTGCCGAGCAGAGAATGAAGGAGAAATTCCCGGAGCTGCCAACGCTTAAGGCCCCTTCGGAGGAGATAGGAGAACTAAGGTAGCGGAGAACCCTAGTCTATTCCTTCCTCCCTTTATTTACTGTTTATTGCCTCCCATCTGTTAGAGATTTTATGCTTTTAAAGTGGGAGGAGATTTAATTCTTTAAGGCGCATCCCTCATGAGAATAGGATTTCACATGTCGATTTATGGCTCCGTGGATAAGGCTGTTGATAGGGCGCTTGAGATTGGATGTAACACGCTCCAGATATTCACGAGAAACCCACGTGGGTGGAGGGCTAGACCACTCAGAGATGAGGAGGTCGAAGCCTTCATAGCTAAAGTTGAGAGGAACGATGTTAGGCCAGTCTTCAGCCACATGCCATACCTATCAAATCTAGCGTCACCAAAAGATGACATATACGCTAAGTCAATCGAGACTCTTATAGTGGAGTTAGAGAGATGCATGTGCCTAAAAATACCATACTTGGTTACCCACTTAGGAAGCCATCTGGGATATGGCGCTAAATTCGGCCTTAAGAGAATAGTTGAGGCTATAGATAGGGCGTTCTCCACGTCTGGCGAGAAGGTTATGCTCCTCCTCGAGAATACTGCGGGAACAAGAAATAGCGTTGGCGGCTCATTTAAGGATATTCAATACATAATTGAGCATTCAGCTTACTCCGATAAAATTGGAGTCTGCTTTGATACATGCCATGCTTTCGCGGCTGGTTATGACCTGAGAACTGAGGAGGCTATAGAGGAGACGATAAAAGGCCTTGAGGAGGCTGTTGGATTTGGCAGAGTTAAGCTTGTTCACCTAAACGATTCTAGGGGGGACCTAAACTCGCGCATAGACCGTCATGAGCACATAGGCTTAGGGCGGATTGGTGAGAAAGGCTTTAGAAGTATACTGAGGAGTAGATTTGCGAGCCTACCACTAATACTTGAGACCCCAAAGAATAGTTTAAGAAGCGATTTAGAGAATCTAATGAGGATAAAGAGGTTGCTGGGATAAAATAGAGTGAAGCAATCTATACTTTTATATCTCTCTTCTGACCATACTGTCTGGGGCGCTCCATATTTTTCCTCCACTTCTCAAGAAATAAGCGGTCCACATCGATTTCGATTCCTTGGGTCTTCTCAACGAGACCTATAAAATCCAGTATGTAGAAGATTACGTCAATAAGCTCTTCGCTCACCAAATTCCAGCTCTCACCCTTCTTATACGCATCAGCCGCTTCGCCCAACTCGACGAAGGCCCAAAGAAGCTTCTGGGTTAGGGCAGATTCATCGCTTGGAAAGCCCTTAGTCTCAACAAGCTCTCTAACGAGCTTCTTCGCCTCATTAAAGGTGCATCTATCCACGCCCATTTTATCCCACATCCAATCGAGACAACAATTAATAGTGATTTGATTATTCTGGTAATTTAGATTATTCCCGTGGGCTTCTTAAGAAACTCAAATATCTCCTCAATCTCCTTCAGCCTATTTTCCAGCATGTCCAGTTTGTTCTGTAAGGGGCTGCAGATTTTTATGTATTCCTCCTCGCTTATCTCGCCGAGATTATATGATATTGTTATCCGCTCAATTTCCAGCCTTGTCTTCTTAATCTCCTCCTGTATCTGGCTTGTGTATGGTTCTAAACCTACAGTCATGGTCCTCAAACTCTTAAACTTCTCATTCAGGATAGAGAGATATTTCTGCCTGAACTCCTCATAAACCTCCTCGGTCAGCTTACTCCTCTGGGCGTCCAAAATCCTAATCTTTTTGATGGAATCCTTTATCTGCTCAATGAGACCTCTAATCTCATCGATAGTCTCCTCTATGGTCTTCTCCTTCTTGGGAGCCTCCCTCACTATCCTCATCTTTAGTTGCATATCGCGCCATGCTGAAAATCCAATAAGCTGGGCTTCTAGGTCACGGAGTATACGTCTCATCTCTTCATATTCTCCATATGATTTTGGAAAAGATATTAGCGGAGTTATTATGTCTCCGCTCCTCTCGCCCCTAATCTCGCATGGTATAGAAACCTTCTGCCCATAGCCGAAGATAACAAATGATACGCTGAAGGAGCCATCCCCCCTAATCTCACCCTTAATTGAATGGCGGTCCACTTGGGATGATGGCATCTTATTGAGAGTCTCCCTAACATAATTATAGAGTAGCTCGCTGTTCTGAACAACCTCCCTTATCGGCAGCATAAAAATGAGGTTACCATTCTCCGATATTATCTCGCCAACAAGCTCGCGCCTCTTCACCCTACCCATTAGGCTTAATCCCTGAGCTTTCATTGAAGGAATATATCCGCCTAGAAAGACCATAAATACTCCTGTGAATAGGGCTACGAAGACTGTGAAAATGGACCATCCCATATAAGGCGCCTTATATGCTATTGGAGAGATTGGTGCTGATGAGAATATAATCATCGCCACAATATAGCTGCCTACAAAACCTATGAATGTCCCAAAGAAGCCGAGTAATAGCGTTTCAATAATGAATGTGAGGAATGTATTACGTGGGTCAAGACCCAGCGTTGCCAGCGTAAACAGCTCTCTCTTCCTCTCCTCATAAACTGAGACTACAGTTGCATAAATCATTAGTCCGGCTATGACTAATGGAACCAGATATGGAAGGAAACCCGTCAGCGAAATCTCAAGGGACCATGAGATTAGAGATGCCAGGCTATCTTTATTCGCTATAACCGGAAGCCCAAGCGAATACGCCACATCCCTAGCCGCATCTATCGGATTAAAGCCCGGCGCCACCATCACAGTGATTTCGGAAATTCCTATTGCCGGGTCCTCTATCGCACCTATCGGAAGCAAGACTGTCGTTGTTATATCCGCGAAGAGAGTGCTGTTATCGATTCTCTTGAAATCCATCAACTGCAATGGGTCGAATTTACCCACCACACGAAATAGACCCAAGCTTCTTATTCCAAGATCCTGCGGGCCCGAGAGTGTGATTAAGACTTCGCTAACGCCCAGTCTTATATAGTCTCCTATTGTGACACCATAATTTTTTGGCAATAGCGCGACTTTCTCTCCTTTAGAGAACTGGTTCCAGAAGCCAATGATGTATTTTGAGAGCTCATACTGCCTCTCCATGAAATCTGGGTCAATGCACACTATGTTAACTGCCTGAGGCTGCTCGCTTAAGCCAATGTAAATGACGCCAGCGCGATAAAGCTGGCCTGCCCCCTCAACATATTCCTCCCTCTTAATCGCCTCCATATAGCTAATATTCATACACCAGTTGTTCCTCCGAATCCACTCAACATCATATATACTCAGTTTGACCGGTGGGGATACGCTAGTGGAATCTATAATTAGGCCTGAGATTTTCGTGCTAGGCCATGAGCTTCTCACTTTAGTCTCTCTTTCTATGGAGATGTTTACGAAGAATATTGATGAGGAGACAACTACTACTATCGTAAATAGCGTTAGCATCGTTCTGAATGGTCTCCTCTTCAGGCCTCTCACCCCCATCTGCAATGCCAGGTCAATTACTGGCGCTCTCCTTATCGACGCTAGCATCATGAAAAAGTACGTTGATGCGCTGATAACAAGTGCTCCAACCAGAATCGCGAGCAAATCATTTGCCTTAACGCTCGCATTAACAGCCATCTCAATTATCATTGCGCATGCTATCTTTGAAGATGGATTTGTTAAGGAGAACATTATAGTTAAGGATGTAAAGATTAAGATTTTAGCTGCTAATCTCGCTTTACCCCTCTCCACCTCCTCAAATATGAAGTTTGATGAGAGCGAGGCCATCCCATAAATGAAAACGCTTATAAGTATGGCGCCTAATACTGCAAGAACCCTCAGGTTTGATAGCCATCTTTTCATGTCATTTAACCTTGTAATGAACATGCTCATCCCGTTTATGGCAACATCATATGCACCGTCCTCATAGAGGGAAAGCGCCCTCTCACGTATGCTCCTAAGAGCCCCATACTCCTCAATCTCTCGAGTGAGAGAGAGCCCCATAGAACTCAGCCAGCTAATCTCTTTTTCGAGGAGAGAGAGCTCGCTGCTGCTATATGAATCAGCCGCATAACGCATCCAATTTATGAACGATACATTTTCGTCCACAATGACTCTGAGCGGTGGATACGTGTATTTCGACCTGGCGGTTGGCACAAAAGATACTAAAACCTCATAGCCTAATGGAACAAAATAGTAGCTTTCATACCCATCTCTAATACTGCCAGTATCGAGCATAACTCTTGCGGCTGGCTTAACAGAGATTACCGAGGGCTCACCTGTGAGTGGGTCGCTACTTGAAATCTTAATAACCTTCCCCTTAAGGGCCCAGCAGTAAACTTCAATGAGAATCTTATCGCCATAGGATTTTTGGTCGACTGTTATCTGCATGTTTGCATATTCAGTCTTCCCCCTTACGTAACGTGCTGTGAAGGAAATGTCCTCGATGAAAACATTGTTAACTTTTATTAATGCGTAATCGTCTGGGAGCGATATCTTCGTTAATCTTGGCGGCGTTGGCGTGGTGACTTTCGTTACCTCCCCAAGTTGAGCGGTTACTCTGCCATTCTCGTCCGTTGTCCAGATTCTCTCAACATGACCTAAGATTGTGGATATGGCAATTGATATTGAAACGTTGCCGATTGGTCTATTAGTTCCATACTCCCTCAAATATAATGTCAGCAGCACGCTAACGTTTCCATCCGAGCCTTCAGCTCTACTATATATTGTGAAGCCCATGAGCAACGGCAGAAGAACAAATAGCACTACTATTACCGCGCGTTTACGCATCATCTCCCTCTCCTCCCACCGAGCTCCATAAGCTTCGTCTCGTATTCCTCCTTTAACTTCCTGTATATCTTGTATTCAACTAGACCGCTATTATACATGGATTCGAGCTTTAGGAGCATACTCTGATAGCGTCTATACTCTAGGGGTCTCCTAAGCTTTCTCCTTTCTAATAGTAGCGAAATTAAGGATAAGGGTAGGGATATGAGGAGAAGAAGAATCCAAATCCTAAATTCCACGTTACACCATAATGTGCCACTATAATTCTCGGTGAGATTCACGTTAATCTTTCCAGAATAGATTCCAGAGGAGCATGAAATCTCATATGTGCCGGATGGCAGCAAACATGATATGTAGCCATTTTCATCAGATTCCATCTTAACTAGCTCTTGTGTCTCCATGAGATATCCACTTATAGCCCTCCTTAGGATTGTTCTCTTTACCGTTATAGTTGAGTGTGGAAGCGGCTTTCTAAAGGGGTCCACAAGCCTAAGTATAACCTCAAAGACTGAAACCCTTAACTCCACATTTCTACTTACACTAGAATCTATCTTTCCAGAGAAGACTTCGGCGCCCAACCACTCGACGAAAATCGTGTAATTATCAATTTGAATGCTATCGAATCTAACGTAGCCATTTTTATCCGTTCGCCCCCTCAGAGCTATACGGCCAGCACTATCCTGGAGAATAACAGTCGCATTTGATAATGGGCGCATAAGGGATGAGGAGGATATAACCCTAACTTGTAAGGAAGTTATATTGCTCTCTGTTGTGTTTCCCATACTATTAACCATTAATCCTGAAGTTATCTCAAGATGCATGGGTGTTGATGCAAAGCACCTTGAAAAAATGCCAGCAAAATTCAGCATCAATAATGCCAATATCAATAAAGGAAGAGAATATACGATATTATTTCTCTTTTTTCTCATTCGACCATTTCCCTCAGCAGCTCTGAAATCCTAAATATTTTCAAGTCTATTTCATCAATATATCCCCTAATTTCGGAAATCTCTTTCTCAACCTTCCTAAGAGAACCCTGCAATACGCTCATCCTTGACTCATAAATGCTTCTACTCAGTTCCCCAACAGCAAATCTCACCTCAACCTCCTTTATCTCATCCCTAATTTGAGAAGCCTTCAACTCCAAGTTCATGACCTGACTGATTTTATCACGTCTCACCGCTGCCCACTTCTCGGACAAAATATTTAGGCGCTGACGACAAATCTCTAGAGCTTCCTCAACCTCCTTAGTTTTCACGTTTTTCCTCTCTCTAGTTATCAATAAATAGCGCTCTATAATTGATAGTTCATCCTCAAACTTTAGTGAGGATAGGGCTTCATCTATTCTATTTACTATCTCCTGCCACTTATATAATGGAGAGTAAACCTCCCTCCTATAATACTGCTCCTCACCTAAAGTTTTACCGCTCATCTCTCGCTTCTCAACCTCAAAATCCAGCTTTTCCTTTGCCCACTCAATCTTAGCCCTAGCCCTAAGTATCTCAAGGCTCTCTCTAACCCTAAATATCCCTTCTATTGAGAGTGATAAGCTGCTACTCAGCTCATCCATAAGAAGCTTATATGCATTCTCCGAGATTTCACCAGACTTAAACATTTTTATTAGCTCCTCAAGTCTCAAAGAAGAATACTTTATATCCTTGATGTGAGATTGAAAAATCTTAAGCTGCTCATTCACCTCGCTCTCTATCTGCTTTATTGTCGGAAATCTTAGAGACTGCTCCTCTTTAGATGATGTATGAAAATTTTCTAATCTCTTTTGCGCAGCATTTAAGTATCTTTTATGCTCCTCCGCTTTTGTGTTTTTTGATGGAAATATAGGCATTTATGGTTTTCTCCTCAAACTTTTAGTTGACTGACAAAGATATCTTTCGACGTAAATAATAATAACCTTTGCTATATAAAATGGCTCTATCTGTCACTCTCTTCTCAATCTCCATTTAGTTCCTTGCGGGGTATCCTCTATAATGAAGCCTAATGCTTGCAGTCTCTCCCTGATTTCATCCGCCATCTTCCAGTCTTTTCTTCTTCTCATCTCATGCCTAATCTCCAGGATTAATTCCACCAAACTATTCACTAGAAGCGCTTGTCCAGCATCTTTCCTTTCAACCTCAACCCTAATTCCCAAAATACCCTCCATGAGGGTTTTCATAATCTCATAAACTTCATTTTTTACTGAGGATTCTATCTCGGAGTTTCTATCGGCGTATGTGTTTATTGCCTTAACAATATCAAATATTGCGGCTATCGCCAGTGGCGTATTGAAGTCATCATCCATTGCTTCCTCAAACCTCTTCTTGGCCTCCTTAACCTCTAGGAGGAGAGCATCCTCATCGCCCTTTTTCTCAGCCCTTTCCTTAAGGGATAGCAGTCTCTCAAGGGAATTGGTTATCCTCTCAAAGTTCGTCTTAGCAACCCTAAGATTCTCCTTATTAAAGTCAACCGGGCTTCTATAATGAGCGGATATCAGGAAAAACCTTAGAACTTGTGGGCTATACATTTTCAGAGCATCCCTAACAGTAATGAAGTTCCCCAGGGATTTTGACATTTTCTCACCTTCGACGGTCAGCCACTCGTTATGCAGCCAGTATCTTGCGAATGTTTTCCCCGTCAGGGCCTCAGCCTGAGCTATCTCATTCTCATGATGTGGGAAAATGAGGTCCTTACCACCCATATGAATGTCTATTGTCTCGCCTAAATATTTCATGGCCATTGTTGAGCACTCAATATGCCAGCCCGGCCTACCCCAACCCCACGGACTATGCCAGCCCGGCTCACCCTCCTTCTGCGCCTTCCATAATGCGAAGTCTGCTGGATTTCTTTTCTTCGGGTTTACTTCGATTCTAGCGCCCATCTCAAGTGCTTCCATCTTATTTCCGGATAGCTTGCCATATCCCTCAAACTTTGTAACGTCAAAATATACGTCTCCATCAACTTGGTATGCGTATCCCTTCTCGATGAGCTTCCGTATTGCCTCTATTATCTCCGGTATGTGCTGCGTTGCTCTTGGGCTAATATTCGGCTTTTTTATATTTAGGGCGCTGATATCCTCGAAGTACGCGTCGCTATATATTTCGCCAAGCTGCTGTAGGCTCAATCCCATCTCCTGGGAGCGCCTTATCATCTTATCGTCTATGTCGGTTATGTTGCTCACAAAGATAACCCTAAACCCCTTATACTCTAAATATCTGCGTATAACATCCGCAACGACAAATGCCCTCGCATTCCCAATGTGAATAAAATCGTATACCGTCGGACCACAAGCATATATTCGAACCTCACCCTCACGCAGCGGCACAAACTCCTCCTTCCGCATACCCATAGTGTTAAAGACCCTTAAGCCCATGGTGTATTCATTCCCCGGGAGTGCACCTAACTAAAATGAAATAGTCTGGCTCATATATAAAGGGTATTTCAGCCTACGAATCTAATTTTACGCCAAATCTATTCATCATCTTCTCCAGAATTTGAAGAATTCTCTCTCTACTCTTACTCCAAGAAACTATTATACACAAGACTACTGATGCGATTAAGATTATGGTTGAAGCGATTACATCCTCAACGATGGACTTTAGCCCCATTAGAATGAAGCCGCCAATCACCGCTCCCAAAAAATATAGGGTCGACTTCCCAGCTACCTGAACGAGCATTAGCTTCCATAGGGGGAAGCGCAGTAAGCCAGCTAAGAGTATTATTGGTGTGTCTGGTAGCGGTGAGGCGGCAAAAATCAATGCTACTAGAAGCCCATACCTTTCAGCCCATCTTGGCAGTGGGTTCCTCCGTTCATCCGGACTTAAAGCCTCCTTTATCCCCCTCCCCCAGTAGTATGCGGCTACCTCGCCTAAAGCTCCGCCTAAACCGGCCGATAACCCCAAAGCCAGCGGACCGTAAGTTTCCACTAGTGAAAGGAAAAGTGGCACAAAGAAGCCCCTTGCAACAATAGTTAGGTGACTGAATAATGCTGCTAGGAAAACGCTTAGCAATCCATAATTCTTTAGTGGACTCTCCGATAAGAATGCCCCATACAAAACTACGAAAGATAATGCTGCTGTTAGAGTGGCACCAAATATCTTTATCAGAGCCCTACTCTTAGCCCTCATCCCAATCAACTTAAATTTTAGTTTTTAGATTGGAACTTTTAAATAGTATTTGGTTAACTGTTTTTTAAGAGAGATTTTTCTTCAATACTTCCAATCTATTCTTATGATTCTCAACATTATTATGTGACCACTTGCACAACCATCTTTTAGGGATGAATATTGACCTTGAGCGTTAAAGCTCAAGAGAACGGTTCACCTGAGGTTAGGATATCACCTCTAGAGCCTGAGTTTCTCTCTAAGCAATTATCTTGGTCTGCGGCTTTCTATATGCATCCAGAGGCCACGGTAATCGTGGATTTGAGTGGTAAGATTATTGGCTGTAACCAGTCTTATATGGAGTTGTGTGGATGCCATTCAGGGGATGAGCTCTTAGGCCAGTCTATAACCCGCTTCATCAAAGAAGATGAATACTCAAGGGTAATTGAGACTTTAAACGGAAATAAGTCTAGGATTGCTGGGCTTGAAGTAAACTTCTCAGCTGTTGATGGGCGCAAAATACTGGTCGAGGTCTCAGCAAGCTTTGTCAAGGATTCTAACGAGGAGCCTGTTGGGGTTATTCTCGCAGTCAAAGATATCACTGAGAGGAAAAGCCTTATCGAGAGGCTATTACAGGAGAAGCGGATGTTTGACATACTAATGGATAGTATACCGGACGCTATCTATTTTAAAGATGCCAATTCCCGCTTCATCAAGATTAATAAACCTAAGGCCCTTAGAATGGGCTTGAAAAGTCCCGATGAGGCCATAGGTAAGACTGACTTCGACTTTTATCATGAGGACTTTGCACGCGAAGCTTACGAGGATGAGCAGAGGATTATGAGGACTAAGGAGCCGCTCATAGGAAAGGTTGAGGAGGTTAAAGGTAGGGATGGGAGGGTTCGATGGGTTAGCGCCACAAAAATTCCTATATTGGATGAAAATGGAAGAGTGGTTGGTTTGGTTGGAATTTCAAGGGACATCACAGACCTTAAGCTTATGGAGAAGAAGCTTGAGCACGCATGTATGGAGTTAAAGGAGCGCGTAGAGGAGCTACAGAGGATTCGGAGGGAGCTTGAGAGGTCAAACAGAGAATTAGAAAATTACACGTATGTTGTCTCCCATGACTTAAAAACCCCCTTAAGAGCTATAAGGTCCTTCATATCCTTCCTTCTTGAGGATTACGGCGATAAACTTGAGGGGGAGGGCCTAGAATATTTAAGGAGGATTGATGCTGCCGCAGCCCGCATGAACGAGTTCATTGAGGATTTGCTTCTGCTCTCTAGGGTTGGGCGGAAGTTCATGGAGGTTGAGAGGGTTGACTTGAACGAGCTGCTGGATGAAATAGTTCAGGACCTTAAGCCTATAATCGAGAGTAAAAAGGCTAAGGTCATCGTCAGTAAGCTCCCGGTCCTATATATACAAAGGGTTTGGATTAAGCAGTTATTTACGAATCTCGTTGATAATGGGCTAAAGTTTAATAAGTCTGAGGTTCCAACAGTCGAGGTTTCATGCGAAGAGACGCCCAGCGAATACATCTTTAGAGTCAGGGATAATGGTATTGGGATTAGGGAGGAGCATCTTGGGAGGCTCTTTAATCTCTTCGAGAGACTTCATTCGGGCGAGGAGTATGAGGGGACGGGTGCCGGCCTAGCCATATGTAAGAAGATAGTTGAGGGGTGGGGTGGTAAGATTTGGGCTGAAAGCGTCTTCGGTAAAGGGAGCACATTCTCCTTCACCATACCTAAAAAGTATGGGAGATGTGAAGGGTAATGGCTAGGAGAGTAACTTCATCCTACACGATTCTGCTCGTTGAGGATAGTATGGATGATGCCCTAATAACCAAGAGGGCGATGAGTAAGGTGAACATCATGGGGCGGCTAATCATCGTTAATGATGGTGAGGAGGCACTAAAGCTCCTCAGAAGGGAAGGTGAATACAAGGATTTTGCCCTCCCATCCCTAATCATATTAGATTTGAAGATGCCGAAGGTTAATGGCTTTGAGGTTCTAAGGGAGCTAAGGAGGGATGAGAGATTGAGGGTTCTCCCAGTCATAGTCTTCACATCCTCAGATAGAAGCGAGGATATCGAGCTGGCGTATAGGCTGGGCTGTAACAGCTACATCGTGAAGCCAGTTAGATTCGAGGACTTCTTGAGGGTTATGGAGGAGATAAAGCGCTACTGGCTTGAAACTTCAGAGATACCAACGTAGGAAGGGGGAAGGCGATGGTTATTTCAGAAGTGTCTAAGCAGGGTTTGAGCGCCGATGAGAGCCTAGGCAAGTTTAGAATATTGTATGTTGAGGACACGAAAGACGACCAAATAATCCTTAGACGCCTACTTGAGAAGAAGAGTAGAATAAACTTTGAGTTGATAACGGTTAGTGATGGATTTGAGGGTTTAAAGAGAGTTAGTAAGGAAGACTTCGACCTAATAATTTTGGATTATAGGCTTCCGGGGATGACTGGGCTTGACTTCCTCGAGAGACTGAAGAAGATAAATATTACAACTCCAGTCATTTTTGTGACGGGAAAAGGCGATGAGAAGATAGCCGTTGAGGCCATGAAGCGCGGTGCAAGAGACTATATCGTCAAGGATGAGGAGGACTTCGGTAGGCTGATAAGGGCTATAGAGGAAGTCGCATTAGAAGTGAGCCTCCCAAAGAGCATCAGCCTTGAAGCCGCCATGTATTTGGCCGACCTATTCTCGGCGCATGAAACATTAAGTGGTGATGAAATAGGGTGGTTGCTTGAACAGAACAGCCATATGCAACTTGAGAGCCTCCTGTCAGCGCTCGATGAGCTTGTTAAGGCTGGCTTTGCGGAGGCCAAACCATTATATTCGGCGGTTGCATGCCCATTCTGTGGTTCACTCAAACCAAACCTTCTATTGCAGTGCCCGCAATGCGGGAGCAGCCAGCTGATTAAGGGCGAAGCGCTGGAGCACATGAATTGTGGCGGATTAGACTTCAAGTTCAGCTATCAAAGTGTTGGCAGTGAACTTATCTGCCCGAAGTGTGGAAGGAAGCTTAGGCAGTTGGGCGTGGATTATAGAAGGGTTAGCGCGCTCTATAAATGCTCCAATGGACACTTCTTTAGTCTACCAACTTTCAACTTTAAGTGCTTTGGATGCAGGCGAACTTTCAACATAGATGAGGCGTCATTAAAAACCATCTATCAGTATAGATTAACTAGGAAAGGGCATAGCCGCCTCTCACTAGCGCTTAAGTTTAGAGCGGACACGCCGGATTTAGAGGATAAGGTTTCCGTCGAGAATACATGAAAACTAATTTATTATTCGCCCTATTTCGGGGTGAAAACTATTAGTGTCGATAGACATCCTATCGCTATTATATTCGTTCTTCTGGGGTTTTATTGAGTGGCTTAGGGGTTTAGCCCCCTCAGAGTTTATTTTGGTTTTCTGGCCGCTTCTAATATTCGACTTTATACGCTCGGTCGGCAAATGCCTAATACTCCTAATGCACGCCCTCTACAGTAGATTTAAGCCTAGAAGAGAGGCTGCTGGCTTCTCACCTAAAGTGACAATTATTATACCAGCCCATAATGAGGAGAAGATTATCGCTAGGTCTATAGAATCCGCCCTAGAAACCGACTATGATAATAAGGAGATAATAGTTGTTGACGACGGCTCCACAGATAGAACATTCGAAATAGCCTATCAATACGCAAAGAAGGGCCTAATAAAGCTCCTTCGCAGAGATATTGCAAGCGGCTCAAAAGCTGGAGCCCTAAACTTTGGGCTTAAATTCGCAACCGGCGACATAATAGTAACCGTTGACGCGGACACATTAATTGAGCAGGGTGCCATAAAAGAAATAGTTAAGCCGTTAAGCGACCCAAATGTGAGCGCTGTTTCAGGAAACGTTAGGGTTTTAAAAGGCGAACACGGCTCAAATAACCTTCTGGTCAAGCTGCAGGCATATGAATATCTTGTTTCGCTTGAGCTCGGCAGAAGATTTAATGCGATGGTGAAAACCCTGCTAATAATTTCTGGAGCATTCGGAGCGTTCTGGAGGGAACATGTCGCGAGCCTAGGCGAATATGATATGGACACGATAACAGAGGACTTCGACATAACAATAAAGGTTAGGAAACTGGGCAGAAAATTAGCATTCGCCGAAAAAGCTATAGCATGGACATTTGCGCCGGAAACATGGAGGGATTGGAGGCGCCAGAGAACACGCTGGTCAAAGGGCCAGATAGAGAGCCTATGGAAGCATAGAAACCTATTCTTCGGTGGAAAATTCGATTTAATGTTGGTTCTAGCAGTCTACGA
>Ga0209080_1000610_pt1 | contig 22811 bp, 27 predicted proteins | sample JNZ110809AmetaG_FD_184123 | JGI IMG/M metagenome (GOLD analysis project Ga0209080, IMG submission 184123) | Hot spring microbial communities from Jinze hot spring, China to study Microbial Dark Matter (Phase II) - JNZ 110809A (SPAdes) (version 3) ...
GTCTTGCTGAGCCTTATCTCCTGCAACGTCAAACATTGTCCATCCACTTGGACCATAGTATGTCTTAGCCACTTCTACCAATGCATTTCTTATTGCTTCACCATCATACTCGCCTGCTCTCAGTATTGCCCAACCGGCAAGTTTAATCGCATCGTAAAGATGCTCGCAGAAAACGCCAAGTTCTATGCCAAATCTACTTTTCACTCTTTTGAAAAGGTCTTCGTAAAGCGGGTTGCCTATGTATAGCGGTCTAGTACCGTAGAGTCTTACTCTCGATGCAAACCTTCCCACTGTCGAGGTGAGTAATTCACCTGCTCCATGAGGCCCTTCAGAAATGAACCATCTTACGTTGGAAAGCACGTCTGATTCAGCAGCATGCGAAATTATGTTTGCCCCATCGGTATCGAATGCTATCAGTATAACACTATCAGCACCTTCAGATCCTACTCTACTTGCTAAAGTAGCTACTTCAGAAGCGTAATCCGAGAGTCCCGTTTGATAAGGTAGCTTACTTACTGTAATTCCTTTCTCCTTAAAGTTCTGCTCCAAGAAATCAGCGAAAGCTTTACCATACTCATCATTTCGGAAGAAGACTATGAGCTTTCTAGCACCTTCCTGATAAGCCAGGGTTGATAGTGCTTTAGCCTGACCAGCATCAGAACCTACCGTCCTGAATATGTAGTCATTAGGTATGGCTAAAGTAGGAGATGTTGAAGAGGGAGATATTATAACTATCTTATTGTTGTCTGCATACGATTTTACAACTTTTACTTGAGAACTTGCTGCAGGACCGATGATTACTTTAATCCCTTGCTGGTATAGACTCTGAACGTTTTGCAACGCTTTTTCGTCACTTGTCGCATCATCCAAGATTACTGAACGAAACTCAACATTAAAGCCATAGGCTGCAGCTTCGCTATTCAAATCCTCTATGGCTATCTGCACAACCTTCTCCCATATCTTACCTATTGAGGATAGTTCTCCAGAGAGAGGTAGAGTAAAGCCTATGTTATAAACAGTCTTTTCTGGAGTTGGAGCTGCACCGCCGCCTAACCCCGGAGAAAATATTGCGTATCCTACTACTAATCCTATTACAAAGGAAATCAACAATAGAGCGATAAACTTGACGTCGAAAGGCAGTTTTTTCAAAGTAGGACCTGGTTCCTTTGGAACCGTTATTGTTGATAATCTAATATTAACCATTTTACATCCCTCACCCACCTTACTCCCCTTAGGAATTAAGATTTAAGTTTTACCCCTATAATCATAATCCGATACGCAATCAGCAATTAGTTTTAGGATAACTGTTAACTTGTGTAAACTTTCATTAAGGCAACTACGGCGTCGATAACATCTCTGAGTGATATCATACCAACGGGTTTTTTATTAGAATCGACTACGGGGAGATGCCTAATATTCTTCTCTCTCATTATCCGCAATGTTTCATCTATGGGTACATCGGGCCCTACTGTAATCGGATTTTCTGTCATTATCATGTGTACTGGCAATCCCTTACCTACTTTACCATTTGCGACAGCATAGATGAGATCTCGTTCAGTCATTATTCCAACAATCACCCCCGCGTTATCAACTATCATGACGCTACCAACATTATTATCATACATTAGCTTCGCCACGTCTTCTATCAATGTATCAGCCCTGGCGGTTACTGGTGGAAAACTCATTATATCCTCAGCTCTTATAGGAAACTTCCTACTCCGCTTTATTATCGGCATAGCCCCGTTTAAAAATCTCATTGTAAATATTAAAGCTTTCCTTAATCAGCATAAGTTTTTTCTATAATTTACGTTTAATATCCTCGTAAAATGGAGAACGTTTTCCTCACGTATATTTTAGTATCAAATAGCCTAGGCCATATAGCTGTAATCAGGTATTCTCTTAAGTAACATGCCCCCTATTGGAACAGGGTTAAGCCTTTGTGCTAAAGCTTTTGCTCTCTCAAGCTTAACACTGCTTTCAGCGTAAATAGTATAGAGCTTATCGCCCTTCTTAACTTGACTTCCCATTTTCTGCCATATTATCATTCCAGCTCCCTTATCTTTTGGAGCGCCTGCTATGCGACATATTTGCGTTACAGCAGCATTATTAACCATTTGCACATACCCGTCCTCCCAAGCAATACCATCGTAAGTGTATTTCCCAACTTCAATATCGTCTGAAGTAATGTCTGGATTACCGCCTTGAGCCTCAATTATCTCTTTAAATTTAGAAAGTGCTTTACCACTTCTCAACGTCTCCTCAGCAACATACTTTCCTCTACCCCTTTCTGCTACACCAGCCATTTCAAGCAGAATACCCGCTAAAGCGCATGATTTCTCTACGAGGCTTCGAGGAGCGTATTTTCCTTCTAGAGCCATAAGGGCTTCTCTCGCCTCCAGAGCCGGTCCAACAGCCCTACCCAATGGTTGGGAGCCGTAAGTTATGGCGCATTCAACCCTTATTCCAACCCTCCTACCCAACTCTATGAAGTCTTGAGCAAGTTCTCTAGCCTCATCCTCAGTCTCAACTTTTGCACCTTTTCCCATTGGAATATCTATCAGAAGGATTTCTACTCCCGCAGCCTTCTTCTTGGAAATAACTGATGCGAGAACCTGAGGCTTGGGGTCGAGAGAAAGCGGATACTCAACTCTTATTATCTTATCGTCTGCAGGAGCAAGGTTTACACTGCCTCCCCATGCCAGTGTTCCGCCAACTGTCTCAGCGATCTGCTTTATCTTCTGGGCTGTGTGGGAGACAGGGGCTAAGACTTCCATCGTATCAGCTATTCCGGAGGGGCTTGTTATAGCCCTAGAGGATGTTTTAGGTATTGTCACTCCGTTGGCTGCAACAATGGGGACTGTGAGGAGGGCATACTTATTTCCAGGTATCCCACCTATGCTATGAACATCTACGATAGGAGATTTATCGAACGTTATTCTTTCTCCAGTGTCAACCATTGCATTGACCATTTCAGCAATCTCATCCATATCCATACCCCTTATAGCCACGGCAGTAACGTAGGCAGATAGCTCTATGTCTGAGAGAGTATTATCCACAATATCCTTTATTATCGCGTATATCTCTTCTTTAGATAGTTTTTGACCGTTCATCTTCTTTTTAATATACTGTAGTGATGGTGGCCTCTCACCTGGTATAGCCTTTACCAACTCCCCTTCTGTAAGACCAAGAGCCTCAGAAACCTCTGTGAAAATTCCTATCTCCCCTCTTTTTACAAGCGTAGGAGTGACATTTGCTACAGCTGTTAAAGATCCTTTTTCACAAGATATTTTCACGCGGTCCAAAGGATGTATTCCAAGCTCCTCCGCATCTTGACTGTTTAACAGGACTTCAAATCCCCCCTGCTTAATATCAATAAGCTTAGCCTTTAACTTGTCCATAAATATACGGTAGGTTTGGCTTGCTTAAAAGGTTTGAAATTTATATGATTTCATAAGCTCTTTTTCCTATGAATTTCAAATACCGATCCCTGTCTTCTCCTGTTCAGTCATATTAAGCTTCATATCTTCGACAAGAGGTTTAAACAACTTGATAACAAACCTATGGATATCTTTAACCTCCTTTTCTTCGAAAGTATTGGGACAAATGTCTAAAAACTATGTATGCTTCTTCAAGCCCAGTAATATAATGGAGATGTTTCTCATTTTCCAAGAGTTTCAGAAGTTTTAGTTCAATTTGAAAGTCCGTATCATGGTTCTGAGCAAGTGCGTTTTAGGACAATCACCCTTTAAATGGAGAAGCTAGCAAGGTCCCATTGACTTTCTAAATATGAGTTTCTCCGATTTTTAAATATGTTTCAGCCCTCTCCCTAATGGTGTCTACTCTTCAAATGACACGTTATTCATTGAAGACATTACGCTGTTTACTGTATTTCTAACTTTTGAGAATCATTTATTTGAAAAAAGACTTAGAAAATAAGGATACCGATCTTTAATTTAGCTTGCTAACTCTTCAGTTTCTTGTGGCAGAACCACCAGTCGAAGCATTCGAATTCTCCCCTTTGCCTTCTCTAAACGGTTTTTAGCAGAGTCGATGTCTCAAGCCGGTGGGATTATTACATGATCTCCGATTATCTCGTTATTCGGCCAGTTTGCAGGCATTGCAACACCGTTCTTATCAGCTATCTGTATTGCTTCAACTATGAAAACGGCTCTAACCGTGTTGGTTCCTTTTTTAGGATGTATGAGCCCCAGAATGTTTGCAACTTCACCAGTATCAGCTATTATTGGAAACTTTATTTCGACATCGAACTTTTCTTTTATCCAATTAACCCAATTTATGTGGGAGAACACTTGGTCTACACTTAATCCGATTAGTTCACAATTTAATGCCTTAAATTTATCATATCTTTTTTGAAAGGCAACAAATTCTGTCGTACATACCGGTGTAAAGTCTCCAGGGTGGCTAAACAGTATAAACCATTTTCCTGAAAACGCTTTAGAAGCTTCATAATCCCATGTGTTGTTTGCACTTTCATCTCCGGAAATCCTCGCCCAGAAGAGGTATGCTTTTTTCTTTGTATTTCTAAGCCAATTTCAACCACCAGAATTTGTCTTTAACATACATATATGTTTTATCCGAATTTTAAGAATCTCATTCATGCTGTATTATATTGTAATAAGACAACTGCTTAGAAATTCTCAGTACGCTATCAAATTTTACCGTTAATAATTCCAACATTTTTCTCTCCCTTTCAGAAATTCCGGAATTCTTATCTTCAATTGGAAACTCGCTGTAATATGAGTTTGCGACAACAGTATTAGATAATTCTAAGCATTTGATTACTTTAGAAACGTCACCAGCATGTAAATAGATTGAGAGGTCGTTAATGAAAAGAATCGATGTAGGCTTCATTATAAATTCTTGGAGTAAGGGTTCTATAGCCCTTCTGTTAAATTCTGCAAGGGTTAGGACTTCATCCTTATTCCTACCCTCTATTCTCGGAGCTCTCACTACCTCGGGTGCCAAATACTTAACCTTGGAAACATTAGATGTGTAAGAAGATACCCTGCCGCCTACTCCAGGCACCGTTGTAGGCGACATGTCTATTACCGTAATGTCCTTAGTAACGGTTTTTTCGAGAAGCCTATCCAATATTTCTGCGGTAAGTCTTGTTTTACCGCTACCCATTTCCCCGAGTATCAGTATTTTTCTCCCTAAGACCTCTTCTACATTATTCAACAAACTTGAGAACACCTATTTTATCCAAAGCCAAGACTAGCACCATCCCAATAGTGCAACCAATTATAGAGCTAACTGCCCATCCTAGATAGAGAAACAATATTCCACCAAACTTTAAGTATAAAGCTGATCCGAAGAAAGGATCGACTATGTACCATGAGATGGTTCCACCTATGAAGACTGTTCCCACAGGCTCGCCTAATGACGCTAGAACGATCGCCTTTCTGCTTCCAAATTTATTCTTAAGCAGCATGTACAAGATTCCAACCATTAATCCTCCTGGGATTCCGCCTGGATAGGCAAATATTGTTCCTACTCCAAACATTATTCGTAAAGTGCCAACTATAACCGCGCAGAGAGAAGCCCATAAGGGGCCAACCATTATCCCGGCTAAGACGTTAACCATATGCTGTCCTGGAAATGCCTTCGTCGGACCCCATTGGAACCATGTTATTGGCGAAATAACAAAAGCCAGTGCTGAAAACAGCGCTGAAAGCAGTATTTGAATCAGGAGTTTTCTCAGAGACTTTCCAATCATTTTTAGTCACCTCAACTTAGAAGCTATCATCAATACTTTTGTAGCCACTTCAACAGCGTTTCTGCCAAGTATTCTCACCATCGGCTCTTTGCCAACGTCTCCAAGGTCATATATTACGTCAGGTATTTTCCCAGCCTTCTCTATGGCTTTTCCAACACCCCACGGGAGGCTTCCCCCTTCCCTAGTCTTAACTTCATCAGGCTCCTCCCTTCTGTCAAAAGACGAAACCGTTAATCCTAAGGATCTACATGCCTCAATTACTTCACTTGAATATTTTATGTTCATGGCTGCCCTCCACTCCTCTCCGTATTCCATTACTTTCAAGACTATTCTGGCTACATGTGAAGAGGCTCCGAACTCCGGACTTTTGACAGCAAATACTCTGTCTTCCAATTTGATAAGTCTTCCAGGTATTCCAGCAACGTCCATTATTGAATTAGCATAGGGCTTGGGCAGAGCCATAACTATGTTACTCCCAACTTCAGGAATTAGCTTCGCTATTTTAGAAGATTCTAGCATCTTGACGGCATTATACAAGTTTTCTATAACCCTGTATTTTTCAGCATCTATTTGCATCCATGCGATTGGATTAACCGGCCCATGTCCCTTGCCAATGCTTAAACCATATTTTATTGCAATCTGTATGAAGTTCTTAGCTTCTTCTAAAGCCTCCATAATACTCTTCCCCTTAGCAAGTCCTGCAGTAATGGCTGCGGAAAAGCTACATCCAGTTCCATGAGTATTCCTCGTATCGATTCTACTACCACGTAATTCACGAAACTCCCCGTCACTGTAAACTACATCGATAGCCTCATTACCGTTCTCTAAATGGCCTCCTTTAACGACGACAGCCTTAGGGCCCAGGTCAGCAATCCTCTTAGCAACATCTCGCATATCCGCCAATGTGGAGATCTTCAAACCGCTTAAAACCTCAGCCTCGAATATATTCGGAGTAACTACTGTTGCTACAGGCAGCAGGATTTTTTTCAAAGATTCTTCAGCCTCAGGCTTAAGTAAACGGGCTCCACTCTTTGCAGTCATCACAGGGTCTACAACAAGTGGAAACCCGTATTCTCTAATCTTTCTCGCAACAAGCTCTATTACTTCGCTCCTGTAAAGCATGCCTGTCTTAGCAGCATCTATACCCATGTCTTCAAAGACAACATCGATTTGTTTTTCAATGACGTCTAACTCCACATCCTGTACGCTAAAGACGTCAACAGTATTCTGTGCAGTTATCGCCGTTAGTGCTACAGTTCCGTGTACTCCCATAGCTGAAAAGGTTTTAAGATCTGCCTCTATCCCCGCCCCTCCACCTGAATCGCTTCCTGCTATGGTCATGGCAATTGGGATCTTCTCCATTTTTATCAAAGAAACGGAATAAACATGTTTATAAACATGTTGGTAAGATATAATCTTCGTGAAACCACCCTGTGAATACGTAATAAAAAGCTACCTACCCCAACTTAGAGCGAGAATAGTTAGGGAACTCGTAGAGAGACATGGCTGGAGTATAACGAGTGCAGCAAAAGTATTAGGAATTTCCCCTACTGCAGCGACGAAGTATAAAAGGATAATAGCGACATCCAGTAGCTATTACGTAAGTGGCTTAGATCAGTTTTCTAAAAATCTTGCTGGGAAAATATTGAGAAATGAAATTACACCGGGTAGCTTCATAGAGGAAGTTTGTTTGAAATGCATGGAGGAAAGAGCAAGAGGAAACCTTTGTAAATTTCACAGGAAGGCTCAGCCTAAACTCGAAGGCTGTAAAAGTTGTTTTAAAGCATTTCAAAAGATGGTTGAGGGCTCCTTTGAAAGATTTGAAATATTGGAAGAGTTGGAAAGGGCGCTTGAAATCCTCTCGACATGTAGCAATTTGGAGAGATTAATACCTGAGGTTAGGACCAATATAGTAATGTGTACAAAATCGCCTAAGGGAGTTGAAGACGTTGCAGCTTTCCCCGGAAGGCTTACTTTCATTAACGGGAGCATAAGGGCATTCTCAAAACCAGAGTTTAATTCCTCTAAACATATGTCTTCTGTTCTACTTGCTGCAAACTCTATAGACCCCAATATAAGAAGCGCAATGTGCATAAAGTACGATGAAAAAATTGAGGAATCAATAGAAAAATGTGGATTAAGAAAGACGGTGTTTGACCGTTCTAAGTATGAGAACATTGAATCGTTCATAAGGAGCTTGAAGACTTTGGGAGACGTTATTGTCGATAAGGGTGGTGTCGGAATAGAACCAGTAGCCTACGTTTTCGACAAATGCGCCATAGACGTAGCTAAGAGAGTAATTGCAATAGCGAGAAACCTCTCTGCTTAAAAACTACTAGATGATTTCAGTAATAATTTTTCATTCGCCTCCTTATTTGCGTATATCTTAATGAACTCTGGTAATACTTTCTCTACAAATCTCATAGAAGGATTGCCCAGTTTTACACCACTGCATCCCCTATTCAAGTATATGTAAAATACTTTGGTCCCGTACTTGAATTCCGATAATTCTTCATTACCATACTTTGGCACCCTTAGCACTCGGAATGGAAACATTCGACAAACATACGGCTTTTCGTCATGAATTCTACATAGATACTTTTCACCATGCTTCTTAAGAAAAAAGCATTTACCATCATGCAATAGTCTTATGTAGAACATTCTCTCGCCGGGTTCAACTGAACTGGGCCCGTACCTAGGCTCTATCTTAGCGTATTCTTCAAAAAGCAATGGAACCTTATGGTTTATACAGCATTTACCGCAAAATTTACACTCCCAATCCTCAACGAGTTTCCACGGTATCATGTGGAAACCGTTGGCTTCAAGCAAATTCTTACCAGATATTGACCATCACATCGTCTTAAAAATTTTAGCAATCCCAAAACAGATTCTAGTTTTAATATTAAAGCTTAGGTGCAAGAAAGTAAGTAAGCACTAAAGATATTAATGCTATTAGACCAAGGAGGGTGTGTAGTATCAGTATAGCTTTAAATAATTTTTTACCTATTTTCGTAAACAGGAGAAATCCCGTTAAGGTTGTGACTATCAACGATAATAATGCAAGTGTTGCTAGAAAATAGTGCTGGGAAGATAGAAAGATCATTTTTCAACCGGCAGGATATCCTACTGGAATTATGTAGAGTGGGTGTTGATCCTCTGGCAGTTTTAATACTTTCTGAACTCTAGAGTCTTCAAACGCTCCTATGACGACCGTGCCGAGGCCTCGTGCAACTGCTTGCAAGTAGATATTCTGGCCTACGTGGCCGGCCTCCATATGCACATAACGTATCCCCCTTTCACCATATCTGCTTGTCGTACGTTCGTATATCGCAACTACGATTATACTTATTGGCGCTTCTCTGATCGAGCTCTGACCAAGCGCTGCATCTGCAAGGCTTGAACGTAAATCCTCCTCTAAAAGGTGTTCGAGAACATGTCTATCGGGCTTGTAGTGATATAGCCCTTCAGAAAGGCCAGTAACACAGTTCTTTCCTACAACAACATAGACTTCAAGCGGATATGTAGCTCCTGCAGAAGGCGCTGCCCTCAAGCCTCTAGTGGGATCAGTAATTCCTTGAGCAGCCCATAGGAGTTGTGAAACATCTTCAAGACTTAACGGTTTATTCAAAAAATTCCTGATCGACCTTCTCTTAAGAATAGCTTCTTCCACGGACATTGTCCCCCTAGTGATTGGCATGGGAAGTTCTATGATCCCTCTAGCTTCTATCAGTACGGTTTCATTTGACCTTCCCAAGAAGAAATAGAGAAAAAGAGCAATCGATATTACTAGCACTATGAGCAGTAGAGAAAAAAGCATTTTATGCTTACTTATTTTTACAATCATTACAGTAGTCATTTTTGTTATAGAAATGCAATATTTTAACTTTTAGGGCTTAGTACGAATATATAAACAGAGGCTATGGAAATAAGAAATTAAGGTAATGTTCTAATTACTTCTTTTGGTTCTCTTCTAGGAATATCCAGCTTGTCAAAATGTTTATCAAAGCTTACAATCGCTTCTACGCCGAGCTTCTTAGCAACATAGTATTGTAGAGCATCGTCGAAATCAAGCTTCTTTTCTTCCATTATCATTGAAACAGCCATTTCTTCATCCATTGAAGTATCGTAAACAGTTAAACCCAACGAATTCTCAATATTCCTCAGGAAGATTAGAATCAACTTGGGATTGTTTAGAATAACCTCGATCGCATGTATCGAAAACCTCGTTACCACTGCCTCTAAATCCCCACTTGAAACCTTTTCTAAGAAGCTCTCGCACTCATCAGCCTTTTCCCTGTTGAGGAAAAGTTCTAAGAAGATATTGGTATCTATCAAGAACATTAGTCTGAGGAATCCCAGGCCTTATGCTGTAATTCTACCGAAGACTCTTTCATATTTAAACATCCTCTCAAGGCCTTCCAATCAACCTTCCCCCTTGAAACATATCTTTTAATAAGCTCTTCAAGAGCGGCTTTCACAGCACCTTTCTTATACTTATTTCGCTCCATCGCAATTTTTCTAAATCTTCTCGCAAGTGCCGGCTTTATTTCCGCCTTAATTGTTTCGGCCATAAGTACTTATGTACAAAAGTATCTTATAAATCTATCTTGCATCGCTGATCTTAGTGCTTATTGAAACGCCTTCTTCTGTAGGCACTACTATCGTTTTCCAATTTTTCTTTGAGATCTCGTTCAAAAATGCGTCAACAGTCCCGTAATGATGTTTAACATTATGTGCTAGAATTACTCCCCCATCAATTACTTTATCCTTAACTTCATTGAAGAAGTCAAAATAATGCTCTTTGTCAATGTCTATGAAAACAAGATTTAACTCCTCTCCGACTCCTTTAATGCATTCCAACGCATCACCATTAATAGGGGTGATCAGATTGTTTAGGTAGTACTTATTGACGAGATCTTCGAGCCTTCTGAATCTTAGGGCTTCTCTCTCAATAGCGTAAATTTTACCCTCTACTCCAGATTCATAGAGAGCTTTAGCCATCCATATTGTTGAAAAGCCCACTCCAGCACCAGCATCAACAGCTATTAGTCTTCCAAACTTTAGGGCAGTCAAATATGCTACTGAATATATGACATAAGCATCTTCAATCCTTATCGATGGAATATTTAGCTTCAGGGAATTGTTTAATGCCTCCCCTATTATTTCATCCCATTGATACTTCTCATTAAGCATGAGATGATTCGAGATAAATTCGCATTTTTAAGCTTGCCTGTTGGGATAAGACTTATGAAACAAGCGTTACTAATCCTAAGACATTATGAAAGAGGTACCTAATGAGGATGTTAGAAAGAAGATACTCATCCTCCAGCGGAATGAATTAACTGAACACCTTTTTTACAAGGCATTATCTAAAATGGTGAAGGATAGGAATTCAGAACTTCTGAAGAAAATTTCCGAAGATGAGCTTCGCCACTATAATGAATGGAAAAAATATACGGGCATGGATACGTCTCCAAAAATAATAATGCTTTTGAAATACTTGCTTTTTTCAAAAATATTTGGTTTCACTTTCGCAATTAAGCTAATGGAGAAAGGAGAGGAGAAGGCTGAGAAGGCATATTCACAATTATCCAAAACCTTCCCAGAAGCAGAGGAAATAATGCGTGACGAAGAAGAACATGAAGACATTCTAATAGGTATGATAGAAGAGGAGAGGATAAAATACGTTGGGTCAATGGTGTTGGGGATTAATGATGCATTGGTTGAATTGAGTGGAGCATTAGCTGGTCTATCTCTAACTCTTCAAAACAATAGGCTTATAGGCGTAGCAGGGCTAGTGACTGGCATTGCTGCATCACTCTCCATGTCTGCATCAGAGTATTTATCTCAGAAAGCTGAGAAAACCGGAATAAGCCCGTCAAAAGCTGCATTTCATACGGGCATTGCCTATATACTGACTGTGATTTTGTTAACAATACCATACCTAACCCTCCCAGATTATCCTACGGCTATTATAGTAATGTTAATTAGTGTAATCTTAGTTATCTCTGTTCTCACGTTCTTTATCTCAATAGTCAAAGATATTCCATTTAGAAGGATGTTTTCAGAAATGCTATTTATAAGTATCGGGGTTGCTGTAACATCTTTTGCAATCGGATGGATTATGAGAATAGTATTTAACATAGAGGTTTAGGGAATGTTAATTCAGTTAAAATCTTGGAAACTTAAGCCTACCGATATATTCCAATATCCACTTGACAAGCCTATTGTAAGCCTCCTCACCCTTTGGGGTCAAGTAGACAACACCCTCGCCATCTATTTCCACGAAACCTTTCTCGCTCATCCAGTCCAAGTATTTCACAAGCCTGTTGTAAGCCAGGTCGCATGCAGTGGCTAATGCCGTTCTCTTCATACCATTATTCTCCTTAAGCGTCTTGATGATCCTAGCAGCCACATAAAGGTCAGGCTTCGAGCCTCGCTCCCTTGAGCTCATTGTACAACCATCTCAAATCTATTATTAGAAGGTCGATGGATTTAATATTCCTATAAAATTCTTTGATGTTTTTCTTATTAATCAACAAGATTATAGGTGTGACTAGAACAAACGTGATTAAACCAATTATACTTTTATGCGTCCAGAATAGAGGGAGAGGTAGAAGAATGAATAAGGATTGGAAAATTGGCAGAATTATGATGTAACTGAGAAAAAGCCAATTAAGCATCTTAATTGCTAACCACAGTTTCATCAGCATAATACCACTGAAAAGAGACTCCCAATCCGTTTCCATGAGAAGCTTGATTGCGGCGGGAGCACCTTCCTTCAGAAGAGAAGACCACTCTCCCGTCCTGACCTTTTTAACCTTCAGTTCAATTAATAGCATGCCAATTACAGTTGCCCAAAGAGAAGGTAGTAGAAATAGGAGTAAAGCAACTTCTGGAGACATATAGGATCCGGCAGAGGTAAACCCAGAGAATGAGGAGAAAATTCCAGAAGTTATGAAGCATATCTTTACAAGTATGAATATTAATAGTGATACACAGGTAACTGATAATACGGCTATAGCAAGGTCTGGAATATAGGCTAAAGCTTTCCTGTATAACTTAACTTGATCGACAAGATTCATCAATTCTTCTACTTTCCTAACCAGATCATCCTCTGTCATAACATGACACCCCAGACTTTTACTTTAATCACAACAGAACCGGAGACGACGCGAATATTGGCTAACATAAAAGTATTAGATTTGTTCTTAGAGTGATTGTTAAATCCATATTCTTCGATAAATACTTCAACTGGCTTCTCCGTAGAAACATAATGCTCATTAGCATAGTATGCACTATAATAGGAATTTAAAAGGAATTCCCCGGGGAGGACGACGGTGAAAACATATTCACCTTCACCCGTTAGGTTAACAGCCCTTCCATCGGGAAACAATAGCATTATCTCACTATGAGTATCGGGAATAATGTGGACTTCAACCCTTGCAAGAAAACATTCATGTTTAAGCATAATGAGAGTGGCAGGACTTGGATAAAGAGGAAGGGAGCTATGAATTTGAGACCCGGTTTCAGGCTGATAGACGATGAAATTGAATTCCATATCGTAAAAAAGAGAAAGAGAAAGAAATTCGATCACTATGATTGTAAATAATATTATGATGAGCAAAGGCTTCGCAACACCTTGTCTCTTTTCCACGTAGTAGTAAGAGTTAATCTCAGAGTATATAAACAAGACTCACTGGAAGATAGTATGCTTCTACAATGTAGAAAAACAGAATTGCTAATTGTGGAAAAGGCCTCGCATGTTTCTTAAAAGTTTTTAGAAGGCTTCATGTTGTTATAGAAGGATGATGATTAAGAGGTTTGTAGTTGGCCCTCTCGAGACTAATTGCTATCTTGTTGCTTGCGAAGAAACACTTGACGCCATATTAATCGACGCCGGGTTTTTCAGTGAATCAGATGCTTTAAGCGTCTTCAGGGAGATAGAAAGTCATCATCTTAATGTTAAGTATGTTCTGAGCACTCATTGGCACCCAGACCATATTGCGGGAAATGAATACGTCAGAAGAAGGCTTGGGGTACCGATCATAATTCATAAAGAGGATGCTCCTATGCTAAGTACCGGTAGCTTTCTATTAGGTTTTAGAGCTAGACCACATAATCCTGATAAAACTGTAACAGATGGAGATTTGATAAAAATTGGAAACACGGGTCTTAAAGTTATTCATACTCCGGGTCATACGAAGGGAAGCATATGCCTCTTAGGGGAAGGATTCATCTTCACCGGCGACACGCTTTTCTCAGGATCCATTGGAAGAACGGACCTCCCAGGAGGTTCCTTTGATGAAATAACAAATTCTATAAAAAGTAAGTTAATGAAACTCCCCGACGATACTTTAATCTATCCGGGTCACGGACCTTTTTCAAGCATCGGTAAGGAGAAGAGAACAAACCCGTTTCTAAAAGATATTTAATCAAGTACCGATCGTTGTATTATTTCTGATTTCAAGATAACATTGTAATTCCTTTAAAACTCTTTTCCACCCCTTGATTTTCCTCGTTTTCATAATTCTAACATAATCCATTATTTTTTGCTTATCGACAATCTCTAATAATTTTGGCACCATATCTTCTTTTAATGGATAATTGAGATAAATAGTATCTATCAGCGTTTTTTCTGGATCAGAAATTCTTATCCACTCGTCTATTTCTTCCATATACTTTAGTTCATATCCAAAGAACATTTTTTCGGAAATTCTTCTTAAGACTATTTTAAAGCCAGAGATTTCCCTTTCTCCAAGCCTGGCTTTTAAAGAAGCATAGGGTGAAAGAACAATTACTCTCGGTACTTGTTCCCAAGCCCCATGGAGAAAGGCGGCGCTTCCCAAGCCGATGTAAGACCTTGGAATTGCTTTGGTAATCATGTAAGGAGATTTTTTGAAAGTGTAAATTCCTTTAATCAACTCCACAATTTCACCTCTCTTCCTCAAGTTATGTATAAGAATTTTTGCATAACCTTCTCCAACCCTATTCTCAATAGTCCTGAAAGTAAATAGGCTCGCCTCCCTCAGTTTTCCAAGGAGAGCATCATACTTAACTAATGGCATCTTTTTTAATCCTCCTCACAATAGTTTCGAAACTCGGAGGCTTACCCACTAGAATTAGATCCTGCAACCCCGGAAAATCTTTCGGTTCAGAATTTAAGAAAGGAGATAGCTTGTCTAAATCTTCACCTACCTTATTCTTGTCGCATAAATCTATTAAATAGAAGATATCATAGAGGTCTTTAGCAGATCTACGGTTTATGAAAGCTTTCACTTTCTCTTTCAAGAGGCTTTCAGGCGTAAGCGTAACCACAACCATACTACTCCCATCCACAAGCCAGAAATTTGCTTCAATAGTTTCAATATCCTTTGGAGCGGGTGAAGCCTCTAGCTCGATAATGGCATTGTTACCTATTTTTAAGTAAAGGACTTTAGACGAAGTTATTTTTGATTTAAGTACTTTGAAAATCTTTGTCGAATAGAAATAATCAGCTAAATCCTCAGGATTATTATGATAAACATCTATATCATAAGAGAATCTTTTCCCGCCGTAAACTCTCCATACTGCTGTACCACCGTGAAGGATAAAATCGAAGCTTTTGGAAAGCTCCATCAATAGTAAATCCTGAAGCTCACCAATACTAAGAAGCTTCCCTTTCAGTATTTTGAATAGCGGAATCTTATGAAACATACGTTATTTGTTTACCAAGGTTATATATAAGTATAACCCTGGTCAACGTATCAATGGTATTTTGAAACCACATTTTGGACATGTGTTGTCAACGGTTACTACATTGCTTACGACTATGAATCCAAAGCGTTTTATTAAAAGTTCCCCACATTGGGGGCACCAAGTATTCTCATACCTATGCCCAGGGACATTACCGATGTAGGGAAACAACACTCCCAAAGATCGAGCTAACTCTCTAGCCTTTTCTAAAGTTTTAACAGGCGTAGGTGGTGCATTAAATTTATACTCCGGATGATAACGCGTAAAGTGAATCGGCACATCTGGTCCGAGTTCTTTAAGATGCTTTTCTATTAACTGCCTCAGACATTCATCGTCATCGTTTACTCCGGGAATTACAAGGTTAACTATTTCTACATGGAGGCTGAGTTCCCTAGCCCTATGAGCATTCCTCCAGACTATTTCAGCCTTAACCCCTCCACAGTACTTTTCGTAAACTTCTTCATCACCCTTAACATCGAATTTTATAGCATCTAAACCTGCTTTTGCAAGAGCCTCCAATGCTTGAACTGTCATATACCCGTTTGAAACATAAGTATTGTAAAGACCCTGATTCTTAGCTATTGGAAAAAGGTCCAGGCTATATTCAAGCAAGAGGGTAGGCTCATTGAAAGATATTGATGTACCGTCACAATCGTTTCTCAAAGCAATATCTAAAAATTCCTCGGGGCTTATATAATTAGCCCTCTTAGGATCAGGTCGAACTTTAGATATTTCATAGTTTTGACACCATGGACAAGCAAAGTTGCAACTCAAGGTTCCTACGGTAAGTGCCAGAGTGCCGGGATGAAAATGGAAGAAGGGCTTCTTCTCGATAGGGTTTGCTGAAATAGAAGAAATGTCCCCATAGACAATCGTGTAGAGTTTTCCCCCAATATTCACCCTGGTACCGCAGAATCCCTGAGAGCCTTCTTCAATCTTACAGCGACGCTCGCAGGTTAAGCATACCGTCTTGTTTCCTCCTATCTTCTCATAGAATCTTGCTTCTCTAACCGTTGGATACTGCATAAGCTCAGTCCACTTCAACGTTTTTACAAAAAGCTTCTAGAAGTAAAATCTTTCTGTATTGAAGTAGGGGAGTATTTTTCAAATGAATATTTGTCCTTATTTTTAAGATACATAAATCATTGAAAGGAGTTCAAAAGCCTATTAAGGGTTCTACCTTTTTCCTAAGAAGCTTAAGTTCAGCATCTTCAAGTATGTTAAATATTTGCTTCTTGGTTTCTTCTTCTATCCTAGTAACTTCATACCCTATCCTCATATATCTCTTAGCTTGAATGTTTGTAGATAAGAGGTCGCATAATTTCGCTATTTTAGCCTCCTTGGTTTCACCTTCCAGAAACTCCAGTATAAGCTTCACGACAATATTAGACTCTATCTCCATTGCAGCCTCCTTGTCGTTCCTAGCCATCCTGGAAGATGTCCATTTTGGAATATCGCCCATTACTGCCTCTGGAAGATCGTGAACAAGGGCTAATGCAGCAGCTTTCTCAGGATTTGCACCTACGATTGGAGCTAGTTCCATAGCCAATATTGCAGCCTCGAAAGAATGCCCGGCTACAGTCTCAGCGTCCGACACGCCAAGTTGCATCCAACCTGTTCTCTTAAGACATTTAACAGCATTTATCGCATCCAGTATGTTCATGTCTTAATGTTCACGAATGCCTTATAGAAAAACTTTCTTTAGACCACTCCCGCATCTATACGACCAGCCGCACCCCAGAACCTTTCAATTATCTTCTCCAAGCCATTTGGTTTTCTTTCAGACAACCATAGTTTGCAATACCTATTGGCCAAAGAGATTAAATCTGAAGGCTTAACATCCTTATTTAGCCTCTTTAAGCATACTTCAATACAATTTCTTATAAATTCCAAGTCCTCGGGCAATCTTACCCTTTTAATTTTCTCAAGCAAACTGTTCCAATATTCTTTTAAGGATTCACGTTCCGTATTCGACATCCTATAATACCAGAAGTCTGCAAAGAGCACATGTTTTAACATGTCTGAAACTTCCGGTTGTCCAAATAACTTCCTAACTTCCACTATCTCAATAGGTTCACCGGTTAGAACACTCCATTTTTCCTCCCATTTCCCTACTCCCTCCGCATACTCCATGCATGCAAGAATAAGGGGCTCAATGAAAGAGAATAAGCATTCTTCACCATCATCACCCCACGCTGTAACCATAAACCCATTTACCCCTTCTTCTCGAGCTGCCGTAAGAAAATTCTTCATGTTCTCTATAGCAGTTTTGAAATTAGGATAGTACCTATTCCAGTTTGAAAAGCCGGGACATGCTATTTGCTGCATCTTTCTACTACCCAGCATGTTTATCTTATTCCTGAAATATTCCTTATCGCCAGGACTGTAATCCCAGTTTGCAATCATTACGCCTTCCCACACTGGGCTTTCGATAACTCTTAACCATTTTGCTTTCTCTTCCTCGCGTAAATACATCCCCGTTAGCATGTCTCCCCATACTATCGGCGTCTTGCCTTTCTCTATAACGATATTCACCATTTCCCTATGATGCTCTTCATAAAGCCGTGGCCCCTCGAAGCTTCCAGTCCTATCTAGACTCCTACCTCTTCCCATTGCCCATGTTTCATCGCCACCTATATGTATGTACTTAGATGGAGATGCCTCTACCGCCTCACTAAGCAGTTCATATGCGAATTGTCTAGCCTCTTCATTACCAACGTCTAAACACCCCTCTCTAGGATCATGCCACTCGCTAAACACGCGGTATTCAGGCAATGAGAGAATATGCTCCATGTGGCCAGCTAACTCTAACGATGGGAAAACCTCTATTCCCAGCATTTTTCCGTAATCGACAATCTCAGCATACTCCTGCTTTGACAATCTACCTCTGTGGACGCCGATATTCGGATACCTTTCCCATGGGAAAAGATCCTCAAAATATATTGCAAAATAGTTATATTTTAAAAGGAAGAGCCATCTTAAAATTCTTTTAAAAGTCTCAACTTTAGGGACTCCTCCACGTGCAATATCGAGGTGAAATCCTCTAAATGAGAATTTAAACTCTTCTATTACTCTAATTTCTGGAATATAACCAGGATTCTGTTTTAGAAGCTGGATGATTGTCGCATAACAAACATTATCATCACCCCATATGGCAACTTCTTTACATTCCCCTTTTACATGCACACCACTTCCATATCCAGTCGTTTTTACTATCTTCCACGAGCCGTGAGGAATGTTGAATTCTTTGCTGAGAAAATCGGGAAGACTTATTCCATCGAATTCAAACCATTTTCCAGAGAATTCCTGTTCTTTAGGCTCAGGAACTATTTTCACGTCTTTTTCCAATGGAGTTCACGATTTACTGGCTTTAAATCAAAATATAAAGCTTGTCTATAATTAATTCAACAACTTAGCAGAGTTTGAGAATCAAAGCAGCAACACATGATAGGGACAGGGTGTTTCTTTGCTTTTAGCAATGCCAGCCTGGTTATTATTTTTCAGCTTTGTTGTATTAAATTCGAATGATGTTTATATAACCCAGCTATAGAACTATTCAGGATTGAGCTACCTGGAGAACGTTAGGAAGCTTCTAGAATACCACGGGGAAGTAAGAAGAGAGGTTTACTTAGATTTGGAAAACTCTGCTCCAGTACCCAGTGAAGTCCTTAATGAAATGCTGCCATATTTCAATTCTAGGGCTTACGGAAACCCCACGCTTACCCATAAGCAGGGCTGGGAGGCCTATGAGGCGATTATGGAAGCTGCTGACACTATTGCTAAATCAATAGGAGCTTCTCCAGAGGAATTATGCTTTACAAGCGGTGAAGCAGAAGCCAATAATACTGCTATACTAGGCTCCTTATTGGATAAAAAGGGGAAGATAGTTACTTCTGCCATAGACCCGTTAACGATCCTCTTACCTCTTGAAATACTCAAGAGGAGAGGTTTTGAAATAGTAAGGGTTTCAGTCGATTCGGAAGGCTTCATAGATCTAGACGAGTTCTCCAAAGCTATAGATAAGGATACTGTACTAGTAAGTACGAGTATTGTCAACAATGAGATTGGTACAATACAACCCTTTAAAGAAATCGTGGAAATTGCTAAAGATAAGAATCCGGATGTAATTGTCCACATGGATGCTTCAGATGCGTATGGCAGAGTAATGTTTAGCGTTAGGGAACTGAATATAGATTTGCTTACTTTAAGCAGTTATAAGATAATGGGACCTAGGGGGGTTGCAGCTCTCTACGTGAGAAACGGGATAAGGGTTGAGAGAATTATCGAAGGTCCTGTGGGAACGCAGAGACTCTGGCCGGGTGTTGAAAACACTCCTCTAATAGTTGGTTTCAAAAAAGCCTCTCAACTTGCTTTTGAAAGATTCGAGGAAAACGTTAACCATATGAAAAAGCTAAGAGATATGTTGATAAAAGAACTCCTAAGTATTGAAGACACTCTCATAAACGGTCCTCTTGGAGATAAGAGAGCACCCGACAACGTAAACATAAGTTTCCTACACTGTGAAGGAGAATCTCTAACTATAGAACTTAGTTTTAGGGGGGTCTATGTTTCAAGCGGTAGTGCATGCACTAGGAGAATACTCCAGCCCAGCCACGTATTGATAGCAATAGGCAGGGAATACGAAGCTGCTCACGGAAGCATTCTAATGAAAGTTTCTCGATACCATAGCGTGGATGACATAGAATATGTAATAGAATCTTTTAAACCGGCTGTTGAAAGAATAAGGTCAATAAGCCCTATGGGGAGGAAGTGAGAAATGTCCAGGTCACCGCTACCATACAGCCAGAAGATTCTCGAACTGTTTAGAAACCCGAAGAATCTCGGTAGGATGGAGGATGCTACTGTCTCAGCCAGCGCTGGCAACCCAGCCTGCGGAGACATAATATCATTCTACCTCAAAATAGATGAGAATATGGTTATAACTAAAGCGAGTTTTGAAAGCTATGGCTGTGCTGCCAATATAGCTACTGCAAGCATGCTTACTGAAATGGTTAAAGGAAAAACCTTGGAAGAAGCTTGGAAAATAAGTTGGAAGGATGTTGCAAATGAGGTTGGAGGCTTGCCTTCAGTCAAGTTTCACTGTGGAGTATTGGCAGTTGGGGCTTTGAGAAGAGCGATAAGGGAATTCTTTAAGAAGAGAGGTTTTAAGCCAAACTGGTTGCCTGAGGAAGACACCTTTGAAGAAAAACAAGCATTGGAAGAAGAGGAATTGGCTAAGGTTCTTTCTAGAAGGGTTATACCCGGCGATTGAAAATGGCAGTAGAAGAATACGTGAGTAGAATAGAGGAGGCTTGTGGAACCGCTAAGACGAAGGACTATGTAGTGATTCTAAAACATGAAAAGAGGGAGGAGGCTCTAAAGAAAGCCCTTGATAAAAGCAGGATTATCGCAGAAATTCGGGGAGTTGCTGTAAAAGCAAGTTTTAAAGATAGAGAGTTTACACTATTTATGAATGGAAGGCTAATGTTTAAGTCTTTAAAGGACAGGGAGGAGTTGAATACAATCCTTAAAGAACTGTTAGAATGAAATAACGATTTTTATCAAATCAAACTTTAAGATTAGTAGCTTCTCCCAGCAAAAGCCATAATGAAAATTTCCCTAATATCATCTGTCGTTAAGGGAAGAGGATGCTTACTTATATTCCTCTCGTAAGACAACGCATCTGCAACCATGGCATCTAGCTCAACCTCTTTCAACCCCAAGTCTTTTAGACTCTTAGGGATGCCGACTTGGCTTGCAAGCTCCTCAATCTTCTTAACAAGTTCCATTCCACTCCCCAAGCCGAGTCTAACGGCAGCATCTTCTAGTTTTTTAAACCCTTTCTGAACTTCTGACCTTATAACATGGGGTAGTAAAATCCCGTTAGCAAGACCATGATGTACACCATGATAGTTAGTAAGATAATAGCCCATGCCATGAACTATCTCAGTGCCTGCGCAATTAATTGCTAGGCCTGCCAACATGCTTGCGTAAAGCATGTTCTCCCTAGCTTCCGAACAGCCTTCAAATGCTTCCACGATATTTTCAAATATTATTTTGGCAGCCTCTAATGCAACAATGTCTGAGAAAGGCGTTGAATCTTTAGATGTGTATGCTTCAAGAGCATGAGAAAGAGCATCAAAGCCGGTATAGGCAACGAGTTCTTTCGGTAAAGAATCTAGCAGATTAGCATCAAGAATTGAAACTTTGGGTATGAGCGGGTTACCCAGTAAGACTACTTTCCTCTTAACATCATTCTTGGTTAGCGTTAACACGGAGTATCTCGTTACCTCGCTACCCGTGCCGCATGTAGTTGGAATTGCTATGAGAGGAAGAGCATCGTAGACTTCATTTGGAAAAAGATTATCCTCAAGCTTAGCATTTGTTTTTAAGAGGAATGCAATGCCTTTAGCAGCATCAATTGCACTACCTCCTCCAAGAGCCAATACAAGGTTACAACCATTTACTCTACCCTCCCTAAAACCCTCATAGACTGTCTCTATCGAAGGGTTTGGTTCAACCTGGTCGAAAATTATTGTTTTCAAACCAGATTCTTCAAGACTTTTAACAACAGTGTCTAAATATCCACTTTTTCTAGCTGAGCTTTTCCCCGTTACAACCAGACATTTCTCTCCAAACTTACTTGTTTCTAAGCCCACTTTACTTATACTTCCTCTACCTAATATTACTTTATTTGGAAGATAGAGCGTAAACGGTTTCATGAACGAGGAGTTTAAACGCGATTACTTATCCTTTTTCTTATACTTGACCATTTCCTAATCTTTTAGTTATTTAGATAGCGAACTGAAAAAATGTTGTTTGATTTTCTGCAAACGATACCCTTTATAACAACTTCTAATCTAGTTTAACTCTCATTACTAGCAAAGGTTATGGTCCTCTTTGCATAAAATTACTCAATAAAAAGAGTTGATTAAAACACCTTTTCACTATATACTTTCCGCGTATTTTCTAATGCCTTGTTTTTTGTGTAATTGATGAGCATAAAACTTTTCAATACCGTCATACCAATATTTACGAGTGAAAAATGGGCTTGAATGCTTCAAATAAAAAGACTTATTAATTATAGTCTAATTAAAAAGTAACATAATGAATTGTTATAGCCATTAACAAAGCAACGATGTGTTTTAATGGGAAAAAAGAGAATTTAATTTTGAGCTCGTTATCTTCCACGAAGCCTCCGTCCCAACATTACTCCAAGGGCCAAGCCCACTCCTAGAGATATCGAAGCCCCTGCTATTGCTATTATCCTATACTGGTTAGCTTCGTTTTCATACTTCTCAGTCTGAGCCTTGTAATACGATGCATTTTCTTCGAGATC
>Ga0209080_1000622_pt1 | contig 22634 bp, 20 predicted proteins | sample JNZ110809AmetaG_FD_184123 | JGI IMG/M metagenome (GOLD analysis project Ga0209080, IMG submission 184123) | Hot spring microbial communities from Jinze hot spring, China to study Microbial Dark Matter (Phase II) - JNZ 110809A (SPAdes) (version 3) ...
GTCCTCCCCACAGGTGGGGAAAATTACCACTCGCCAAACGAAAGGTTGAATTTGGCAAACTTCCACAAAATGGGCGAAGTTTTGGTGCGGACAATCGTGGAGTTGACAAGATAAGTGGCGCAGCGTTCACTGAAGCAAATTATGGCTTTTCGTGACATTGCACTGAGCGAGCCATGTGCTCCCACAAATTTTCGTGTTCAGGTGCAATAAAGCCGGCGGCAAGGTAAATTCGGTTGCTTTGCTCGCACTGCCAAAGCCAGCCGCGAAACTGTGGGAAAGGATTGCCAGTTCGCAGCCTGCGCAAGAAAACATGGAGCGGGTTATTGCTGCGCTTGTCTTTGCCGAGCAAAACCATGCCCTCATGGTCGTTCAAAATGTCAATGCGGTAGTGGATGTTGAACCGTTCAACAGTTTCTTTGCCCAGCACTTCAACGGCGAATTCTTCCAACTTTTTGTCTTTGAGCAAAACCGATGCTGGACCGTAGCGACCGACGCTCATCTCATACTCACCCTGACGGAACACGAACCTGATTTTTCCGGGCATCATTTCGCTTTTTGACAAGTTCCAACCCTTCGGCGCTTCAAATCTCAGCCCGTAAACTGACCAGATTTCCCAATCGCCCTCGGCGTGGTCGGAAAGCGATGAGAAGACTTGCCTTGCCCATTCCTTGACGGGCTCATGTTCGTATCCAACGACTTGGGCGACGAGCGCTCGTCTGCAATCCTCGCAAAACCACATCATCCCGTAGCCGACCATGTTTGACTCCCACATGAAGTCTCGGACATTGCGCTTGACTTGCCTTCGGCTGACGATGTGGATGTTTTTGCGGATGGTGACAGGGTTGCCCTTCTTGCGAAGCATCTGCTCAAGGCTCTTGAGGTAATGCTCAACTTGCTCGTCTAAAATGACCCGACCTGCGGAAACGAGCGTCCATTGAATTTCGCATCTCAGCACCCCATCTTCTTCAAAGCGAATGTAGCCATCAAACCTGTTGCCTTTCGCGTGCACCAAATCCCAATTTTCGGGCACATTGAATGTCAAGCCCATCCAACCGATGAATTGAAGTCCTTGAGTTGCAGGCATAAGTGCTCACCTTCGTCGGCAACGGTTTTGGTCGTGCGGAACCGATTACATCAGTATCTCGCTTACGCTGACCGTTCAGCAATTTTGCCTGCAACAGCGAGCGCAATCAAGCCCGCAACGATGCTTGCGATGACGAACCAACTGAGCGCTTCCTGCCAAACTGTAGGCAGGACATTTTTGCCCATGAAGAGGGCGATAATGGAGAACTCGCCGCGAACCCAAAGGCTCAAAAGTAACCTGATGCGTGCCCTTTTGCGCAAATTGTCAATGATGCCTGAGGACCAAGCGGTGATGGTCTTCGTGATTGAGCCGAAAAGCAAAAGCCCTAACCCCAAAATCGCCCCCCAAAGCGAAATCTTAAGGGGCGATTGAAGCCCGAAAGTGAAAAAGAACGCGGCTGTGCCCAACTCGCGCAAAAGATGCAACCTCTGTTCAAGTTCCTCCCGGTCCCTCGTGCCGCTGAAAAGCAAACCAGCCAAGAACGCACCAAGCGCTTCCGATAAATGAAGCAAGTGTGCGAATGTGCTTACCAAAACGATGATGCTAAGGGTCAATATGTTGTCAAGTTCTGTTGGGACCCGTTCAAACAAAATCTCAAGAAACCTTGTCAGCACCACCGATGCAACCAGCATTATCGCAATGAAAGCGAAAGCAGTTGCGATGTTCACCCAACCAAATTCGGTTCCTGTCAAGCCCGAAGCGATCGCGAGCAGTGCAACGATTGCCAAATCCTCACCGACCAGAACCCAAACGATCGTTTCCGTCTCGGGATTCGCGAGCCTACGAAATTGAAGCAAAGCGCTGATCGTTATTGCCGAACTGGTTGGGTAAAGAGCCATCGCAATAACGAAAGAGGTTGGTAGCGGCAAACCCAAGAGCCAGAGCGCTAAGAGTGGCAAAAAGAAGTTAAGGGCGAGATCAATTGCAGTGATGAGCAACCTTTTCGGAGAAGCCAAAAGCCTCCGCCAATCAAACTCCATGCCGAGAAAGAACAAAAGCAACATCACGCCGATGCTGCTGAGCAGAACGAGCGATGGGAAGGGGCGAAGCAGCGGTTGAGCCAGTAGACCTGTGAACAAGTAGCCAAGCAAGATGGGAAATCGCAAAAAGCGAGCGATGAAACCGCCGAAGGAAATAAGAACGAGTGCGAGTGCGAAACCTGCAAGTTCTCGCTCTAAAACTCCATTCCCACCCATCTTGTTCAAGCCACCCTGAAAGTTTCTTGAAAGCGTCTCATCTGTTCGCCGGTTCCGACGAGAAGAAGTAGGTCACCAACTTCTAACCGCTCGTTTGGGTCTGGACTGGGGATGATTTTTTCGCCGCGTTTTATCGCAATCACTGAAACGCCAGTTCGCTTGCGAATTTGCAACTCCGCGATTGTATGGGAGGAAAGAGGTGAACCTTCAGCAACTGTCAACCAGTCAAGCACTAAACCGCGAAGCACCAACTCCGCTTGATGCAAAGGTGTCGGTTCATAAGCAGCACCGCCCAAAATCATAGCCACTTCTCTCGCTTCAGAATCGGTCAAAGAAATCTCTGCACAAGGTTCATCTGCGCCTCGCCGAAACAAAAACAATTCCCGCTCACCAGTCACATGGACGATGACAACAAGTTCGTCGCCAGATTGAAGGGAGATAGCGAACTTTTTGCCGACCCCGGGCAAACTCGTTTCCTTGACTTTCATGGCATCATACCCTCCAAACCCGTTGTGTTTCAGGAAAAAATGTTAGCACCTGCTGAACTGAGCATAAGTGCTATTGGGACTTGCGAGAGCACATGCAGCAATTAGCAGTTGGGTCCGCAACGCTCAATCGGCAATCTCTTTTGAAGACATCACCTTCGTTGAAACCCTCTTTAATGCCCAAAGATTTACAAGGGTAGCAGTGCAACCTGTAAGCGATTGGCTCGTTTAACATTGGTGTTTTACCTGACAGGTTCTTGGGGATTTTTACTGACACACTCAGCCTAACCCTCCCCAAAAATAGAATTGCTATTCCGAAATATGGTGGGGCGAAGTTGTTTGACAAAAGCCTTAGGACGGTCGCTGAGAGGACAAGTTTTGAACTCAAAAGGGGTGACGAGCATGAAGAAGTTACAATGGTTGAAAGCCGTTAGCGTTTGCTTGGGGGCGTTTTTCGTTTTCCTCGCAATGACCTCGGCAATTAGTCAAGGTGATGGCGAAGACAGTTGGGATGTCCCCAAGTATCCCGTTGAGAGAACGCCAACGCTAAACCCGTTGACAGGGACACCAGAAGGTATGGAAGAACCGCCTTCTCGCCCCAAGCCTGGAAATTACCGCAAGAGTTATTTGCCTTTCAAGGACAACGCTTACCCCGTGCCCTTGTTCACCAACAAAACTTGGTATTTTCCTCCCATTCACCATCAGGGTTACCTTGCCCCCGAAGAGTATTACGAATGGCTCAACACCCAAATTGAGTTGACGACGGCTCACGCTAATGAAACGAGGCAGAGATGTGAATCCTGCCATGCTGACCCTCAAACTTCTGGCTACGGCTTTTATCACCAGTGGCTTGAATCGCGCCACGCCAGCGCACGCAAGGATGTGTTTGAGCGTTACATACGGCAAAGCAAACTTCTTGTTTGGGGCAAAACTGACGAGTTTTTCAAGGAAGCAAGCATTCCAGAATGGTTCATTGAGAAAGCGCCTGGCATCAAGGAAGTGGCAAAACTTTACCCTAAAGCGGTCATTCGGGAGTTGGGCGTCAACTTGGATGACCTCGTTGGAGCAAAAAGTCCCCTCTGGGACAGTCAAAGGAAGGTTTACCGAGTTTCTTGCATTGACTGCCATGTCAAGCCGGGTGCAACCAAATCTGGCGAAAAGGAGCCAGGCATAGTTTTGCCCACAACGAGAACTTGCGGGACATGTCATGCTCGCCAGTGGGTTGAAATATTCAGCGAATTGACCATCAACAATCCACCTTTCCCATCAGGTCGCCCTTCCCACGCTGCAGGCTGGATTTCCAACATCGCCGTCCCTTGGTATGCCACCAATTCAAGACAATTGCAAATTGGTTGCGATACTTGCCACAACACAGAAGTTCGCGGCTGCGATTCTTGCCACACTCGCCATTCCTTTGACCCTAAAACTGCCCGCCATCCTAAGGCATGTGAGGCATGCCACATGGGACCAGATCACCCCGATTACGAAGCGTGGTCAACAAGCAAACACGGTCATGTTTGTGAGGCTTCCCATCCAGATTACTCAAAGCGGCTCGTTGAAGCAATCCCAGGCAAGGATTACAAAGCACCAACTTGTCAATACTGCCACATGCGCTATAAGGAAGCGGGTGAAGTTTATGTCAGTCACAACATGGTCGCAAAAGCAATTTGGCGGATGGGAACGGCTTACCATGACCCGACAGGCAAACTTATGCCTAAAGACCAACCCCTTGACATGCGCATCGCTTTGAACAAAGCCAGAGATTTGGGTTTGGCTGAAACTGGCTACGATGAGCGAAGGGAGATGTGGACAGCAGTTTGCACTGATTGCCATGGTCAAAGGTTCGTTGAAACTTGGCGCAACGCTGCAGACGAAGGTTTGGTTCAAGCATACCGATACTTGCTCAAGCAAAAGCAGCAAATTCAGGAACTGTTTGAGAAGGGCTTGCTGATGAACCAGAAGTTCAATGTCAGGGGCAAAGACACGGTTCAGGATTACTTGAGTGTCCACTTCACCCTTGACTACCCCGCAGGTTTGTGGCGCTGGTTTCACAAAGGGAAATACACGGGCAGCGAAATTGAGCGCAGATTCGTTGAAGTTTGGTTCCGATGGATTTTGCACTACTACAAAGGCACATTTCACGGCAGCCCAGACATAAGTTTCCACCAAGGCATCGTCCAAGTTTGGAAGGAAGACGCCTACATTGACGACGAGGAACTGAAGTTGCGAAAACTTGACGAAATTGAGCGGCGAATCAACGAACTTGAGAGGAAACAAATCCGCCAAGCAGCAGGTCACGCTAAACAGTGACAAAATTTCTAACCGACGGTTCTAAAATTGGGCACATGCATGGTTGAAGCAAGATAGTGTGTCCATTAGTTCCAACTTTGTCAAGTCTAAAAACCTGAAAGGAGGTAGAACGCATGAAGTCGCTTGTAAGAACCTTGAAGTTGGTCGCTTTGGCATTGACGGCTGCGTTGGGGGCGTTCTATGCCGCCAACACAGCAAGTTTTGTTTACGCTCAAGCGGCAAAACAAGAGGGAAAAATCAAGTGCCCGAGATGCGGATACATGAACCCGCCCAAAAACCCTGACGGGACTGTTAACACCGATTGCGATAAGTGTGGCTACTCCATAGTCTCCTTCGCTGCCGATAAAGGTCCGTCAAAGATTGATGCGAAAATTCTCGCAACATACGCCCCTCAGATGAAAGCCACCTACAACATATTCAGGAACAAGTGCAGCAAATGCCACACCCTCGCCCGACCAATAAACACTGACCTTGTGCCAACCAAGTGGGAGGAATATGTCAAGCGGATGATGAAGAAGCCTGGAAGTGGCATCAAGCCCAACGAAGCAAAGCAAATCTGGGAGTTCCTTGTCTACGATACCGCAAAGCGCAAGAAGAGTTTCTTTGAGAAGATGCCTGAGAAGGAAAAGCAGATAGCCATGAAAGTCGTTGAAAAGGCGGAGAACTCCAAGTAGGGACAAACAAGAACTTGAGGTGCTAACAATGAAGTGCGTTGGGCATCTATGCGGTTTTGCTTGATCGGACAGTTCATCCAAACCAATGTGACGCATAGATGCCCAACGCTTTTTGGGCTCGTTAAAATGCTGGTCACTGAGGTTCAATGGCTGTAATCGGCACACGAATTTCACATGTAGTAGTTACACGGTTGAATCTATGCAGCAGTTAAGTGGCCGTAAAGGTTGGTTTCAATCTCTGTGAAACAAATGCTTGCAGGCAAACTGCCTCACACCTTTGTGAAAGGGAGCCAAATGCGTAAGTCCTGAACCGTTTTCCAAATCCCTTTATCAGTTGAGAGTTCGGCGCATATCGGAATTTCAACTTTACAATTCAGCAAGTCATGCTATAATCACTGCGGTAAATTTGGGGCTATGACCGCAATAAGTGTCAAGGAGGGCACAAACCTTAGATGGTGAGCCGAGTTTGCTTAGTGACGGCGGTTTTGTGTGCCTTGATGTTAAGTCTGAGTGCTGACGAAAAGAGGCTAACACCAAAGTCCGATAGCCCACGACTGAGACGAGTTTCCGGTTCAGGTGGTGGAACGATAAAAGGCGTGGTTAAGTTTGAAGGTCAACCGTTGAAGCCTCGCCTTATACGGATGAAGCAAGACAAAAATTGCGAAGCCATTCATAAGGGCAAGCCGATTGCCTCCGAAGAATTCGTGCTCAACAGGAACGGAACTCTCAAGTGGGTTTTGGTTTATGTCAAGTCGGGTGCGAGCGGTAACTTTGAGACGCCAAAGGAGGCGGTGGTTCTTGACCAACAGGGCTGCGTTTACCGACCCAGAGTTTTTGGCATAATGGTTGGTCAACCCCTTGAAATTCGCAATTCCGACCCCACCTTTCACAATGTCCATTTCGTCAGCAGAAACAACGGTGGCTTCAATATCGGGCAGCCGAGGAAGGGACTAAAGACCGTCAGAACCTTCTCAAAACCTGAGTTGCCGGGCACAGCCTTTTTCAAATGCGATGTCCATCCTTGGATGAGGGCTTGGGTTGGGATTTTTGACCATCCTTTCTTTGATGTGACTGGCGATGAAGGTAGTTTCGTTATTTCGGGTTTACCGCCCGGAACTTACGAACTTGAAGCGTGGCACGAAAAACTTGGGACGAGAACGGCGAAAGTGACTTTGAAAGCGGGCGAAACTGTCACCGTTAATTTCACTTTCAAGCGATAATCAGTCGTCAAGGAGTGAAAGAGCCATGATGAACTCAAAAATGGGTCGCATTGACGCTGCATTTCTTGCCTTTCTCACCGTTGCCCTTGTCGTCGCTGCTGTGGTTACTGTCGGCGGCAAATTTTGGTGGTTGCCCCCTTTGGCTTCGGAGCACGGAAAAGCCATTGACACTTTGTTCATCGTCACTTTGGCGATAACCGGCTTGGTTTTTGTGTTGGTTCAACTTTTTTTGGCTCTTGTTATCTTCAAGTTCGCTGGCAGCGAAAAGAGGCGAGCGGCTCACTTCACTGACAACAAAGCCCTTGAATTGATTTGGACAATCGTTCCTGCCGTTATTTTGACGGCGCTGATTGTTTCTGGAGGTAGGTTGTGGTCACGAATCCAAATTGCCGAACCACCTGAAGATGCTTTTAAAGTTGAAGTTTGGGGCGAACAATTCCGTTGGACCTTCCGTTACCCTGGCAAAGATGGTCAGTTTGGTCGCACTGACCCTAAACTCATCTCCGTTGAAAACCCTCTTGGCATTGACAAAAATGACCCTGCTGCAAAGGATGACATTTTCTTCTTCGCCGGCGAGGAAAACTTGCACATCCCCGTCAATAAGCCCGTCGTCGTTTACTTGCGCTCAAAAGATGTCCTGCACAGTTTCTATGTCCCTCAACTTCGCGTCAAGCAAGATGCTGTCCCTGGAATGGTCACGAGAACTTGGTTTGTTGTGACGAAAAAGGGTGAGTATGAAATTGCTTGTGCTGAACTTTGCGGTCTTGGTCACTACATGATGAGAGGCGTCATGGTTGCCGAGGACGAGAAGGATGTGGAAAACTGGCTCAAAGACCAACTTACCGTCGCAGATGTGCTGCCATGAAAGGAGGTAAAGTTTGATGGAGCAAAAAACCGCTCACGAACACGAAATAGCCCACAAGCCCGAAAGTTTCTGGACGAAATACATTTTCAGCCAAGACGCAAAGATCATCGGCATACAGTATCTCATCACGGCTTTTCTGATGGGCTTTTTCGCTATGGTTCTATCTTGGCTAATGAGGATTCAGTTGGGTTGGCCCGGCAAGCAATTCCCTTGGCTTGAACGGTTGATGCCGAACGCTATGGAAGGCGGGGTCATGAAGCCAGAATTTTACATCGCCCTCGTCACCATTCACGGCACCGTCATGGTGTTCTTTTTCATCACTGCAGCCTTAGTTGGCGGTTTCAGCAACATCCTCATCCCGCTGCAAATTGGTGCAAGGGATATGGCTTTTCCCTTTGTGAACATGTTGAGTTACTGGGTCTTCTTGGCATCTTGCATCGTTTTGATCTCTTCCTTTTTTGTCCCCGGAGGTCCAGCGGGCGGGGGTTGGACGATGTATCCGCCCTTAAGTTCCGTCAAAGAAGCACTTCCAGGTTCAGGTTGGGGCACAACTTTATGGCTTTTGTCAATGGCTCTCTTCATAGTGTCAACGACGATGGGTTCGCTCAACTACATTACGACGGTTCTGAACTTGAGGACCAAAGGTATGACGATGGGGCGATTGCCCTTGACTGTTTGGGCTTTGTTCGTGGCTGCCATTATCGGTCTACTTTCGTTCCCTGTTCTTTTCGCTGGAGCGGTTATGCTTTTGCTTGACCGCCACCTCGGAACAAGTTTCTTCACGCCATACATCGTCGTCGCCGAGCAACACATCCCCCGCGAAGGCGGTTTCCCTCTTCTTTGGCAGCATCTTTTCTGGTTTCTCGGTCACCCTGAAGTTTACATTGCCATTTTGCCTGCGATGGGCATAACTTCCGAAGTGATTTCCACTAATGCGCGAAAGCCCATTTTCGGCTACAAAACGATGGTCGCTTCCATCTGCGCTATCGGTTTCCTTTCCTTCATCGTTTGGGGTCACCACATGTTCGTCAGTGGCATGAACCCTTGGCTGGGGACGGCATTTATGACGACGACTTTAGTCATAGCAGTTCCATCCGCAATCAAAACCTTCAATTGGTTGGCTACCCTATGGGGCGCAAATATACGGTTCACCACGGCAATGCTCTTCGCCATCGGTTTCGTATCAACTTTCGTCACCGGGGGCTTGACAGGTTTGTTCTTGGGAAACCCGCCCATTGATATTCAGTTGCATGACACCTATTTCGTCGTCGCCCACTTCCACATGGTCATGGGGACGGCTGCTGCCTTTGGCATATTCGCTGGCACTTACCATTGGTTTCCTAAAATGTTCGGCAGGATGATGAACGAAAAACTTGGCAAGTTGCACTTCTTTCTGACCTTCATAGGCGTGTATTTAGTCTTCTTCCCGATGCACTTTCTCGGTTTCATGGGCATCCCTCGTCGGTATTACGCCTTTGATCAGTTTCAATCCTTCGCTGCGGCGGCTGGTGGGAGTATCAATTTGCTGATAAGTGTTGTTGCCATAGCCGTTGGACTCGCCCAATTGATTTTCGTCTTCAACTTTGTTTGGAGCGCTTTCAAGGGTCAAAAAGCGGACAGCAACCCTTGGAAAGCCAACACCCTTGAATGGCAAGCGCCTTCACCCCCACCGCACGGCAACTGGGGCGACGAATTGCCTGTCGTTTACCGATGGCCTTACGACTACAGCGTGCCCGGAGCAACAGAAGACTTCATTCCACAAACTGTCCCGACCGTCACTGTGCAAACAGAGAAAGACGGCGGGGAAGTTAAAGATGGTAAAGTATCGTGAAAGGACGAGTGCAAAGCGAAGAACTCGCTCGTTTGCTAAGGTGGTGAACAATGGCGGAAGCGATTGCAATGACGGAGAACTTGTCAAAGCGAATGGTTTGGCTGCATCGTTTCGCTACCTTTGTGGCGATAGTGACAGTGGCTTTAATTGTTGCAGGTGCTTTGGTTACCAGCACAAAATCTGGCGATGCCATACCTGATTGGCCGACTTCTTACGGCGCCTTAGTGCCTCAACAACTTGTTGGCGGGATTTTTTATGAATGGGCACACAGGGCAATTGCGGGCATCACCGCTTTGCTTGTCCTCACCTTGACAGTTTGGTTGACATTCAGTCCAGTCCCGAGATGGCTTAAAGTTTTAGGTTGGTTCGCTTTGTTTGCGGTCATCGCCCAAGCGATTTTGGGTGGTCTAAGGGTTCTCGTCGTTTCTCATGAAAAGGTTCAGGCGACGGCTCTCACCATCACTAATGTCTCCCATCCCGATGCCCTTAGAGTCGCTTTCGCTGTAGCCCATGCGACTTTAGCCCAAATAGTGCTTGGGCTGGCTTTCGCCATCGCATTCTTCACCAAACCGATTGACCGAAGCGGTAATTTGCTTGCCTCAAAAGGCTTATCTTTTCGTTTGAACGGTTTCGCTGCTATTTCCATCGCAGTAGCAATTCTGATTTTCGCTCAGTTGCTTTTCGGAGCGATCATGCGCCACACCGAAGCAGGTCTCATCATCCCAGACTTCCCCACATCCTTTGGCAAACTTTTCCCACCCTTTGGCAATTTGCCTTTTGATCCGAACAACCCTCAGCGGATGACTTACGACGAGTTCGCTTTCAAAGTGGCAATCCATTTTGCCCATCGGCTCAATGGCTTTTTGATCGCCATCTTGATAGGTTCGCTCTTCTGGATGGCTTTCACCAGCAGCCAAATTGCTTTGCCCTTGCGGAAGTTAGTGCTGGGGAAATTTGTTCTCGTGGTCACCCAAGTCTTCCTCGGCGGTTTGGCAATTTGGACAAGCCTTTCCGTTCCCGTTACAGTCATTCATGTCGCTGTCGGGGCAACTTTGCTTGGACTAAGTGTTTTGACTGTCTGTCAAGCATTAGTCGGAAAAGTCGCATATGAACAATTTGCGAAGGTGAATGTAAAGTGAAAGCAACGATTTGGGCAAATACCGAGTTAATTTCGCAGAGGAGCGAAATCGGAAAAAGTTTGATTTGGGCAGTAACAGCCAAAATTGCTGACTATCTTCAACTTGTCAAGTTTAAATTGTCGGCACTTGTGGTTATCACGACAGCGTTGGGCTACTTGATTGCTTTGCGTAACTCTTGGCTCATAGTTAGCGGACATTTCGCATTGACTTTGATTGGCGCATTTTTGGTCGTTGGCGCAGCGAACGCCTTTAACCAAATCATTGAGCGAAACACAGACGCACTGATGGAACGAACTCAAAATCGTCCGTTGCCCTCAGGGCGCATGAGCCTTTGGGAAGCGATGACCGTCGCAATTTTAATGGCGCTCATTGGCTTGACAATTTTATCTCTCTTCGCCAATTGGCTTACATCGGCTTTAGCAGCGACAGCGTTGGTAATTTATGTGCTGCTATACACTCCTTTGAAGCGAAAAAGCGAATTTTGCATCTTGATAGGAGCAATAAGCGGTGCAATTCCGCCTGCGATGGGTTGGGTGGCTGTGAGGAACGAGTTGAGCCAAGAAGCACTGGCTCTTTTCGCTTTGCAATTCCTTTGGCAGTTCCCTCACTTTTGGGCGATCGCTTGGATGTATCGGGACGATTACAAGCGAATTGGTTTCCGCATTTTGCCCGTTAACGGAGACCCCAATTCGGTCTCACGGCAAACAATTCTCTACACAATCTCAACTGTTTTGTTGAGTTCTTACCCTTTGCTTGCTGGCAAAGTGAGTGGCTTTTACGCATTAGGGCTTATCGCTCTTTCGTTTTGGTTTGTTAGCGCTGCTTTGCGATTTCACCGCTTTCGGACACGCTCAAGCGCTAAAAATTTGCTTTGCGTTGCTGACAGTTACTTGCCACTTGTGTTAGTCCTTTGGCTCTTGACAAAGCAAAGTTGAATTTTCCTTGCGCAGCGTCGGGGCTTGTCCCCCGACGGTCGCAAAGGTTAACCGTTCTTAACGAAGCGAAGCCAACTTTCAAAAAAGGTAGGTGAGCAAAATGGTTAGTGCCAAGCGAAAAGGCGCAACCTTTGACATAGGTAGACACGATAGCGGTGGCGGTTGGTCATGGGACGGATGGACTAAAGGCGGTGAAGGTTTGCCCGTCCCAACAGCGAAGTTAGGCTTGTGGCTCTTCCTTGGAGTTGTGGCTATGCTGTTTGCTGCCTTCACAAGCGCATATCTTGTCCGAATGCCTTTGCCCGATTGGCGAACCATTCCCAAACCGCCAATTTTGTGGCTTAACACCATCGTGTTGCTGGTAAGCAGTGCAATTGCTCAATGGGCATTGACATCAGCGAGAAAGGGCAAACTTGACAATTTGCGTAAAGGACTTTTGTTAACAACGATATTGGGTGCAGCCTTCGTGGTTGGTCAACTTATTGCTTGGCGACAATTGGCAGAAGCAGGTATTTACTTGCAAACGAACCCAGCGAGCAGTTTCTTTTACCTTTTGACGGCAATGCACGGATTGCACTTGCTTGGTGGCATCATCGCTTTGGTTTGGGTAACGGCAAAGGCTTGGCGAAAAGAGTTTGCTACCCACCGCTACCTTGCTGTTGAACTTTGCATTACATATTGGCACTTCCTTGCTTTCGTCTGGATATGGCTTTTTGCCCTTATGTCCTATCGCTGATTTGTCCTTGCTGAGAAAAAAGCGGGGCATTGTCTCCCGCTGACATAAGCCTTTGACGGAAAACAAAGGGGTGAAGGAGACGATGCAATCGGAGACGAAAGTAGCACCGCTTGAAGAAGTGCTCAAGTCCGACTGGGGCGGTGGTAAATCGCCTTTCGGTGTCAGTTGGGGCAAGTTGATGATGTGGCTGTTCATTCTATCGGACGCTTTCATTTTCGGCGGGTTTCTCGTTGGGTATGGGACGCTTCGCATAAGCAGCGAAAAATGGCCTGAAACGGGCAAAGTCTTCGCCTTGAACCTTTTCGGCTACGAAGTCCCGTTGCTTCTGATCGCTTTCATGACCTTTATTTTGGTCAGCAGCAGCGGTTGGATGGCTTTGGCTGTCAATGCCGCTTACAACCGAGACAAAAAGCGAACGGTGACCTTTTTGCTTTTAACTTGCCTTTTCGGTCTGATTTTCTTGGGCTGTCAAGCCTACGAGTGGGGAAAACTTATTCACGAAGGTTTAAGACCTTGGTTTGCACCCGATCACCCGCCTTTTGATGGCGTCCGAAACTTCGGTGCTTGCTTTTTCATGCTTACGGGCTTTCACGGATTGCATGTTCTCACTGGTGTCATTTACCTGCTCATCATTGCCCTTCGCGTTGCAAGTGGCGTTTACGAAAGGCGTGGCTCTTACGAAGCCGTTGAAATCGCTGGGCTTTACTGGCACTTCGTTGACTTGGTTTGGGTTTTCATCTTCACCTTCTTCTACCTGTTCTGAGCGAGTTTTCCTGTAAAAGATGGAAAACCAACGAGGTGATTAAAAAATGGCTCATGCCGAACGAAAACACCCGCAAGTGAAAGTTTACTTGACAGTTTGGCTCTGGCTTTTCGTGCTCAGTTTCAGCGCCTACTTCGTTGACCTGATGAACCTGCCTTTTGTCCTCAAAGCAATACTTTTGGTTGTCATCGCTTTGATGAAGGCAGGGTTAATTGCAGCCTACTTCATGCATTTAAGGTTTGAGAAACTCAACCTTGTCTACACCATCGTCCTTCCGTTGATTTTGTTGTTGGCTTTGGCTGCGGGAGTTATGCCCGACGGTTTGAGTGCTTTGATGAGCCGATGGTAAATTGGGCTTTAACCGATGAGCCTAAGTGAAGGAAGGTGACGAGTCGTGAGATGGGCGACTGTGCTCATAACTTTGCTTTTGTCGGCAGCAATTGCCTTTGCCCAATGCGCACTGTGCAAATCGTCAGTTCAGTCGTCTGGCGATGCCAACTTGATAGCAGGGTTGAGGTCAGGGATTTTGCTTTTGCTTGTTATGCCTTACTTGGTTGTCGGGTTGATTGCCTTTGCTATTTACAGAGCATATCTCAAATCCTTACGGTGGCAACCTGAGCGAAACTAAGTGTTAGCCATGATGAAGAGGCTTGCAGCGTTAATACTGGCATTGCATTTGATAGGTCAGTGGGGTTTGCAGCGTTTGGTTGACAGGAAGTTGAAGCAGGATGAACATTCACTTTATTGCTTCTGTCAAAACTGCCCTGGTGAGCCTTTCTGTTGCTGCGGTAAGGCGCAAACTCCATCGGAAGGGCTTCGCTTGGCTTCAGTGTGCGACCGAACGGCTGCAAGGCTCTTAGCCCAAAATGCTGACCAACCCATTTGGGCGATGCTTTTTGCTTTTACGCCTTTTGTCGCTTTAGAAACCAAATTCGGCACTGAACCTTTACCAATCATTCCCTCCGATTTCGTTTCCGCATTAGAAAAGCCCCCTCGCTTCCTTTGAGCCAATTAAAAACCTTCTCCCACTCAAGAAACAATCTCCAAAAAACTCATGCTCAAAGGAGGCGATAAGCAATGGTGCGAAAGGGATTTACGCTCATTGAACTTTTGGTTGTTATTGCCATCGTCGCCATTTTGGCGGCGATACTTTTCCCTGTGTTCAGTGCTGCCCGTGAGAAGGCGAGAGCGACTTCTTGCTTATCAAACTCTCGCCAGTTAGGTATGGCTGTTGCGATGTATGTTCAAGATTGGGACGAGTTCTTTCCGACTGTTAGGATGCCTCACGGTCACGGACACGGAACATCGGAGGCTGAAAGTTGGGTTGACCTAATGCAACCTTACTCTCGCAACCGATTGTTGCACCGATGCCCATCTGACACCAGTCCTGCTTGGAACGATATGCATGAACCTCGCACAACTTCCTACGGCATGAATGCTTACTTTGACCCTTACCATCCACCTTACGGAGACCACCATCATCCCCGTCCCTTCTCACTGGCATCAGTTGCTGCTCCATCCAAATGCGTTTTCTCCGCCGAGTTGGCTGAATTTAACAGCAAGACAGGGATGGCAATAAAAGGTGACCATTTCATGCCAATGTATTGGGGAAACCCGCCAAGGGTAAATGACCCGATGATGAACAACATGCTTTGGGACAGCATTAAAAGCGAACCAACGACCCTTGCTATACGAAGACATCAAGGCGGCTCAAACTACGCTTTCGTTGATGGTCATGCCAAGTGGCTTTTGTTCCAGCAAACATGGAGGCAAATTCCGGGCAATCCGCCTATTGTTGACTTCTATGACCCGTTAAAGCCGTGAGTTATGTTTACGGGGAGGGGCAGTTTCTTTTTGCCCCTGCCCACATCAAAATTCAGCCTGAGGAGGCGATGAAAAATTGAGAAGATGGCGCTACTTTGTCGGTGTGAGTTCTGCGTTGGTTTTAGTTGCTGCCTTTACAGTTGCATTTGCCCACCTTTGGCGGAAGGGCATCAATAGTTTGCCCGTTTATTGGTCAGTGCCTGAATTTCAACTCATCGCCGATGACGGCAAGCCTTTTGGTTCCGAAAGGCTTAAGGGCAAGATTTGGGTGGCTGAGTTCTTCTTCGCTTCATGCGCTGGAATTTGCCCCATCATGAACCAAAACATGATGGAAGTTCAAAAAGCCTTCGCCGATAATCCCGATGTGTTCATCGTCAGCATCACCGTTGACCCCCAAAATGACACTCCAGAAATCCTCAGGGAGTATCGCCAAAACTTTGATGCCATTGAAGGAAAATGGTTCTTCCTGACGGGAGACAAAAAAACCATCTATCAATTGGCTCGTCACGGGTTCAAATTGGCTGCGGAAGAAGTGCCACCACAAGAAGAAGGTGGTCCAACTGACTTCATACACAGCGACCGCTTCGTCCTCGTTGACCGAAAAGGGAGAATACGAGGCTTTTACAACGGCACAGAAAAATCCGATGTCAGAAAACTCATAGACGATGTGCATAAACTATTGCTGGAGTGAAGAAATTCAAAGTCGCATAAAAACGGACTGGGAAAGCAGGGAAGAGAAGGTGGTTGATTGTTTGTGTTGGATGTTCGTGATTTGCCGACCGTAAACGCTATCCTGAATGCGATGAGCGCTTGCTTTCTAATTTGCGGCTACGCTTTCATCCGAAAGCGGAAAATCGCTGCACATCGCAATTGCATGCTTACAGCAATGACGGTTTCAGCGTTGTTCCTCATCAGTTACCTGATTTACCACTCACAAGTTGGAGCAACCAAATTCAGTGGCACAGGATGGGTTCGTCCCGTTTACTTTGCTATTTTGATTTCGCACACGGTTTTGGCTGCTGCTATTGTCCCGATGGCAACGGTCACGCTCTACAGAGCCTTACGCAAGGACTTTTCCCGCCACCGCCTCATCGCCCGATGGACGCTTCCAATTTGGCTTTATGTTTCTGTTACAGGCGTTCTGATTTACTTGATGCTCTACCATTGGTTCTCGCATCGTTAAATTCGCTCGGCTTGAACCCCTTTTGATTAGCGTTTACACACCAACATCGCTTTTGACAAGGAGCAGTGATAGGACGACGAACGCCCTCGTTTGTTGAGTCGCTTGAAGCGCTTGGAAATTTTTGCTCACCGTTCGGAGACGATACGGATGCTCTGTCACTACCATCCAATCTTGCGAATGAAGAAGACGATTACTTCTGAATGTCTCGGTAGGGGATTTGATAGGCGTCAAAGACCTATTTACACCTTACCTTTCGCCGCTATAATATTGTGTCGGCATTAACCGAATTGAAGGTCTGTAAATCGGAATAGGTGCGAGCGTTTTTAGGCTGCATGGGTTTAACTGCAGTTAGTTCGGTGATGACCGAACAGACCGTTCATCTGTCTCATGATGCAACCAGTCAGGGAAGGTGTTGATGAAACGATGCGAAAACTTGTCGTGCTTTTGGAGTTTGCTGCTGGCGCTTTGTTCGTTGCTTTGCTGGCAGTTGTCGTACCTGCTCGTGAGAAGCGAGTTGAACAGCCGTTGCCCTTCAACCACAAAAAGCATGTTGATGCAGGTTGGGAGTGCATTAACTGTCATCCTTTCGCCGACCACGCCAAATTCGCTGGGATACCTCAGGCTCAAGAGTGTGTTGAATGCCACGAAGCCGAGATGCCCAAGTATCCCAACAACAAAGCGATGAGGGAAATGACCGAGTTGCTCAAGAAGGAATACATCGCCAAAGGTCGTGAAATACCTTGGAATGTTGTCCATCGGCTTCACGATTGGGTTTACTTCTCCCACCAACGCCATGTCACTTTGGGCAAACTTCAATGCACTGAGTGCCATGTCGGTGTTGACAAGATGACAGAACCTGTCAGCAAATCCTTGTTCCCAATCCCCACTTACCCTCAAATGTTCGCTTACAACGAAAGTGTCCGCAAGATGCAGTGGTGCATCAACTGCCATGAGCAAAAGAATGTCACTACCGATTGCAATGCCTGCCACCGATAAGTTTGCTTTCCCTTATCATCGCACGGTCTTTTGCGATTTTGTGTCAACTCGGTTGTTGCGAATGCGAGGAGAGTGAGCGAAGTCATGAAGAACATGAAGGACATGTTGAACGAGATAAAAGTCAACAGGCGTGGCTTTTTCAAGTGGGGAGCGATTTCTGGGACTGCAGCGACGCTCCCGCTTTGGATTCAGAAACTTTTGCCGTCCCCTATTGGGATGAGAGAGCCGAGGGTTAAGCCTCAAGGCGAAGAGAATTTCCTTCCGACAGTTTGCGGTTGCTGCGATGCTGGTTGTGGTGCTTTGGTTAGAGTGATAGCAGGGCAGGCTGTGGGAATAAAGGGCAACCCGCACCATCCCATCAGTCAGGGTTCTCTTTGCCCTAAAGGCTTTGCGCTCGTTCAGGAACTTTACCATCCAGACAGGGTCAAAACTCCACTCAAGCGAAGGGGCGAAAGGGGAAGTGGCGATTGGAAGCCAATATCTTGGGACGAGGCGATAGGTGAAATTGCTGGCAAGTTGAAAGAAATTCGTTCGCAAGGCGAACCACACTCGTTCATGATTTTGACCAACCCGAACTCCAACTTTGAACGATTGCTGCTCCAGCGTTTTGCCAATGCTTTCGGGACACCAAACTTCATTGAAGTTGGTTGGAGTTTCGGCAAAGGGATGGTTGACGCTTCCTATGCGATGATGGGAACGGATTTCACTTTTGACCTTGAAGATGCAGCCTTCATCATTTCCTTCGGATTTGACTGGCTTCAATCTTTCCCTTCGCCCGTTGAGGCTACGAGGGCTTATGCGAAACTGAGGCGTGGTAAACCCGACAGGCGTGTCCGCATCGTTCACATTGAACCCCATATGTCCGTCACTGGCATTAAAGCCGATGAGTGGATTGCTGTCAAGCCTTACACTGAAGCAGCGCTTGCTCTCGGCATGGCTCACATAATCGTGGCTGAAGGGCTTTACGACAAAACTTTTGTGACGACTCAAACTTTCGGGTTTGAGGACTTCAAAGACGCAGAAGGCAACATCCATCGTGGCTTTAAGTCCCTCGTCCTTGAAGACTATGACCCAGAAAGGGTCAGCAAGTTCACAGGTGTCAAGGTTGAAACCATCCGAAGGTTGGCTCATGAGTTTGCTGAAAAGAAGCCTTCAATCGCTCTCGCTGACCGAACCCGCTTTTACGACCAAATGGCAGTCATGGCGCTCAATGCTTTGGTCGGGAGCATAGGCGTCAAGGGCGGAATAATTCCGCTGCCCGCTTTCTCCCCATTTGTGCTCCCGCCTTGCCCACAAGACGAAATTGCCCGCAATGGACTTTCAAACCGAAGGCTTGACAAATCCGAAGAAAAACTGTTTCCGCTCGCTAACTCCGTCGCTGAGCAGATACCCGACGCCTTGCTCAACAACAATGTGCCTTATCAAGTCAAAGCCCTCATCCTTCACAGGGCAAACCCAGTTTTTCTCAGCCCCGATTTGAACCGATGGTTTGAGACGGTTCGTAAAATCCCCCTCGTTGTCAGCATGACCAGTTTCATGGACGAGACGAGCATGCTTGCCGACATAATCCTTCCGCTCCATGCCACCCTTGAAGACTGGCACGCATTAGCCACAAGGACATTGAAAGGCACTCCCGTTCTCAGCGTCAGCAAGCCAGTGGTTGAACCGCTTTACGACACAAAAAATGCGGGAGATGTGCTGATAAAGTTGGCGCAGGCGATAGGTGGGACAGTCGCTGAAGCGTTCCCTTGGAACAGCGTTGACGAAGCGATAAAGGAAAGCCTGAAAGGATTGTTTGAGTCGGGGCGAGGTGAGCCCATAAGCGAGCCACCAGTTGAGGAAGAGGAAAGTTGGATTGAGGAAGAGGTTAAGCCGACCCTTGACAAATGGTTCAGAAGTATTGCTGCTGTTGGGGGTTGGGTTGACAAAAAGGCTGTCGTCACTCCCAAGTTCAACACACCTTCGGGCAAGTTTGAGTTCTACTCGCAAATTTTGAGGCAGAAGTTAGGCGAACGAGTTAGCGACCTTGCCTGCTTGCCTCATGTTGAAGACCCAGAATTTCTCGGCGAACTCAAAAAGGAAGTCAGGCTCGCTACTGCACCACCAGCGGGCAACGGGACTTCAGAGCCGATGCACCTTTACTTGTTCGTCCCGCTTGTTTTCCAAAACGGCGAAGGCGCTCACTTGCCTTACCTTCAGGGCATAGCAGGTTCATACCTGAGCGAGCGACGCTGGCATACTTGGGTTGAAATCAACCCTGAAACGGCGAAAGAACTTGGAATTGTGGAAGACGAATTTGTTTGGGTTATTTCGCCTATAGGGCGAGTGAGAGCACGAGCCAAATTCAATGTCGGGATACCGAAAGATGTGGTGGCGATGCCCCTTGGTCTCGGTCACACAGCCTATGGTCGTTGGGCTCAAGGAGTTGGCTCAAATCCCGCTTCCATCGTCCCGAAAGTCCTTGACGAAATCACGGGTCAACCTTTGTGGCAGTTAACCCTCGTTCGCTTATCCAAAGGGGGAAGAGCATGATGGAGCAAAAAAATAACGGCGTCGCTTTTGAAGTTGACGAACTGCTTTTTGTGAGCAAACCAAACCGCTCAAGTTGCTGTGTTAGCCAAACGCAAACTCAAGGATGCGAATGCAGTCAATTCGCTGAAAATGCGAAAAGCCAAAGCGGTTGGCTGAGGCGAAAAGTTTTGGGCTTGCTTGGGACATTGACGGCAGCAGTTGGGACTTTGATTTTCAAGCGGAAACTGGCTGCTGCCGAACAAAGCGAAAAGACTTCGCAACATGGCGAAGGTGAAAACGGTCGTAAACACCGATGGGGCATGGTCATTGACCTTGACAAATGCACAGGTTGTGGCGCTTGCGTGGTCGCTTGCTCCGTTGAAAACAACATGATGCTGGGTAACGCCCAATTGGCTGAACAGAGCAGGGTAATCAGGTGGATGCACCTTTTGCCGATGGTTGAGGGCGAGTATCCCAATATCAAGGCGAGACTTTTGCCGATGCTTTGCCAGCACTGCGACGACCCACCTTGCATTTATGTCTGCCCAGTCAGCGCAACTTACAAGAACCCTGAAGGCTTAGTTGCCCAGATTTACCCAAGGTGTATCGGTTGCCGATACTGTGTCAACAACTGTCCATACACCATCAAGTATTTCAACTGGAGCGACCCAGAGTTTCCCCAGCCAATTCCCAAAGGTTTCAACCCCGATGTAGCCGTCCGATACAAAGGCATCGTTGAAAAGTGCACTTTCTGCCACCACAGGCTTCAAATTGCCCGTGAGAAAGCGAAGGCTGAAGGGCGAGAGTTCAAGGCTGAGGATTATGTGCCTGCGTGTGTTGAGGCTTGCCCAGCGAAAGCCATTTACTTTGGCGACCTCAATGACCCTGAAAGCGAAGTCAGCAAATTAGCCCACAGCCGAAGGGCTTTCAGGTTGCTTGAAGAATTGGGCACAGACCCGAAAGTCATCTACTTGTCGGAGGGATGAGGTCATGCACAGGCAGGAAGGTTTCAACGCTAACGATAGAAACTTCACCAACAACGAGCGTGTTCTCCTCGAGGAAGAGGAACTTGAAGCGGATGTTCTCCGTCCACTTGTGACTCCGCCGAGTAGGGAGTATTGGATTTTGTGTGGTTTCCTCGCTTCTGTTTTCCTTTTCGGTCTCTTCGCTTGGTCAACTCAGTTGTGGCATGGCTTAATTGTCACAGGTCTCAACGCCCCTGTCTTCTGGGGCGTTTACATCGTCAACTTCGTTTTCTTCATCGGCATAAGCCATGCAGGAACTCTCATAAGTTCAATCCTTCGCATCGCCAATGTTGAGTGGCGTCGTCCGTTCACCCGTATGGCGGAAGCGGTGACCGTTTTCAGTTTGCCATTCGGTGCTTTGTGCCCGATTGTTGACATGGGTCGTCCTGACCGAGTTTTCATGATCATCAAGCACCCTCACATAACCTCACCCATCCTGTGGGACATCATTTGCATCTCAACCTACTTGACGACAAGTTGCTTCTACTTCTACCTTTCTCTCATCCCCGACATTGCCCTTGCTCGTGACAGGCTCAAAAACGCTTCACCTTTCAAGCGCTGGCTTTACAAAACTTTGTCTTTGGGCTGGACAGGCACTGAAAGGCAATGGCACATCTTAGAAACAATCATGACCGTCATGAGCGTTCTCTTGTTCGTCATCGTGATTTCCGTCCACACCAATGTTTCCTTCGTCTTCGCCGTTACTTTCAAGCCGGGTTGGCATACGACCATCTTGCCACCCTTTTTCGTTTTGGGAGCGATTTTCAGCGGTATCGCTACCGTCATTGTCGTTATGGCTGCCGTTCGCAAATACTTTGGGCTTGAAAGGTGGGTCACTGATTGGCACTTTGACAGAATAGCAGCCTTTTTGCTTGCCCTCACCTGCTTCTGGTTCTACGCCATGTTCGTTGAGCACTTGCTCACCATTTACCTTCACGAACCTGCCGAGATGCGCATCATCCTTGAACGCTTCGTCGGTAGGTTCTCGCTGATGTTCTGGATCATGTTTGCGCTGTGCTTCATTGTCCCTTTGCCTATCCTTGCTGTCAGGAAATGGCGGACAATTCCAAATCTCGTCATCGTCTCGCTTCTCATCAATGTCGGCATGTGGTTGGAGCGATATGTCATCATCGTTCCCAGCAACTTGAACCCGCTTTTGCCTTGGGGCAAGTTCCATTACTTCCCGTCTTGGGTTGAGGTCGCCATCACTGCAGGTTGGTTTGCAGGCTTTATGCTCTTGTTGATGCTGTTTGCTCGCTTCTTCCCTTCCATTGCTGTTTGGGAGGTCAAGGAAGGGCTCAGGAAGACGAGATTGGAACCGCAACCCTCTCTCGTTGGGGGCGAGTAGGTCGCTGTTAACTCAAACCTTGACAGAGTTTGAGAGAGTAACTTTATGCGTAGTGTTGCATCAAACTTTGCAGTGGCGCAAAAGCACCTTTTGGGAAAATCGCAAAGGAGGGATGTAGTTATGCCTTTTAGACCGTTGCAAGCAAAAGACTGGGCGAAGATTAAGCCGTCGCTTCATACGATGGAAGGAATCTCGGAGAAGACGATGGTAGAGCACTACAAACTCTACCAAGGCTATGTTGCGAAGTTCAATGAAATCATGGCGCTGATTGAGCAGTTGCCCCCTGAGGAACTGACCCCACCGAAACCCAATCCCACATACAGTCAAATTCGGGAACTTAAAGTTGAACTCACCCGCGCTATAGGTGGCGTTAAGAACCACGAACTTTACTTCAGCAACTTGGGCGGCAAGGGTGGGGAGCCAACTGGCGAACTCCGCAAGCAAATTGAAAAAGACTTCGGCTCATACGAGCGGTTCTTGCAGGAATTCAAAGCAACGGCAATCGCTGC